>Ga0255762_10002652_pt1 | contig 14442 bp, 4 predicted proteins | sample 101ome_16_FD_179962 | JGI IMG/M metagenome (GOLD analysis project Ga0255762, IMG submission 179962) | Coastal salt marsh microbial communities from the Groves Creek Marsh, Skidaway Island, Georgia - 101401AT metaG (version 2) | ecosystem: Environmental > Aquatic > Marine > Intertidal zone > Salt...
TATGAAAGTTTGAAAGCTCTGAAAAATCTCCGACAAAGGAAGGTTGTCCATTGAAATCAAAGGACCAAGGGATGTTCTTTTTCAAGCAGACAATCCGATTATCAGTGAAGCGTATAGTCTCGATGGGCACGTCATTCAAGACGTCCGTTAATGGAATAAAATCAATATCAAAAGATGTTAATCTTTGGCCGTTTGAATTAACGATAGCCCAAGCACTTCCGTTGAATGCAATTCCTAGTTTATTGAGTGTATCAAAGTATACTTTTTCGAATACAGGAGGGAGTATTTCTTCTCCAAATTGATTTATGATTCCATACCGATCATTCACACTTACAAAAGCTCGATTAGAACTAATTTGACGTATCTCGTCGTAAGCCTTTTGATTGTATCGGGTACCATCCTTTTCAATGTAGAACCATTTATTTTTTTCGAATGAGTCTCTTTTCATCACCAAGGCGCACCCCGTTATCAAGCATGCACCGTTGTTGAGCCAAGCGTGATTGTATTTTAGTTTAAATGGGTAGGCAAAGTCATAAGTGGAATCAATCCATGAACGCTTGTTCATAGAGTCCACATATCTATACTTTCCATCAAGTGTGAGTATGGGTACAGGAACAACGGTTAAGTAATTGAGTAATTTCTGTGCTTGATTTCTGTATTTACCGTTGGGGTACCTTCTTAGGTAATCGATGAACTGATTTTCAAGGTTACTTTCTCTGCATCTTCTGAATGCAATTTCTTCTGCTCGATTTCTTGCCAAGGTTTTGTATGGAGATTCTGAATACTTCCTTGCGTATTCTAAAAATGCAGATTCTGTATTTTCAAGTTTTGCTTTTTGGAATTCCCATCTAAAGAGTGAATCTATTCCTTGGATATAAAAAGACCTAAGTTGCGCTGGCGCTTTGAGTACCTCTTCCGGTGTTTGTCCAATTCCTTTGATGTAATCGTATAAAAGGGGGCTCGATCTTTGTTCGAGAATAAGGTTGAATTCAATCGTATCGTTCAGTGCTTTTAAATGATTAATCAGCCTTGGGTAGGTAAGCTTAAACAATACATTTTTTTGATTTATACATGGAATTAATTCGACTAATTGGCTCTTGTAACGAGCCTGAAGGGCATTGTTTTGTTTGGTTGAAGTAGATGATTTTTCTTGATGGAAGTGCCAAACTAAAATTTGTCTGTAAAAAAGCGATAGATAATGATCATCGAAATAATACAGTTCCTTAAATTTTTGTTGTTCTTCAGGGTATTTTGATAGCTCAAAAATGGCACAAAGCGCTTTTTTAGATAGACTCAGCGCTTCATCGAGTTTCTGTTCATGAAGAGCAATTCTACTTTTAGAGTGAAACCAGATGGTATGATGGGTGTCAATTTTATGCTTTTTAGATTCAAGTAATGCTTTTGCCTCTTCAAAGAGGCTATCATTAATCAGCCTATGTGCTTTATACAGTGGATTAGTAAATGTTCTCCAGTGCTGTGCCTGGATATTAAAAACGGTGGACAGATTAATAAGAAGGCAGAGTCCAATAGTTCTTAATATCTGGTGGTATCTCATGTGCGTGGTAGATTTTATAAACAGACTCTTCTTTGCCTTTATTGTACGATAAGTCCAATCAAATTAAAAATTTACGATATTCTCACAGTCGTTCGACGAGAAATGGAATTTCAAAGATGTATCGACTTCGTCTACTTCAATGGTTTAACGTATAGGATATCCGATTCTAAAAGATTGGAATTATTTCCCTCCGCATCAACGATACGAATAGCCCAACGATGTACGGTATAGTTCATTAAAGCCTTGGTTTTAATCTGCTTTAAAGAAGGAGCGAATTTCCCGATTTCATAATAGGGTGAGTCACCTTCTTTTTTGAATAATCTTATTTTCTCTGTGTTGGCTGGTAAGCCGTTCCAATTAATATTGTAAATGCTTCCATCGGCAGTTTCTTTAATTCTGTTAAGTTGAATTTTTGCCTTGCTAATATTTATGATCTTTGGGAATGGTTTCTTACTTGCCGTCACCTGGCTTATAGAGTGATTACCTGCATCATCTATGGTTTGTATGATGTATGAATAACGATGTTTATGACTCACCGTGCTATCCATAATCTGCGATTGAAGCGCAAGCATGATCCAATCTGAGGTATCCCGCTGATCCGTGATTCGTTTATAACGCATGGAAGTTGCGTCTTCATCTTTTGGGAGATTTAGGCTTATTTGCAAGTTGCCCTGGTTGGTAGGTTGAATTGCTGTGATCATGGGGAATGCCGGTGGGATTTTATCTGGCAACGTGATTTTTAGTGGCTCAGAGTAATCTCCAATATTCCCTTTTAAATCTTGACTTCGAACAAAGTAATAATAGGTTCCTTTTACCGCCCTTAAAGGGATTTTCTCAAGATAACTTGTATCGACTTGTGGCTCATTCGTTAGGTTAATGGGCACTTCATTGGGGGATGAAGACATTCCAATTTTATAACCACGGATGTCCTCAATATTACTTTTATTCCAAAGGATTTCAATCAATCCGCTGGTGTCAATTTCTGCACGGATGATCTTAGGTGGAGCAGGTGCTACACTATCAAATGTGATTACTTTCCGGGAAAAGGGTATTTCGGTATTGCCCGCCGTATCGATTGCAACAACCCAATAATAGTTGTTTTTAATATTGCTCGCAGATGTGTGAGTCCACGTATTTTCGTTGGCGTTTAGCGTAGCTAACTTTTCTGTGGGTTTATTCTCACTGCTTCCATAAAGAATGTCAATTCTGTCTCGATCGCCGTCTAAGGGGTTGGTCCACTTTAAGGTCACCTGATATTCACCACGTGAGCTGGTTTCGACTTCTTGAATACGTTGAGGCGGAGTTCTATCTCGGCCATAAGAATTGATCCAATCGGAATAGATGGTGCTATCTCCAAAAACATCAAAGCCAGCAATACGATATCGTTTTACGACGTAATTTTTCTCAACAGGGATATCGTAATAGATATCATTACTTACGCTATCAACGGTGGCATTGACATATGGTTTGTTCGTTATGAATTTGAGATTCTCTCCATTTAAGTCTGACTCTTGGATATGATAGGCAATGAGGTCTTTATCTTTAGGCCAATAAAGCCTGACGGCTTTTTCTCTTCCTTCGGCATCAATGAATGGACGTTCCGTATTTAAATTTTCTGAAATGTATGTTGCTGAGACAAAGTTGGTATCATTTTCAACATAAGGGCTAGAGTGCAACAAGCTAGCTTTAATCACATAGGCAGTGTCATCACTGAGTTCAAGTGTTACACCCGTTCTGGCTTTTTCGGCGGCATCCCAAGAAAAGGCGGTGGCCATAAAATAGGTGAGGTACGTATTTTCTTGGACCTTTTTAGCGTTGGTTAGTTGTTCAGCTGTACTCGCGCCGTAAAGTTTGGGTTTTGCAAATAATTGTTGAGCTACGGCCGCAAGTTGTGGGGTCATTTTGAAAGATCTCCATTCGCTCCTAGTAAACGTATCTAATGCGAGCGTTCGTTTATTTACATTATTTAACACCTTTCCATCTGTTGCAAAGGGCGTGATTTCTATTTTTATTCCGGATAGTCCAATGGCTTTAGACTCAAAATAATCCTTAGGAATAATTCTCATTCGACATTCGTTATCACCTGTTTTTTTGAATTTTAAAATGGGCGAAAAATCTCCCTGCGACTTTAAAGAAGATACGGAGGTGAATAAAATGGTAATTAGTATGAAAGGTATAAGGCGGTTCATCTGATTTATCTATGGTTAAATTATGGACGAAATCTTCGGTTGTTCCTCCAATTATTTTGATTTCTATTCCTTGGGTTAAAGCCTCCAGAATTTTGATTCATAACTTCTTGCATGCTAGCAGTAGGTACATTCTTGATAATGATGCTGAAAGATTCAACGGCATTAGTGGCATTTGAAAACAACGCCTGGTATTGAGACTCTACTCGATAAGCATTGATACCCCAACCCTCATCGCGTGCCAATGATCGATCTAAATCGTTCATAGAAGCTAATCGGTATAAAGTAGACGATGTTTCACTATCTATTCGGTCGTATTGAACAGCATCATCAGGGTTATTATCAATTTGTGTACGGACTTGTAAGCTGGTTAAACTATATGCTGGGTATGAACGTGATATGACATTGGATATCACATTTTGAATTGCAGCAATATCCTGATCGATTTTATGAAACTTAGAAGCTTCACCCACAGGTGTTTGTAATATGGTAAAACGTTGTTTATGCACCGTATTCCAATATTCCGTGTTATTAGGGTTTGGTCTCACAATGCTGGAATAAGAATTTCCAGGGATGAGGGTCTCTCGGGTGTTTATTTGGTTTACAGTAAACCGACTGTTATTATAATGTTGGAAGTTTCTATTTTGGAAATGTGCAGGCCGCAGGATTCTACGTTGAATCAATCGATTCACATCATCGTAAAAAGTCTGAAGGCGACGGTAATATGCATTTTGACTGGTCATCCCCAATTGAAATGTAGGTCGATTGGCATTGGAAACGAAATCATTGAGACAAAGCTTTTCATTGTCTCGGAGTTGAATAATACACGGAATGGACTTGTTGAAATTCAGCATTACCTTATTATCGGCAGATACGTTATTCAATTTAGCTTCGAGAGACGTATGTTCACTCTTACCAAAATAGGTCGTGTATAACACATCTTCATGCGCATTATCTAACATATACCAGTAATTGGTATTTGTTCTACCTTCAGGTATAGATATACTGCGCACGCTCATACTATTACCAGAATTTGAAAGAATGGTGCGAGAGCTTGTATTAAAACTTGAAGTTTGATTCAGTCTACTTTGTACCCTTGCGAGTGCAGTTTCAAAGGATGATGCTAAATGGAAGGTGAAATTTGAACTTATACTAGAAGATAGACCTTCGTATCGTTCACAATTCTCCGGGATTCGAATGATTTCCATTTTATACAATTCTCCAGTGGGTAATCCCTGAGAATTGAAGGTTACACTTCGACTTTGAGGATTGCCATTTACTTTAACAATCGCTTGAGCTCCATCTGAAACACGGGTGAACTTTGCGTAATAATCAACATCGATTGGTGAGCTAAACTCAGACACTTGTCCATTGGTGATGTTTTTCATCTTGCTTACTTGACGACTGAAAACACCGCCAGCACGTTGGAAGAATTTAAACTTTACGTTATTTTGTCGGGTGTAGACAAAACTCCTATTGGGCTCTGGGAACTGATTCTCAATTTGGTATGGTTCTATAATGGCTACATCAGTGGTGGTGAATTGGTGTCTCTTCGTTTGCTTAGGTATCACTTGTCCCGCTTTGTTCTTCGCTCTACCCCAAGTACCGTTAATTCGTTCTTCAATGAAAGATTCAGCATCCACGGAGTAAGTGCTACCCGCATATAAGTATCCATTCGGTATAATTCTTATCTCATGGAATCCTTCACTCATATTGGTGCGATCTAGTGTGGCGCTAACGAGCTGTTTTCTCCTATTTACAACCTTGTATAATTTCGCATCATGCTTGGTTCTAAATGTTCTAATGATGGGTTGTGGGTCATTGATATCTGGATTCGGGATTTCAATATCAAATCGACTATTATGATTGAAATTGAATAATGCCACTGGTTGTTCTCCAATTGAAATTCTGGATGAGCCATTATCTGGAGAGATATCTTCAATTAGCACTAAATCAACTGCAGGAGATTCGACTTCTGGTACCTCGGGGACACACACATCTCCAACACTAAAATCAAAATTAAATGAGCCCTTTATGTATCCATCTAATACGCTATATCGACTTGAAATGGCACCTTCGAGGTATGTTGGTTTGGGTAAACCACCTCTAATGTAAGCAGCCGCTTCCATATCCATTAAGCTAATCGGACCTTCGTAAAGCCAGCAATCAACCAGTATCCCAACTTCAACTTTACCTGCTCCATACATTTGCCCAGTTGCATACCAACCGTTGTATCCTGGATTGGGATAGCCTGGGCAAGCACCAGCTTGACCAAAAGCGATATCATATCCTACAATGAAATCAAGTTCACCATAGAAACATGCCCATTCTTTTCTACCGGTTGAAAGACTCCAACTAGCACCATGTGCAAAACCATTTTCAATGGCAACTCTGCTTGGTTGAACATCAGGGAAATGACTTAAAAGCTGAGATGGTAAGCTATATGGTTCTAAGCCTAGACCAACCATGTAATAGGTATTGAAACTCATTTCCATACCCAGCATATTGGCGGTTACTCCACATTGATTTGATGGTCTACCCACAAAGATGTGCCAATCATCTGATCGAATGAGTAAGTCTAATTCACCAAATTTATTACCACCCATGCTGCCTTTTAGCATGACACCCCCGTCAGGGTTTGGTATGGATAAATAGGCCATAAAGTTGGCGCTGAACTCGCCTCGGCGGAAGTCCATGACTATTTCACCCGTACCATTTAAAATGGTTTCACTTGTGCTTGGATTCTCTGATGGAAGCTTAGACCCCATCAAGCCAACCTCAGCATTAATCGTAATACTGTTGATTGCAAAGTGTTCAGTTACTTCTGCGGAGATGCCTCCAGCTATTTTAAATACTTCAGGAGATTCGTTCATATTGACCATTATGATTTCCCCTCCGAATCTTAGATTTCCTCTACGTGGAATCACTTGATCGTTTTCAAGCGTGATATTCTGACCAATCTCTAACCCAGCTCCTTTCCAACTTAACGCGGGGGGGATGGGAATACCTGCAGGTAAAATGGTTTTCCCTTTGAAATACCAATAATCAAGTCCTGAAACTTCCCCTGATTGGTAAAGCAGACCGATAAATAAACCGTTATCTTCTCCCAAGTCAAAGCTCGCGTCAATCTGGCCTCTAAAACCATCTCCGTAGGTATTGTCGTCGTAATAAAGTTGACATACTCCACTGAATTTAACAGGACCTAACTCACCTCCGATACCAAATTCATTTAGCTCAGGTACATACGGCATGATATCACCGTTATTTTTAGAGATGAATCCCCAGTTTCCTCTACCGCCCATGCATAAGAAATCTTGGGTGGGTAGTTCAAATGATCCTCCAAAATGAAATTCGTAACGGGTCCCTTCCTCAACTTCACGCTTCACAAACTCTATAGGAGGCAAGTTTTCGAATCGTTGCATGGGATCGTTATTCTCTTGAAGTCTACGTCTACTGCGGCGATTATCTTGTTCTATCTCCTGTTGAGAACGGTTGTCATTGGATGCATCGGAGGCATTTGAATTATCGCTTCCCGCGTTGGAACCATTATTGTTACCACCCGTTGTGTTATTTCCATTCCCCTCTTCGTTATTATTTGAAGGGTTGTCATCATTCGTATTACCACCACCTTGTTGGTCACCGGATGAGTTGTTTTGGCCTTCTTCGCGAGCATTTAGTGCTCTTCCGCCACGTTGGCCATTTCCAAGTCCCATTCTATATTTTAGAACTTGCAACTCATCAAAGCTGATGTCTTTGACCGCTAAGTATTTTCCAGGAATATTTGAAAACGACAGTTCTTCAATGCTCCCTTTAGCATGTAAAATGGTCTTATTCCCATTTTTATATTTAGCATCAAAATCCGTGTTCAAGGCAAGTTTAACCTGTAGTCCATCGGTTTTACTGTAGCTCAGATCAAGGGAGCTACTTCTAACATCTAGATCTGCACCCATGGCTTCGAAGTATACTTCTGTACCCAGTTGTGTATTTCCGAATATTCTTGATTTTTCGAATCCCAATCGAATGTCGGTGACATTACTTCCCGTATCAAGTGGGGTTTTAATGATACCCGAGGCAAAGCTTTTAAATAATTCACTATGCTTAAACTCGATATTAATGGTATCCAGTGCGTAACGCCATCCTCCCAAGGTCCATCGTCTAGAATAGGGGATTATATTCGTTGCGTAAATGTTGGTGTTAAATCCGTTATCCTCACTGACCGAAAGGTGTTCAACCGCTATTTCCGTAATTTCTTCTGTTTCATTTTCTTCATCATTATCGTCACTTTCGGCTTTGAATACTTGTGAGAATCGAGCGGTTAGATCCTTAGCATAGAATCCTACCCAAGCAGGAGTTGGCCCAGTAACGGGTGGAGTTATTTGAGGATGATTTTGCCGTCTAGAGAAATCAAATACAAATTCAGTGGTATCTATTTCAAGATATTCTATTCCTCCAGGTCTGAATTTAGGTACAATAACGCTTCCCAAGAAGTTTCCGTTCACGTCCAATGATGCATCAAATGGAATATCCATCGGGGTATTTTCATCTCCTTCTGCAGGAGTAAATAAGCTCGAGTCTAGATGAACAAATCCAGCAATTCTACCTTCTCTAAAAATACCGTCACAACCAAATTGAACGTGGGTAGTAGTACCACTTTGCGAGTTTGGCCGGATACTTATCTTATTCCCCTCTGCTCCTGGTAGAGGAATATCATAGTTTGAGATCAAGCTGAGTTTCATCAACTCCGTGTTATCGCAACTGGGCTTGACGCTGTTACTTAACGATACAAATTCAAGTGTATCTCCAAACATCGGAACTTGATAGTAGGTATACGCCGATGCACTGTCTTTGTCAAAAACCAGTTTCCATACAAATAACTTGGACTCTGTTCCTGGTACATTGAAAAGATAGGGTAGGGTACGTGCAATACTGTCGCCTCTTTCCTCAACTTCTGTATCAAAGAGTATTTTTCTATTCTCTTCAACCGTGATTAATGCAAGAGCATCTTCACGGTTCAATCCTTTAGGTACAAGATTTTCATGGATATTAACCGCTTCTGCTGTTCCTCCCACAACTGTACCACCTGCTTCTATTTGCAGATTTTCGAAGTCTATCATGAATTTTTCATCCCAAACCGGTATCCTTACCCAACCTCTACCGTTGTATGTTCCGTTTCTATTTTCCTCTGTGATTTCTAACGCTCTGAGCATAATGCCACCTGCAATACACACGGTATCTCCTACATGAAATCCATCATAAGAATCGACGCCGATACATGCAGATCTGTTATCAATGTTATCTCGATTAACTACACGAATTTCACTAGCATTTATAATCACAGAAGTGGTATCTGTAGGGTCCGTTAACCAACCGATTCGGAACGCAGTAATGGTAGAATCTGGCAGGTCAAATTCCCAGTCTTTGAGGCTGTAAAGATCTTGAAGAATTTGCTCTTCTGTGACTGTACTTAAATCATAGGTAAAACTGAAATCTTTACATTGTAGTTTCTCAGGAAACTCAAACTCGAGGTTGTCTTTGTATTCCAAGCAAAGTTTTTGGTTCACTACCAACTCCCGTGGAAAGGACGATTCATCATTTTCAATGATGTATTCAATGTCATCTGGGAGGATTTTACTGGGTGGTCTACCAGGGAGATAGCGAATCTTGAATTGATTTTTCTTAGTTCCGCGCCTTCGCAAATCCGTGATGACGGGTTTGGTCATTCCGCTTACAAACGTTTGATTATCAATGCCTCCCGAAGGAAGAAGATTGTCGTTATCAATAAAACCAGTTGCCGTTGTAACATTGAAAATATCACCATAAGCCATTGAGTTAACGGGTTCTAATGTCTCGAGGTGAAGGCTGTAACGGTCGTTGGGATTAGATTCCGAAATTTCATCCTCTTCGAAAACGATGGTTTTGCCAAGTTCTGGAATGCCAATATTAAATTGTTGGTAAGCCACCCTTATCTCGCTTAATGATCGATTTTGAGGGCTTATCCTCTGAACAATGGGTACGGATTCGTAGGGTAACGTATCCATGTCCTTCGGGAAAGAGATGGATGTAGAATAGTTGCTGATGATACCATCGGGCAAATCATCGGAAACCTCAATGTTGGTCATTCTAAACGAGCATGATTGGCTATATCCGTCATTTTGAAATACATTATTACCTGTTGGGTCGTAAACCTGAACTCTGAAAATATATCGAACGTTGTTTAGAAGATTATAGGTATTCGGATTGATATACAGCGTGGGTACTTGTATGTCGCTAATATCTATGATGGGGTTCCCAGCAAATACTTGGTTGTCCGCATTGACCGATTCACTCAAGTTCTCGTATAACTGGAAGCGATATTTAGGTTGGGTTATCCCCATGACAATGGAAGGAGACCATGTGAAAACCAAAGATGAAAACTGTTTAGCACCTGCCACATCCTCGCCACAGTCAGACGTATTGATGCTGATGATCTGAGGTGGTTCAGTAAAGGAAATGCTGATAGGGTTACTACAGCAAGTAAGTTCATCAGCAACAGGTTGAAGAGAGCTGTTATCGTGAGGTATGACACAAATTTCATATTCACCTTGAGGAATGACGCCACTAGCTGCTGCTGAGTTTATTAGGCTTTGATCATATTCCAAAACAGTATTACGGAAAACAGCGTCTACCTCCACTTGATTTAAGGAGCGAGATTCAAATGGGTTTAAGGTAATGGCTGTTCCGATGGGCTGGCTGACCACATTGGTTTGCGCAATGGTGTAATTATCCGAAATACGGTTGAGTTTAGCCTTTAGTGTAAGCTGTAATGGATCAGCTGTGGTATTCGTTAGGGTGATGCTTATTTTACTAAAATCAAATGTTTCATAGGCTGAAATTTGCGGCCTGAAAGGGGGAGTTGCATTGACAGTTACATTCACTTGCGCGAATGAAATCGAGCAGTAAATAAAAGATAATAGCGAGAGGAGGAATTTTTTGTTAGAAAGAATAGCCATAAGTAATTCCGATTCTGTTTTGGTTTTGTTTTAGTAGGGATTGAGCACTAGAGGAATTAATCACTTGTTGATGAATCACTCCTATTCGGTGCTTTTTGCGTATAGTCCAGTTAATATTGTTGTTGAGTGATAAAATACTGCCGTCACTCACATCATTTTGTATTCGATTTTGTTGATTAAGACCAGCGCTTATATTCAAATGATATTTCGGCAAACTCCAACCTATTCTCATTACGGGTCCGGATTGTAGAATATTTCCTTGGTTGTTTTGAATGTCGCTTATACTATATCCAATACCCATATTTAAGCCAGATTTTTTATGGCCAATGTTATAGTTGAAGGTGGCTGTTTTTAGCTGCGTTTCAGAAAATTTAGCAGTTACCACATTTAAGTCATCCAATCCTTGGCTCATAATATTTGCCACAATGTTGGAGAAAAACCTCTTTCCACGGATATTATACATCACAGATCCTCCGTAGGTTCGATTGATTTGACTCACCCGAATAGAATCATTTAATTGCAACAAACCACTGCTTTGGTCGGTGCCAAAGTTGGAGAAGTTTGCTCTTAATATGAGGTTACGACCAAGGCGTATGTTTGCATTACCCGATGAAATAAGTCGAGTGGTGGTGGTTGCTTTTTGATTAAGTACATTATCCGTTTGATATCCTATGGATCCACTCAGATTAAATTTGCCCTTGAGTAGTCTGATGGACGGCTTAATTGAATTTCTCCATAAATCATTTTGGATATAATACATGCCAAACGTTCTAAACGCTGGACCAATAAATTCACTTTGAATACCCAGTCTGAAATACTTGCTATTGTAGTTGAGGGAAGCAAAAGCTGCAGGGTTTATGGTGCTAGAAAGGTTGACATCTAAGAAAGGCTTTACAATCTCTGCTTCAGCAAATTCACCTCCTGCTGTTAAGTCGTTGGTAAGTGCAGAAATAGTGGTTTCAAATTCAGCGGTCACCTTCTTTTTGAACATCCTAAATCTACCGGCTAAACCCAAACATAGATTATCTCCTGGTCGAATGTTTTCATTGTCGGGCGTTTGAATCGACGCGGTATCGTCTTTAATTTTTGTAATGACTAAATCAATGTGGTTTTGCTCGGTACCTACGCCTATTTTAACCCCATATCCCCACCTCTCGTATGTTGGAATCAATACAGCCCCGGTATTAATGGTATTTGAGTCTTGTTCAATGCCTTTGGCAAACCGGCCATAAAATGCACTGAATCTAAATTTACCCGGATTCAAATCAACGCCGCCACCTAGAAACGTTACCCCAGCCATACTGTATTTGCTGAAGGTCATGTTGCGATACCCTCCATGTAAAGTGACCCATTTATAACGTGGACTTACGCCGTATTGATTGAAAGGTTGAGAGTAGGAAAACTGGTTATTGGAATAGTTGGCCGTGAAAGGAAATTGCATACCATAAATACTGATGGTAGGAGCACCTTGTATGAACCAATTCGGTGTAGAAGTGATGGTTTTTTCACCTGCAGCGTTTGTGCTAACTCGGGTATTAAACCAGTAACCCACAGATAAAGAACCGTTTATCTTGATGTTTTTTAATAATCCCGTATCTCTCTGGGCTAGGGCGCTATTTAGCACAAGTAACCCTAACGATAAGCATATCAGTTTATTGAGTGTGTGCTTGGACGAATTGGTTATTTTTTCGGATAAAAGCAAACTCAAGAATAACTAAAAAATCAAAATTCCTAACAGAAAAAATGGAAATTTTAAGAATATAATCTTGGTTAACATTCGTATTCATTGGATTTCTGCTTGGATTTATAGCTTACGATGCCTTTTATCTATTTTTGTTTTGTGGGGGTCATCATCAGGCAGAGTTTCAAGTCGTCGGTTTATACCTATGTCGGAACCATTGTTGGAGCAGCATCACTACTTTATTTTTTCCCACGCTTTTTTACCCCCGAAGAGTTAGGGGCATTCCGCTTGATGGTGGAAGTTGGTGCGCTATTAGCTGGTTTTGGACTGCTAGGAATAGGTCAGAGTATTACAAGGTTTTTCCCGCATTTTGTAGACGAAAATGGCTCTGTTAACGGGTTCCTGTTCTTGGCATTATCTATACCTGTCATAGGTTCTATCATTGTGTCAATGGTGTACATCCTAAATAAGGATGTCTTATTGTCGTTCTTTGATGTAGATACAGAACTCATAGGCATTATTTATTTACCTGTATTATTCATTGCTCTTTTCAGGATTTATCAAACCGTTTTCGAAAATATTTCGGCAAATTATCGCAGGATTGCTGCAAATAATTTCATTCGAGAAATAGTCACCAGGCTATTACTCTTACTTCTGAGCTTTTTCTTTTTTTTGGGATGGTATCCCTTTGATGTTTTTTGTTTTTATGCATCACTGGTATTTGGCATAAACGCTCTGCTGAATTTCATCGTTTTAGCTACTCAAGTAAGATTAGATTTCCGTCCGGACTTTGGTTTTTTACGTTCCAACCCTAAGCTACGGTCCGATATGCTGAAATATAATTTGTGGTTATTTGGAAGTAGCCTCGCGGTTTTGATCGTGAACAAAATTGATTTTCTAATGATATCTACCGAAAAAGGTCTGCAGGATACCGCGATTTATTCCATCGCTTTTTACATTGCCATATTAATTGAGATCCCTAAACGCGGAGTCCTTCAGATTGCAGCACCTATTGTATCCAAGCACATGAAAGATAAAAACATATCTGAATTGGATACCCTATACAAAAAAGCATCTCTGGCTATATTTTCTGTGTGCACGGTCTTGTTTTTTTTGATTGGTTTCAACCTACCGCTAATCATGAGTTTCATCCCTAAAGGTGAAATTTATCAGCAAGGAACATGGGTTGTATTGATCATAGGGCTGGGTAAGGTAATTGAGGTTATTGGGTTATTGGCCTATCCGATTATCAGTAACTCAAATTACTATACCTACGGATTCATAAGCTCTGTGGTGAATATTTTTATAGCCATAGTTTTCAATTATATCTTAATCCCTTTATATGGGATAAATGGTGCTGCAATCGCAACATTCTTGACATTTGTTGTTTCAATGATGATTCAAACTATTATCGTATTCAAGAAAATTGGAATTCAGCCATTTACCAAGGAGCACGTGAAAACCATTTTGGTGGCATTGTTTTCATTGGGATTGATTATCATTTTCAAAATGAAGGAATTCGATTTGATTGGGTTGATTTTAGGTAATGTGCTGATGTATGCCATTTACGTTGCTTGGTATTATAAATCGGCGTATAAAACTGAGGTTAAGAATTTAGTTTTAAATGCATTTAAACGGTCATAAATCAAATTGAAAATGCAGTTTATCCATAATATCATAACCATGCTGAAGGTGATTTATCAATCTAAGCTATCTTCAACAAGGTGGATTCGAAAGAATAATACTTTACCGAAAGATTTAATCATATTAGGAAACGGTCCATCACTGAGTAACGAAATAGATGAACTTAATAGATTAGCTCAAACCCATCATATGATGGCAGTAAATATGTTTGCCATTGGGAACCTATTTCAATCGCTAAAGCCCAGTTACTACTTTTTATTAGATGGTGCTTTTTTTAACTTTTCGAAGGAAGTATTCGAGGATCATTCTAAACACCCCAACTTGAAATTCAAGCCTGATTTTGAACACGTTCAGAAACAAATCAATGAAACATGGCGCACCTTATTT
>Ga0255762_10002654_pt1 | contig 14434 bp, 13 predicted proteins | sample 101ome_16_FD_179962 | JGI IMG/M metagenome (GOLD analysis project Ga0255762, IMG submission 179962) | Coastal salt marsh microbial communities from the Groves Creek Marsh, Skidaway Island, Georgia - 101401AT metaG (version 2) | ecosystem: Environmental > Aquatic > Marine > Intertidal zone >...
GACATTGAAATCGAGGTCGCACCGCGTTTGGAAGCGCCCTTATTGAATGGAGAATTGAGTGTTGCGCTGATCGATATGCCTGTGGGGTTGCTGAGCGACCGTTCCCGGCAGATTGAAACGCTGGCGCGTCGTGCGCTGCCAGGGCAGGCCAGCACCGTATTCAATGTGCCTGTTGCAGATGCAGTTTATGCATCGAGCTATCCTGAGGCATCGGCGCTTAATGCGCGTCACACCGGCAAAAAGCTCTCAAAACAAGCATGGTATCTGTGTCCAAAAATTCGGGAACTCAATGAATTGTTGGCGGCGCAGCCTTCGCTGGCGTCGAAGGTGTTCGAGTCTCACCCTGAGATCGTGTATCGACAATGGGTCGGTCAAAGACTGCCGAAGAAGAAAACGGCTGAAGGTGAGCGAGCGCGAGTTGAATTTCTTCGCTCGGTCGGCGTGCCCGTCGATCGGCTGGTCCGCGACGTCAGCACTCGATATCCCAAGCGCGTGGTTCTAATCGATGATGTGCTGGATGCGCTGGTGTTGTTGCTGTTAGCAACTCGCCCGTCTCGGGACCTTGATCCTGCGCCGCAAATGGCCCTGACCGGTTGTCCGATTAACCTAAGGGTGCCCGGCACGGGTTGAACAAGCCGCGCGCTCAGCTCGGTTGGATCTCGATACCCAAGAAGAAGGAGATCTGCTAGGGTTTGGCGCGTATTCACCATGCAAGGCGTAAGGGATGGGCGGCTTTCAAGGCATTCTCGAATTTCTCGACAGTTATTTGCAATCAGCAGTCTATTTTCCGTTCCTGCTGCTGGGAACCGGGATCTTTTTCACCCTTTATTTGGGCTTTCCGCAGATTCGTTACTTTCGCCATGCGTGGGATGTGGTTAGGGGTAAACACGACAAAGAAGGGGCGGACGGCGATGCCTCGCACTTTCAGGCACTTTCCACCGCGATCTCTGGCACCGTCGGAACTGGAAACATTGGCGGCGTGGGTTTTGCGATCTTTCTAGGGGGTCCGGCTGCGCTGTTCTGGATGTGGATGACCGCGTTTTTCGGAATGACAACGAAATTAGTCGAAGTGACGCTCAGTCACCGATACCGTGAAAAAGATGACCAGGGATTCATCGTCGGCGGGCCGATGTTCGTGATGGAGAAGGGCCTCAACATGAAGTGGCTTGGTGTGCTCTTTGCGCTTGCCACCATCATCAGTAGTTTTGGTAGCGGCAACATGCCCCAAAGCAACAACATCGCTGTGGGGCTCCAAGACACCTTCGGCATTGAGCCCTGGATGACGGGCTTAGTGCTAGCAATCTTGATGGCGGTGGTCATTCTTGGCGGCGTAAAACGAATCATCAAAGTTGCCGAGAAAGTGGTGCCAACCATGGCCATTGTTTACGTGGTTGCCGGATTGATTGTGATCGCAACGAACTATGAAAACATCTTGCCTTCCTTTGCTAGCGTTCTATCCGATGCGTTTACGGGGTCGGCTGCGGTCGGTGGCTTTCTTGGCGCAAGCTTCGCTTATGCCTTTAATAAAGGGGTGGGTCGCGGGCTCTATTCGAATGAAGCGGGCCAGGGCAGCGCGCCTATCGCGCACGCTGCGGCAAAAACGGATGACCCGGCGTCTGAGGGCATGGTCTCGCTGTTGGAACCTTTCATTGACACGATTTTGATCTGCACCTTGACGGGCCTCGTGATTTTGTCGTCTGGCGTATGGATTGAAAAACACGAGAATACGTTTCAGAGATTTGACACTGAATTACTCAGCGGTCGCTGGTCAGATGCGAATGAAGCTGATCGCAAGGAACTCTATGGTTACCTCAATGGGGGCGAAACCGCTGTTGAACGGCTCGGAGAGCAGGGCGCCATCGCGCTGACCGTGGTCGATGGCGAGATACAAGAGGACATCACTATCCTCCACAATCGTTCAATTGCGGAATCGGTGGTGGTGCTATCAGGCGGTGAGCCCTACACGGGTGATCTCAGTGTGGAGAAAGGTTCGATCAAAGAATCGGTGGTGCTGACTGGGAAATCGCTGATCCATTCTGCATCGCTTACGGCTGAGGCGTTTACGCGAAGTTTCATGGGGGATCTTGGTCGACCTGTGGTGGCCCTCGTGCTGCTCCTCTTTGCGTTTACCACGGCGGTGGCTTGGTCCTACTATGGTGACCGGGCTGTGGCCTACTTGTTCGGCACGAAATGGTTGGTGCCTTATCGACTGAGTTATGTGGTTGGCTTTTTCATTGCTGCGATATCAGACACCTCACTCATATGGCTGATCGCAGCGATCACGGTTGCGCTGATGACGATTCCTAATTTAATCGCCATCTTGCTCTTACGGGTCGAGGTGAAGTCACTGGTGAATGATTATTGGCACCGCGTACGTAGCCAAGGTGAGTAAGGTCAAGCGAGCATTGTCGCGCCCACTTGTCCTAGGGGTCGCGAACAGATGAGCCGGTTTGTAAAGAAACGTTCGACGCTGATTGAGGCACTGGAAGTCGAGGTGCACGAGTTCGAGCACGAGACGGGCGCCAGCTACCTTCATTTTCAAGCGGACCATCCCGAACACGCCTTCTTGGTCGCCTTTCGAACGTTGCCCTCGGACTCGACTGGCGTCGCCCACATTTTGGAGCATACGGCGCTGTGCGGTAGCGAGCGCTTCCCAGTGCGGGACCCATTTTTCACGATGCTGAGACGCTCCCTCAGCACCTTTATGAATGCCTTTACGACCAACGACTACACTGCGTACCCGTTCGCGAGCACCAACGATAAAGATTTCGATAATTTACTGGCCGTTTATTTAGACGCGGTATTTTTCGCGAAATTGGATCCACTCGACTTCGCGCAGGAAGGGCATCGAACCGAGTTTGAAGTCATCGATGATCCGGAATCGCCCCTGGTTTATCGAGGGGTGGTCTTTAACGAGATGAAAGGCGATATGAGTTCGCTCCGAAGCCAGGCCTGGGAGCGGTTGCAGTATCATCTCTTCAAAAAATCAACCTATCACTTCAACAGCGGTGGAGACCCTAAAGAGATCCCAAAGCTGACATACGATGGCCTCCGTCGATTCTATGAAGCGCACTATCACCCGAGTAACGCCATTTTTATGACTTGGGGTCGGCAGGCACCAGAAGTCATGATGGACCGCTTTGAATCGCTTGCGCTGTGTCGATTTAATCCCGTCGATGACGCCATCGATGCCGCCGATGAGCCGCGTTGGGCGAAACCTCAATGGGTGCAAGATGTCATCAGTGGCGGTGATGACGGCGAGGGCGATCACTCGGGTCAATTATTCCTCGCATGGTTACTCGGGCCTTCCACTGATTTGGAAGCCGTCTTGACGGCGCATCTCGTCGTTGATTTGTTACTGGATTCCAGCGCTGCGCCACTGAGACAGGTGCTTGATCAGTGCGAATTTGCAGAGAGCGTATCGCCGCTCACGGGCCTCGAAGAAAGCAATCGAGAGATGAGTTTCATTTGTGGGGTTGAGATGGCTGACGCTCAGTCACTTGATGCCTTCAAAGCCTCCGTTTGGGCCTGTCTAGAAGCGGTCGTGAGCAAGGGCGTGCCTCGCGAGCGAATCGAGGCAGCGCTGCATCAATTGGAATTATCGCAGCGAGAATTGGGTGGCGATGGTATGCCCTACGGCCTGCAGTTGATGTTCAGCGGGTTGTCCGCTGCCGTGCACCGGGGTGATCCAGTGGCGGTACTTGACTTTGATCGGGCGCTCGCTCGGTTGCGGGCATCGCTTGAGGATCAGGGGCCTGCACTCGTCAGTCAGTGGATCAGAGACGCGCTACTCGATAATCCTCATTGCTTGATTCTTGCTTTATCCACAGATCCGGGGCTTGCCGCGAGTGAAGAGCAAGCGCAACACGAAGCATTGCAGCTCATCAAATCTAAGATGTCGGGAGCTGAGCGAACGGCAGTGATCGATCGCGCTCGCGCCCTCGCTGCTCGTCAAGCGGCGCCTGAGGATTTGGCATGCCTACCAAAAGTGGGGCTCGAGGATGTGCCGATCGAAAAGCACTACCCCAGACCATCGGTCGAAGGTGGGCTGACAGGATATGCCGCCGGCTGCAATGGCCTTGTCTACAATCAGATGCTGGTGCCGCTGCAAGCCATGTCTGCCGACGTCTGGTCAGCGTTGCCGCTTTTGTCCCAGCTTTGGGGCGAGTTGGGGGTTGCTGATTCGAGTTACCTGGATATGCAGGATCGCCAATTATCCGTATGTGGAGGAATGACCGCTTACAGTGCACTTCGATCGCTATCGGCTTCAGGTGATCGCGCCTCAGGGTACGCAGTGCTCAGTACCCGAGGGCTTGCATCAAATATCGCGCCCATGGCCAAACTGTTGGTCGAAACCTTTGACGAACTTAGATTGGACGAGTGGTCGCGAATCGAAGAGATCGTGCAGCAGATCAAGTCCCGGAAAGTGCTGGGTGTCGTGCAAAGCGCTCACAGTCTAGCGATGCTGGCTTCGGCAGGCGCCTGGTCGAGATTATCGGCTCTGAATCATCGACTGTCGGGTTTGGGTAGCTTGTCTCAGTATCGAGCTTGGTGTGCGTCACTCGCGGGAGGAGAGACCGAGACTCTGGGCTCGATCCTCTCTGAGCTCCATCAACAATTGCGATCAGCACCCAGGGCCGGATTGGTGGTTGCCGACGGCCATCATCTCAATGACGCTTTGGCGATGCTTAACGCAACCAGCCCAGATTGGCGTTGCATCAATCCAACGGGAATTTCGATCTCCCAGCCCTTGTTACCCGAGGCGCAGGCTTTCTTCACGGCGACCCAGGCCAACTTCTGCGCGGCTTGTTTGCCAGGGGTAAGGGAGGGGCATGAAGACGCAGCCCCGCTCATGGTTCTTGCGCGAATTTTGTCGCAGCAATATTTACATCCTGTGTTACGAGAGCAGGGCGGAGCCTATGGCGGCGGTGCGAGCTTTGATCAAACGACCGGGCTATTTCGCTTTTATTCTTTTCGGGATCCAGAGTTAAACAAAACGCTCGATACCTTCAGGTATGCGGGTCAGTGGGTGAGATCGAACCCTATTACGTCAGTCGAAGTGGAGGAATCGGTGCTCAGTATCGTGAGCGGTATTGATGCGCCTGGCTCTCCTGCCGGAGAGGCCAGAACGGCGCATCACCAAGGGTTGCAAGGGCGATCGGAAGAGACGCGCCGAAGGTTTAGGCAGGCGATCTTGGAGGTCACCCCAGAGGCGGTAATGCGTGCAAGTGAGACGTACCTCCATCAAACGCCGTCGGTAGCGGTGGTGACGTCAGCGAAACACCAATCTCAGCTGTCTGGCGACTTTGTCTGTGAGCAACTCGCGTAATCAAACTTAGCGGCCGCGTCCATGAGCAAGTCGCATCAGCGAGCAAGCGTCAGACATTCAAGAGCCTATCAAGAGACAAAAGGAAGAAGGGGGCGTGGTTGGCGTTTAGCGTCAGAGCTGCTCTGCAGAAGGTTAGGCAGCGCAAGTTAACCGTGCTTTTTTAAACGCCGCTTGATACTGATTCGAGCCTTGTTAAAAAGCGTATCGTGCTTAGCAAAGGATGAATTGCGAGCTCGAAGAGTGGAGAGTAAGCCGTAACCGTGGACAATAACCGTGACCTTGAGCAGTCAACAGAACAACATGGGACCTAGGGCACCAAAAAAACTTGAGCCGATACTCGGCATGACACGCGGTGTCCTCGAGCTCGCGTTCATCAGCAGATCACAATCATAAATAACAGGAGCGAAGCGATGGGAGACTATCTCAAACTAACCAGTGCGGATGGCCATGAATTTGAAGTGTACGAAGCGCTGCCTGAGGGCGAAGCCAAGGGGGCGATTGTCGTCATTCAGGAAATCTTCGGCGTTAACGCGCACATTCGAGAGGTGGCCGATGGCTATGCCGCTGCGGGCTATCGCGCCCTTGCACCCGCGCTCTTTGATCGTGTAGAGCCCCGGATTGAGCTGGGCTATGCGGGGGCTGACATGATGCAAGGCGTGGAAATTGCGCGAGGGAAGTTGAATCCTCACGAAACGCTCATGGATGTTCAAGCGGCCGTGACTGAAGCGGGCCAAACAGGGTCAGTGGGGGTCGTCGGCTATTGTTTTGGAGGCTTGATGTCCTTTTTATCGGCCTGTCAGCTAGACGGGTTAGCTTGTGCGGTGAGCTATTACGGGGGTGGCGTTGCCGGTCAACTGGATCAATCGCCCAAGATTCCCGTCCAATTTCACTTCGCAGAGCAAGATGCGCACATCCCCATGAGTGATGTCGATCAAGTTCGGGCGGCGTTCCCCGACTGTGCGCTGTTTACCTATGACGCAGATCATGGGTTCAATTGCGATCATCGAGCCAGCTTCGACGAATCCGCTGCGCGGGAAGCTCGCGGGCGAGCCCTAGACTTCTTCGCCGAACATCTGTGATCGAAAGGGAAAGGGACCACTTCTCGGGTTGTAGATGTTGTCGATAGAGGGTCGCAGAGCGAGCGAGGTTTGCCTGATGTTTGCACTGCGCCAGCGCCTGAGCTCTGCGAGTGTTGCAGTGGTTGCGATCGAGCGACTATCTGATGCTGATAGGAAAGCAAGACCTGAAGGGAAAAATCCAACCAAAGAGGCTCGCGACCCAGCATCAAGCGCTCAAAAAAACCTCCGTTTCCCTTCGCTCAACGCGATGAGTGAGAGCCCAGGTCCTAAATGCAGAATGCTGGGCTGAAGTCGCAGGTGACAAGTCAATGGTAGAAGAGAGGGGTTGAACTCATGACAGCGCCATTCGATCTATATTTTTGGCCAACACCCAATGGTTACAAAGTCTCGATCATGCTCGAGGAGTTGGGCGCAGAGTATGCGCTAATCCCCGTGAATATCACGAAAGGTGAGCAGCACTCCGAGGCGTTCAGTCAGGTATCGGCGAACCGCAAAATCCCTGCGCTTATTCACTATGTGGAATCTAGCGCGGCGCCAGTGTCGCTATTCGAGTCGGGTGCGATCTTGTGGTATCTCGGCGAGTGGTCTGGGCAACTGATCCCCGTTGATGCCGCGCGAAGGCGGGAATGCATGGTCTGGTTGATGTGGCAAATGGGGGGGCTTGGGCCCATGGCTGGGCAAGCCCATCATTTTCTGCAGTACGCTTCTGAGGACATTCCCTATGCCAAGCAGCGCTATCAAATGGAGTGCGAGCGACTCTATGGCGTACTTGACCGAGCGCTGAGTGATAGGACCTTTATTGCCGAAGAATACAGTGTGGCAGACATTGCCATTCTCGCTTGGGTATACCGACACGAGCGGCACCGGGTGGATTTGGCGCAATATCCGTCGGTTCAGCGCTGGTACCAAACGCTGATGGCGCGCGAACCGGTGAAGCGAGGATTCGAGGTCGGACAGTCGTTGATCCAGCAGGGTGATTTTAAAAGTGATGTGGCTCGGGCAGCGCTGTTTGGTGAGACACTCGATAATGCAAACACCTGAAAAGCTCAAGCGCGAGTCCGCCCTTCGAGCGACCGAGCACGCGATAGCGCCGGTCGTTGGCGAAGCAGTGTCAGCGTTATGGATGACGTTGTTGAGCGTTGTCGTGGGCGCAACGAAAAGTCACTCACGAGAGTGAACAATTCAGCAATCCCTTTCGTGGCAACGAGGAATCCAGGTGGCGTGCGGTTTCCCTTCGTCACCTTTAGTTGTGATGAACGGCAGAGCCCGACCAGCGAAATCTCTGGATTAACCGTGCATGGAGATTTGGTGCTGTGTTTGCAGGGGTTTTCGTTGATGATTGGGTTTGTGGAGCGCTGGGTTTCACAGGCTTTACGGACAAATAACGACGACCGTTTTACGGCTCGTAAAATCTTTTATAAGTTAATAACCGAGCGCCTTGACAAAGGCTGACACGTTATCCATCCTTCGGGTTTGATCAACGCAGGCCATCTCCAGCTAGAGGAAGGGGGGGATTCTTCGCGCTGATTTCATAGAAACAGAGCAACAATCTGATATAGGTAAAACCATGAAAGTACTCCAAACCGGATCGGGGCTGATTTCGGCACTGATGTTGTTGGTATCTGCCTTGTGGGGCTCGGCGGTCAGCGCGCAGTCTCTCAACGAGGTACTGGAAGTCCGTTCTGCGACCACGCAAGAAGGTAAAGCGTCACAAATGCGCATCGATGAAGTCAAAGATGACACGCGCGACTTGTTGACCAAATACAAGCAGATCATGAAAGTGGTCGATGGTTTGAAGGTTTATAACCTTCAGCAAGAGCGACTGATCCGGAACCAAGAGCAAGAGTTGGCGGAGCTGGAAGCTTCGATCGATAACGTCACAGTGATCGAGCGTCAGATGGGCCCTCTCATTGAGCGGATGATCACCAACCTTGGAAAGTTTGTGTCTATGGACATTCCGTTCCTGATTAAAGAGCGCGAAGAGCGAATTGCATTCTTGGAAGAAACCTTGGACAGAGCCGATGTGAGCGTGGCTGAGAAGTTCAGCCAGGTGCTCCAGGCCTACCAGGTAGAAAATCAGTATGGCTCAACGATTGAGGCTTACACCGATGTGATTGATCTTGGTGGGGGTCAGCGCCAAGTGGACCTGCTCAAGTGGGGCCGCGTGGCGTTGGTGTTCCAAACGCCAGATGCGGAAACCACGGGTGTTTGGGATAACGAAGCCCGAAGCTGGGTGATCTTGGGAGATGAGTTCCGCACGGGCGTGCGCGACGCGTTGAGAATCGCTCGCAAGACGCAAACGGCAGACTTAGTGAAATTGCCTGTTAGAGCGGCAGGGGAGTAACCATGAAAAAAGTATGGATCTTAGCGGCCGCGTTTGCGGTATCAATGGCCGGCTCTGTTCAAGCCGAGGACGAAATTCAGGCGAAATCGCTGGCTGAGCTGCTTCAGTTGGTGAAGGACGGCAAAGTCGTCAACCAGCGCGTGAATGAGCAACGCGAGAGAGAATTTATTGCGGACAAGAATCGTCAGCAAAAAGCAGTCAATGACGCCCAAAACGAACAAGCGCGCGAAGAAGCGCGATCTGAGCGTCTAGAAGCGCAGTTCGAAAAGAATGAGCAGGACATCGCAGCTAAGCAAGAAATCCTGGCCAAGCGACTTGGCTCGCTTCGAGAGCTGTTTGGGGTGCTTCAGCAGGTGGCGGGTGACACGCAAGGCGTGCTCGAGGGCTCAATCGTTAGTTCAGAGTTGCCTGGCCGGGGTGAGTGGCTCGGTCAGTTCGCTCAGTCCATGGGTAAGAGTTCAAAGCTTGCGACGATCGAAGAGATCGAGCGTCTTTGGTATGAATTACAGCGTGAGATGACAGAGTCTTCAAAAGTTTCTAAGTTCAATGCGGAAGTCATCAAGTTGGGTGGCGAGAAGGTCACGCAAGAAGTGACCCGAATTGGTTCGTTCAACTTAGTGAGCAACGGTGAGTACGTGGCTTACGATATTGAGAATCAAGTCATCAAGGAGCTGCCCAAGCAGCCTGAGGCACGGTTTGTGGATTCTGCCGCTGAGCTAGAGGCAGCCTCCAGCGGTTTCGTACCTTTCGCACTGGATCCGACTCGAGGCCAATTGCTCGCATTGCAGATCCAAGTGCCGACCCTCGAAGAACGCGTTCATCAAGGTGGTTTACCAGGGTACGTGATCATCGGTCTGGGCATCGTTGCTTTGATTATCGCGGTCGTGAAGTTTGTAGCGCTAACGCTAACGGGTATGAAAGTGACCGCCCAAGCCAAGAGTGCGGGTAGCCCCGATGGAAGCAATCCACTGGGTCGAATCATCAACGTTTATCGTGAGAACGAAGGGGTGGATAACGAGACACTCCAGTTGAAGATTGATGAGGCCATCATGAAGGAGCAGCCGTCGATCAACCGGTTCATCGGGTTCATTAAGATCATTTCGATGGTCGCGCCTTTGCTGGGTCTGTTGGGTACGGTTATCGGTATGATCGTGACGTTCCAGGCGATCACACTGTTTGGTACGGGTGATCCCAAGACCATGGCAGGGGGTATTTCGCAAGCGTTGATCACCACGGTTCTGGGTCTTGTGGTTGCAATCCCAACCGTATTGCTTCACTACTTCGTGAACACCCGAGCGCAGGGCATCATGCAGATTTTGAACGAGCAGAGTGGTGGGCTGATTGCTGAGCACGCTGAAAACGCTGGCAAGTAAGAAGCAGGGCACCCAATGATCGAAGAAATCATTATTGCCATACGCACCTTTATGGAAGCAGGCGGCGATGTGCTCTACCTCATCGCCGCGACCACCTTCCTGATGTGGGCCATTATTTTCGAACGCTATTTGTTCATTGGTGGCGAGCACAAAAAAGATGTCGTTGCGGCGTTGAATTACTGGGAAGGCCGAGCTGAGCGTACCTCTTGGAATGCCCACATGATTCGTGAGCGACTCATCTCCGAAGTGGGTGAGCGACTCAAGGCGAACATGGGCCTAATCAAGACACTGATTGCGCTCCTTCCCCTCCTTGGGTTGCTGGGAACAGTAACAGGCATGGTCCAAGTCTTTGAGGCCATGACCTACTCGGGTGGTAATGCAAGGTCCATGGCCGCCGGTGTATCAGCGGCGACGATTCCAACGATGTCAGGCATGGTGGCTACGCTGTCGGGGGTATTGGCGAATTCGTTTTTAACCAGCAAGGTTGACTCAGAATCGCATTTCCTCGAAGACACTTTGACTATGGACCACTAAAGGTTCTGCGAGACAAGTTATGCGAAGATCTAGGCAAGAAGAGTCAGACGATAAGGTCGCCGATTTAACACCCATGCTCGATGTGGTGTTCATTATGTTGATCTTTTTTATTGTGACCGCGACCTTCATTAAAGAGACGGGCGTCGAGGTCAATCGTCCAGACACCAAAACCGCTGAATTGAAGAAAACGGTATCGCTACTGGTCGGTGTTGGCCCGGACAGTGGTATATGGATTGATAAAAAGAAGGTTGATGTACGCAATGTTCGCCCATTAATGGAGCGACTCCATGCAGAAAATCCCAAAGGCGGTCTGGTGATTCAAGCCGACTCAATTTCAAAAGTTGAGAAAGTGTTGGCGATCATGGACTCCGCTAGACAGATTGGCATCACGCAAGTCGCGATTGCCTCTGAAGAAACCTAAGAGGGGCGCCTTTATATGGCCACGGTCATCCGTTTAGGACTATCGACTATCGTCGGCGTTATTGTGACGCTTGGTTTATTTTATTTGATGCAGTACCTCATTCAAGGGGCCGACTCTGCGCTGACCGATGACAAAATAGGCAATCTTGTCGATTTTGTCCGTGTTAAGCAGGAACAAGAGGTCGAAACCAAGCAACGTAAGCCGAAGAAACCGCCGCCCCCTGATGAGCCTCCACCCGACGTGCCGCCCCAAAATTTTAACGTTAACGTTGATAATGCTGGGTTCAATATGTCGAACGTCGATCTGTCGGTAGACGTGCAAGTTGGTGGTGGCGGATTTGGCATCACGGATGGCGAATACTTGCCAATCGTGAAAGTTCAGCCCCAGTATCCAAGACGGGCGCTGTCGAGAGGGCTCGCGGGGTACGTGATTGTCGAGTTCACTGTCACAGAGGCGGGCACGGTTCGAGATCCGATCGTCATTGAAAACTGTGCGCACATCCCCAATGTGAGGAACCCTACCGAGTGTGTGGATAGCCCGAATAGCGTGTTTGATAGCGCGGCAATGAAGGCTGCAGAAAAGTTCAAGTACAAGCCGAAGGTCATCGATGGCGTGCCTGTAGAAACAGCGGGTGTGCAGAATAAGATCACGTTCGAATTGGCAGAGGGGTAAGGCAAGCATGTTAGCGAGCATGAAGTCAGGAGGGCATTGGGTGCGGATCACACAAGGTTTACTCGGGTTGGTCACCGTTGCCGCGCTGGTCATAGGGCCAATCGCCCTGGCTGAAGAGAAGAAAACGCGTCGCGTGCCAGCGATCAGCCAATCGTTGTACAAGCAGATTTCTGAAGCTCAGATCATGATTGATCCCGAGTCGGTGCCGAGGGAAGAGGGTGAGCCGCCACCCGTGCCGAAGGGTACGCCTCGTGACGGCATCAATATGCTGCTAGAGCTTGCTCAAAAGAAGAAGCTCAACTCAAATGAGTTATCGCAGATTTGGAACCTATTGGCGTTCGGTTACTACACCATCGAGGACATGCCCAACACCATCAAGGCCTACGAGCAAGTGCTGGCAGCCGGTCGTGTCGGCGTCATCATGGAGTCATTGGAGAAGAACGCACTTCGTGCGTTATTCCAACTCTATTATGCGCAGGAGGAATATCGGAAGTCGCTCCGCTACATGGATCAATGGGAGGCTTTGTCTGAAGGCAGGGACGCACAAGTCACTTACCTCCGCGCTACTGCGCATTACCAGCTAGAAGAATTCAGAGACTCCTTAAAGTGGGCACTTGAAGTTGAAAACATCACCAAGGCCGAAGGCAAGGAGATGAAGGAAAACTGGTTGTACCTTCAGGTGGTGCTGTACAACGAGTTGAAAGATGTTGATAACGTGATCCAAGTGCTCGAGCGCATGGTGGTGACCTGGCCGAAGAAGCAGTACTGGATGCATTTGGCCGGCATGTACACGGAAAAAGATTGGGACGACCGAGCCCTATCTGCTTATTACGCCATTTACACTCAGGGGCTGCTCGACAAAGAGTCTGAATTGGTCATGTTGTCGCAGCGACTCTTAAATGCAGAGGTTGCGTATGAGGCTTCCACGATTCTCGAAAAAGGAATCAAAGAAGACATCATCGAGAAAAATGAGAAGAACCTTCGATTACTTGCAACTTGCTACACCGTAGCGCAAGAGATGAGCAAAGCCATCGACGCTTGGAAGAGAGCCAGCGAGTACGCCGAGGACGGCGATATCTTTTATCGCTTAGCGCAGGCGCTGGCACAGCAAGACCGGCATGAAGAAGCAGTGAAAGCCTACAACAAGGCCCTGGACGACGAGGATCTGAAGTCGCCTTCAGATGCCCAGTTCTGGCTCGCAATTTCGCATATGCAGCTGTCTAATTGGGATCTAGCGACCACCGCCTTCCGTGCGGCGTCGAAGTTGGATGAGAAAATGGCCAAGCAGTCTCGCCAATATATCCGCTATATCGCGGGAGAGAAGCGACGGCTTGCAGCTTTGAAGGACATGCTGGAAGGCTAACAACATCGCCAAAAGATGCATTGAAAACCCGGCGCTCGCCGGGTTTTTTTTGATTTATAGCCTTCTGGGCGCCGGCTGGGGTGGATCTCTGTGTAGGGCGTCGCTAATGCTTCGAGATTACGCGTCGAACGGCTTGGTATTTACGCAGCAGCAGATCGAAACCTTGATCGTGCTCCGCGCGGGTTTTGACGGCACAAGCGTGCTCAGTTTCATGTTGGCAGTCACTGAACTTGCAGAGTGCCGCCTCAAGGTGAAGATCTTTGAAGCTGACCTGTTCCGAGACTTGATCATGCCAAATTTGCATCTCGCGAACGCCCGGGGAATCGATGAGTAATCCTCGGTTTTCCGGTAATTGGATGAGCTGTCGCCGGGTCGTAGTGTGGCGGCCTTTATCATCGAAGGCTCTTACCGATTGCGTCGCCATGACCTCTTCCCCGGCGAGCGTGTTGGTTAGCGATGACTTACCCGCGCCTGAGGTGCCAAGTAAGGTCGTGGTTTGACCGGGTCTCAAGAAAGGCTTCAATGTGGTTATGGCAGCCGGACTCAGTGCATTCAGTGCAATCACGGGCGTGTCGATGAGCACGTCAGTTAATTCGCTCAAGAAAGGATCGATGCTTGCGACTTGATCACCTCGGGTCAGGATCAGGACGGGTTGAATTTGATTTAACCAACATGCGACCAGAAAACGTTCGATGCGAGCAGCGCTGAATGTCCGGTCCATGGCAGAGAGCACGAAGACTTGGTCGAGGTTCGCGGCGAGTTCCTGGATTTCGTGCCGAGGTCCAGAGGCTCGACGAGACAATATCGAAGTTCTCGGCAGAACGTCCTCGATGCTCATGGCTTGTGTGCTGTCTTTTCCGAGGAGAATCCAATCACCCACAGCCAATCTAGCCCTCTGTGCTTGATGACCGGTTCTTGGTTGAACGCTGATCAGGCCCTGTTCAGTGATGAGGTCAATGCTTTGACGATGTAACCCAATCACTCGACCTAGCCGGGCACTCGAGTGTCTCGCTGCCTGCGGCTCATGTTCAATGATGCGAGCTTGCCAGTGCTTGAGTCCCCAAGAGATGAGCAGACTCACGCTTGCGCTCGCCTTTGTATTTGCGAGAGAAGGAAACGGCCACTCGGCCAACACATCAACGCGAGCGTGAGGAGCCCTAGGGCCAAAAACAACGGACGATCTGCAAAGTAGCTGAGGTCGCCCTGGCTCAACATCAGGGTGCGCCGCAAGTTGTCTTCTAAAAGGCCGCCCAGAATAAACCCAAGGAGCAGCGGTGCCATAGGGTAACCACCCCACCGAAGTAGCAGCGCAACACCCG
>Ga0255762_10002682_pt1 | contig 14342 bp, 18 predicted proteins | sample 101ome_16_FD_179962 | JGI IMG/M metagenome (GOLD analysis project Ga0255762, IMG submission 179962) | Coastal salt marsh microbial communities from the Groves Creek Marsh, Skidaway Island, Georgia - 101401AT metaG (version 2) | ecosystem: Environmental > Aquatic > Marine > Intertidal zone >...
CGAGCCGACAGTAACAATATTTAATCAAAAAGCTCAAGATGACGCTGACGCAGCCGCTGAGGCTGCTGCTGCTAAAAAAGCTGAAGAAGACAGAATAGCAGCTGCTATACAGTGGGAGAAAGACCAGAATTTTAAAGAGACTGGTATTTACGAAACTGACGCTGAGCGTAGAGAGCGTGAAGCTAAAGAAAAACAACAAGCTGAGGAGGATGCTCGTAACGCAGAGCGTCAAGCTAATAAGGATAAATGGGATTGCTATATGACCAATGCTCAAATAGAGCGTGGTGATTGTGAACCTTATAATACTTGGTTATATAATTCTACAACTACCACTACTTCCACAACTACAACAACTACTACGACAACAACTACCACAACTACAACTTTGCCACCTACTACTACGACTACCACTACTACAACAATTCCTGATAAAATAGAAGAGGAGATTACAGATGAAGAAATTATTGAAGAAGAGCCTGTTGATGATAAGCCTGTTGAGCCTATCAAAGAAGACTTCCCAGATGAAGAAGTTGAACCTGAACCGATTGAGACCGACCCACTTCCTAGTGAGGAGGGAGATACAGAGGTACAACTCACAGACGAAGAAATAGAAGAGCTTGTTACTGAGACTGAAGAAGCTGTCAAAGAAATAGTTATTGTTGAAGTTGTCGAGGAAGTTTTAGAAGAAGACGCTACTGAAGAAGAAATTGAGGCTGCACAGGAAGAATTTGAGGCAGCTGTTGAAGAAGTTGTTAAAGAGTTACCTACCGAAAAGAAAGTCGAAGTTGTAAAAGAAGTTGCTAAGGTTAAAGTTCAAAACCTAGCTACTGCTGATAACACTACTAAAGCAGTTGTCAAAGCTGTTGTTAAAGAAGTTACGAAACCTGAAACTGTAGCTGAGTTATCTGAAGAAGAAAAAGTTGAAGTTGGTAAAGTTCTTGGTTTTAAAGATGAGGAAACTGCTGCTGAAGATGTTGAGATAATTGCAGAACAGGCTACTAAAGAAGAAAATGTAGCGACTGCTGTTAATGAGTATGTGGATAGAGCTATAGAAAACAAAGATGTTGAGAATTACACATTAGCTGACGTTGTTACTGAGGTACAAGTAGAGGTGTTTCTCGAAAACCCAGTAGGAGCATTAATTGATGTTAATATAACAGAGATGGACTTGGGGTCACTAGGAGCCGACATGACAAGCGACCAGCGTCAAAAATCAAAAGAAGTCGTGGTTCCTGTAATCATTGCTTCTCAGATTGTAGCTCAAGCTGGTGCATTAATGACTAGGAGATTTTAAGTGATTAAAAAAGCAATTAAATTTTTATACAAAATACTCGGACTACCTCTTGAATTAGTCAAATGGGTATTAAGTGTTAAAAATCTAAAAGTATTAGGTAAATGGGTAGTAGACGCTATTAAAGAATCTATTGCACAAATATTTACCATACTTGGTTTCTTTATTGCATGGTTTACTCTTACAGGTTCCGCACAGGACATTGTAGGTATTGCAATAATTGCATCAATTGTTATTTGGTTATTGACCATATACATGAGGGACTAACAGATGGCAAAGAAACTAACACCTTGGCAAAAAATAAAACAGATATTCTGGCGTATGATAGCTACATTTGCAGCTAACGGTCTTGCGACTATTGGTGCTGGAACACTTGTTGGAATAGAAATACTCGATGCTGTTATTCTCGCTGGTACACTAGGTGTAGTTAAGGTTGCAGAAGACCTAGCAAGAGCTTTCTTAGACGATGGAAAGCTAACATTAGAAGAAATTAATGAGGCTTTTAGCAAGGTAGATAGGAAAAAGTAATGTGTATGGTAACAGTTAAAGAAGACGGTTCTTTCATACAAATATGTAATTGTAAGCATGGCAGTTCTTTTTGTGAGGAAAACTAATGGCTAACGGTAATAACGGAAGTAATGGTTTTACACAAAAGGAAATGTTAAGTTTGATATTAGATGGACAGGATAAAATAAATGAAAGAATTGATGAATTACATGAAAAGGTTAATAGCAAAATCTCAAGAGGTGAAATATCTGGATGGATTGTTGCCGTTAGTGCTTTGGTGGTTCTTGTTAACACAGTAGCGATGTAACCATGTATAGCTTGGAATATGAAGGAGTTATATTTCTTGCAGGTGCATTGTTTATGCTCTTAATAAATTTATTAGTACAAATAGGAGCAAAAATTAAATTAGGGAAAAAAACTTTAAAAATTCAAGAATTAGAAGAAACTATTGACGAATTACAACATCAACTTGATTTAGAACATGACGAAAAAATACAATTACTTGTTATTAACGCAGGTTTAAAAGCTAAGAAATGACACTATCAAACGACGATAAAGATTTAATGACTAAATGCTCTAATAATAATTGTTCTTATTACTTTTATTACATGGGAAGAAGTGAATATTGCGAATCTTGTCGTGGTCTTTCTTAACATTTATTTAATACACTTAAAACCATCAAATTAAATAGATTGTGATAATATTCACAACTAATGGATTATATAGTTGGATTTATGTTTGGATATCTTCTCAAAGAAGTAGCCGTGTTGCTTAAAAAACTAAGTGATTGGGATTACGAAAATAGAGGGGGGTATTTGGAACACCGATTAGACCATATAGATTTTACAGAACCTCTTACTGAAGACGATTTACCTTAAGCACATCAGCTAATAAGCTAACCTTATCCTCATCCATATACAAAACTCTACATAGATTTACTAAGCATTAAAAGATTTATTAAGGGAAAGTAATGCAGAATAACAATATGTAGGGTAAGACGACTAGAAATATACTATATATAGTGTCTAATTGATATGACAGGGAAACAAGAAAAAATTATACGGGATACTAAGCTAATCGCCGTATGAAATCTGGAACTTTATAGGCTCTCCGCCTTCTCCACCAATCTCGAGAGATGACCTTTTACCCCATTTCTTAGGGAAACTACGCTCTAACCACCAAGCACTAGCTTGCCATACTCCATTATCGCTAGCTCTTCTTATATTTCTTATGTGAGCACCCTCAGCTTCGGCTCTTGCTTTTTTTACTGCCTCCGAAAACTCCGAATATAGATTAACTATCTCACCTTCTTCAGCTGCCTGGGATGGAGCCAACTCTGACGACGAGTCAACGTTTGGTGGGTTTAGCATCTTTGTGTCCATCTCTTCAATCACTTTTTCGCCTCTCTTCATCCATTCATAGTAAGTAGAGGGAGAAATACCAACCATAGTAGCTGCATCCTCTTGGTAATAGCCTAATTTAAGCCAATTAGAGATTTCCTCAATCAATTGTGGTGTCAATTTAGTAGGTCTAGCCATAATATAACCCAATTTTACCCCAAAATACCTAGATATAGGGGATTAGGTGTCGAATTGGTAAAACTTGAAAACAAGAGATTTTTGTACGCATAGCTAAGTATAAGTGTGTATTACATTTAGCGATTACAACCGCACCCCCCTTAGAACCGAAGAGGTTCGGGGTGGGGGCACATGGTTGAAGCGACTAAATTATACAGCTGACTTGGCGCTGCTGTCTAGCGATAGACAGTGGTCCCAGGAGTGGTATTCACAATACCAGGTCACTACTTCTCCTACGTGGGAGGGGGCGTACCTAGTAGCGAGTACGAACAGAGCTTCGGTTCTCAGTAGTCAATGCGAAACGTATGCAGTATGTGGCGAATGTGAGTGAATACTACTTCTGTAAAACAAGTCAGCTTGCTTGTGAGGGTGACTCCTCATGTGACAAACAAGCAGCACTTACCTACGACACCTAAGTCCAGCGATGGACATAGAGTGTCAGACGGTGCCGATAACCTCTGCTCTTACCAGCAGTGGTTAGGCAGACTCTCCTCAACTGCATGCAGCAATGCATGGTCAGATGAGTCTCCTAATCAACCATAGGTTTTATGGCTATACCGTCTGGGGTCGACTCCATGTCCCACTGACCAGGGACAACGGTTCTCTAGGGCTTGTGCCTAGAGGATATCACCCACCTGGGCTTGTTACCCAAAGCGGTGTGCGGGACGACGATGGACCTCTGGTTTCTCCGCCATGTTCACGCTCGTTCCTGCTAATGGTAGCAGACTCACTGTAAGTGACCACTTACATGTGATGGTATTGACAATGCCCCCTGCGAGTAAGCAGGTGCTTGTCACTCCATGACGACTCACTGGGTCCACGCTTCGGCAAGGACTACAGTGCAGTACCTAACAGTCATGGGTTCACTTGGCTCAGCCAAGGACAAGCCGTCAATATCATCATGTCAGTAAGTGTACAGTGAGCTGAAAGCTTTATATGGCTAACGCTGGCATACCTACCATTAGCACGGGGTACAGGGACTCATTACTCCCTCCTACCTCAGGTGTTGGGGTCCAAACTCAACACCACCTAAACTCATGGAGCACCATGCAGCCAGTATGGTGTTCCATGTTTAACTGGATATTAACTGGCTAATTATATAAATGAAAGGAGCTATTTATTATGGCACCTGTAAATGCAGAAGCTTTAGACGTTTGTTTAAAGTGTTCTACACAAACAGAGTATGTCGTCCATGATGGCGACTGCTAAACAAATGTGTGCTAGTTTCGGCTAGCACACACAAGCCATGGATGGTCTACCGTTTCCCCTTCGGTATGCAAGTTCGACTCTTGCACATGGCACTAGCCTAGACATCTTCTCTAGGTAATTTGGAGAGGGTTAGTGAAGAGCTAATCCGTTATACAGAAAGGAGCCTTATGGCTAATTTCGACGAGCAGGTAGCTGAACTACTTGCTGCGTGCGAGCCAACCATTAACTTGTATAAGTCTTTTGGTTGGTCGGCTATGCCCGACAAGTCAGGTAACGCATTTACTCAGCTTTACAAAGCGGTAAATGACGAAATCGACTCGCTCGTAAGAGATTACAAGGTTAAAGCTTTCGATATGATTATCGAAGCAAATAAGAAAGACTAACTTCTTATGCCTTGCAATTCATGCCGATGATGTAGGCAATCATTGTCAATCAACCTACCGTCCTGAGTATGACGTTAAACTGCTTCGGTCTAGTAGGCTACCGACAAAGCCTACAAGAAAGGAGATAGGTTGTTATCTATACCAGGTATTCTCTTGGTGCTAGGTATGCTCTACGGTTTCTGGCTCATTGGTCAGTTACTCGGAGAGCTTGCCCGTGTTCTCTTCGGGAACATGATGTATGCACTCAATGAGGATGCCACAACCATCCTCGACGAGGAGGGTAACCTTGCTGACTGGTACACTTCACCAGATTACTCAGTAGGGTCCTAACTCGTAGAGCGGGCACTCAGGCTCTGCTTGTCGACAAACCCTGAGCCATGGACGGTCTGCTGTTTCCCCTTACAGCATTGAGGTTCGATTCCTCAACATGGCACGAGGCTTAGGTAAGTGTGCCTTAAACACTTACACTGGTTTACCTAGAACCATCAATCTAGTTAGGAGGCTGAATTGAAAGAAGCAGGATTTAATCCCGTGTATTTCGATACAGAAACTACTGGCACCCGTGTAGACCTCAAAACTGGCAACGTCCTTAGTGGCGTTAAAGGTTATGAGAGAAGCAGGGGTGGGAGAGTATTTAAGTTCGTAGACCTTATTTCCTTGGCAGCTGTCTCGGCAGCAGGTGAGGAATTTGAGATGACTGTCAAACCACCTAGACAGTATCTTGAAAAGGTTGCGAATTGGTGGAGCGGCAACACCGTTGACGTGGATGCTGTGAAATCCTCTTCCTCTGCTCTGTCTGTCATTCTACGTTTCGTAGATTGGCTAGGCAAAGTAGAAGCCACTCACTTGGTAGCGCATAATGTTGCTTTCGACACGAAGGTGTTGATTGACAGTTATGCGCATCGTGTAGGAGCTAATTGGGGCGAAGTCAGCAATGACTTATTGCCTGCAACCCTTATTGACTCAAGGGATGTACTCAAGAATGCCTTTATTAGCAAGAAGTCATTACACGGACCTAATTGTGGAGACAATTGTGACGGCGGAAGGCTGACACATATTGCCCACGTCAATAACTTAGGTCCTTATGCTGAGCATGATGCACTTGAGGACGTCCGCGTTCTCAAGGCGTGTTGTGAACTGTTGGAGAAGGGATGGGAAAGTAAAGTGTTAGCTTACGAGTACCGTAACTTTTCGAGGTAAGTGACCAAGTGACCAGGAGTGGAGTGAGAGTGTAAGTCTTTATTCATAAGCCTTTCTTTATTTATACTGACGGCAGTCCTTGCTGCTATTGCTTTCACTCAAACTCCACTCTGGTAGTGGATGCTAATAATAACTTTTAATGGAGATTAAAAAACCCTTTATAAAACATGTCCTGAAATGGTGTGGAACATAAACGGGTAGGTATGACGAGGTGGTCACCCCCTTGGCTTGGAATTCCCCCTTCCAAGTTGACCACAAACAAGGCTCTGAGTACTTACCCGTTTATGTTTACACCTATAGGTGTGAATGACCTTATAGGTGTATTCGGGGGTGGACCAGGACATTTTCTGTTTTCAACTCTCGATAAACATAATATATAAAGAGAAAAAGGAGAAACACATACGTACTATTACCACGTGTAAGGTGCATGGTGTTGAAGATAAATCCTTTATTGTTGATGGTTTTAAACCATTTGCAAAAGGAAAGATTGTTTGCATTGGATGCAATCAAAAGAAATATCTTAACACCTTAGCATCTGCATAATACACGTTTTTAAGTATTGGAAACTCTAGCGTCATTAGATGAAAAAGCTAATGCGACACATTAGAGAACTGAGTGGAAATTATATGCTGGCGGCGTAATAAGACAATAAAGGTAACGCAGATATATATAAAACAAAGTTCGACAACTGAGTAACTAGTGACGCTATACAAAAAGAAGGGAAGAACATTGAAAGTACTTAACACACTTCCAACAATGGGAAAAGTAAAAGTTCTACAAGATATTGTTCTACTTGATGGAAAAACAAACATCGAAAAAGGTTCTGTTATAAAAGTCAAAGACTTAAACAGAGCACAACGACGTGCGTTCAACAGCAAGAAAACAAATCTACAAGTTAGACACACTTTTCTTAGTTCCTTAATGCACCGTTCATAACGGTGTAGCCTGAATGGTTGTATGGGGGGTTCGATTCCCCCCACAGGCGCTCATATCCTATGGTTCATCTCTGCGGTGAGCTGCGGGTTGAACTTGATATACGGGTATGAAATAGATAAAAAGACAAAAGGAGAAAACGATGATTGATGGTAAAGACCTCGTAAGAGAACCGTCTGCATTAGAGATGATGTATGAGGGATTCTTATGGGGTCAATTCGATTCCGTTTCTTGTACATGTGCACCAGTGCATGTGTGCAAACTATTAGAAGGAAAGGAGAGCTAGCATGTATCCAAAAATTACAAGCAAGAAGCACTGCTTCAAATGTAATGCTATGTGGGCAAAGATGCAGTATTCACGTAAGTGTGAAGCCTGCCTCGACAGACGTGAAGATGCAAGAAGTGAAATTGCAGTCATGATGTCTGAAGACCCATCACAGCTAGTTTAATCTATTGTTGTGCCTGTAGTCATTTGGCTATGGGCACAGCATTCCGTTTACTATTAGAAAGAAAGGAGATACTATGCGTCCTGGACACAGAATTTACAAAAGTTGTGAAGCCATATTAACTGATGCAAATGCTCACGGTAAGAGCAGAGAATCTAAATTTAGATTATTGCATTTGTTTTGGCAACCACAATATGTAAACGCATATCTTGATGCTAAGAAAAAGGAAGCTAAGAAACAATCTAAGCACCTTAAACGTAGCAGAAGATAGTATCTAACAACCCGATATGGTACAAGCGGGGGTTCGATTCCCCCGTCGGGTACGAGCTGGTCTAAAGAACCAGACATAACAAAGGAGATAACATGTCCTTACTGGGCAAGTTGCGACTAATAGTCGCTAAGTTCTTCGGTGTGACAGTTAACAAGTTAACTGAAATACAGGAGAAGGTATTGGAAAGAGCATTCTTTATTGACAAAGAAATTGACTTTATCTTGAAAGGTTGGATTAAGTTCCCTCCATCAGATGACCATTTCACAATTGTCAATACTGAAGGGAAGGTAGCAAACAAGATTGTGATTCAAGATATTATTGACGCAATACTTATGTTCGTTCCTAGAGCTAACAACATCGACAGAATATCGTTGACTATGTTAGCTGTCATGATTGGCTCTGACATGTCTTCAGCTGCATACATAGGAAAGATTCCTTATGATGTAAGAGTTGAAGTGATAGATGGCGAATGGGTATCACCATTCTACCAAAGACTAAATAGTTAATCTATCGGAGCCCATTGTAATGGTGGGCTCTAGTAGGTTAAGTCTTATCCACTTAACTGAAACTGGGGGAGTAAAAGGCTTTCCCTGTAAAAATTAAAAAAGGAGATAAAATGCCGAAATTCGGTAAGAAATCCATCTTGGAAGCTGCAAAGCGACCAGAGGTGGTCAACGACTCCATAGAGGGAGTAACACAAAAAGCACTAGCAGGTACACCTGTTATCAAGACTAATCAACATTGGGATGCGTTCTCATTGTTTGATTCAGATAATCCTGAGAACCAAGAGTACATGCGAGAGGATAGAGCATCTGGATTTGCAGAGAGTGATAACTCAACTGTATATTCAATGTTCCAAGCGTCAGAAAACGAAGCAATGTCTTCATTGTTTGGATTTGACGTTCCTATCGATAGCTAAGTGCTGGTAACCCGTTATGGTACTAGGGCAGGTTCGATTCCTGCCACGGGTACTATTGCTAGTGACAGTAGCAATAACAATAAATAAAAAAGGAGAATAGTTATGAGACATACAGGTCTCACCTTGAAAGAGGTAGCAAAAGTTCTATTTGAAGCAATCACTGACTTCAAAAAGAGCACAACTATACCTATGACTCTCGATGACATAACTCATGAGTTTGCGGACTTTGAGAACTTTGTCAACGAGGTGAATGGAGATGATGGTCCTATCTCAGGAATGCAGTCACCAGCTCACGGCTGGCTTGAAGGCATAGACTCTGAGAATAGACATGATTATTATCTTAGTGTTAGAAGATTGCTACAGCTTAAATCGGTGGAAGAAGTGTACGACTGGTTGCTGAACTTTATATGGTATCAACTAATCGATAGACAAGATTCTTTTAGAAGGAATTTCTGGAAAATGGAATCTTCTGAGATTGTTGCTAACAGAATGATGGAAGCATACAAAACAGTTTGCGCACAATCAAACTTCTTTGTTGACACACAACGAAATCGTCCTCTTAATGAGTACGTTGAGTATATTGTCAATGGTGACTTAAGTGTATTGGATGACGTGGAAGACCGTGTATTCAATATATTCAAAGTTGGTATAGAGAAGTTTGTACCTGGTGAAATATCATTCTACAACTTATTCCATTGCAACTTTTCCAAGTCATATTGGGGAACGTTGCTAATGTTTAACGAGCAAAAGTATTCTGGTGTGTTTTATTCTACGGAAGATAAACAACTAATACCTAATAAGCGAGTTAATCAAAATAGAAGAACTGCATGTAAGTGTGGTTCTTGTGGATTTGTTGTATCTTACAACAAGGATACTGTAACTGCAAGACCTAGCTACAGCCGTAGCAACAGGTCACGTAGTTGTATGTTCTGTATTATACACAGACGTGAGTATGTCAACTTTTGGAACTTGGACACACAGAGGTTCGAGTACAGAAGAGGCGACTTAGACAACTTCCTTAGTAAGCAAGAATGGTCTGACGAGATTGAAGCAATGATGCCTCGTCAATCACTCAGAAATATCAAGCGCTACAATTACATGGATACAGTGAGGGAAATGATTTATATCGTTCCTTTCTACCCTGACACACGTCAGAGGGATTATAGCTATGAACTTAGCTGGAGATATTGGTACATTGACGATGACGGTAAAGTACAAGTCAAATCTACTGGCGGTACATCATCATATCTAATTGACAAGACTGACGAAAAGTCACACTGGGAATCTACTCAGTTTCCTATTGGCATGGAGTTAGAATTAGAAGCTAGGTCTGATGTAAGTGCAGACACTGAAGAGCTACTAGTTGCATTACATAAGGACTTTCCTTATGGACTCTCTGGGGTTGCTAACCACAAGAGTCAACTTGCAGTAGGTAGTTATGATGGGTCTCTCGGTCGTTTGGGTATTGAATTCAAGTTTCAGCCTATGACAGCTGAATTTGTAAGACAATTACCTGATGGGTTCTGGACAGTTCTCAAAGAGAACTTCAGAGGCTTCTACAACAAACGTTGTGGTAGTCACATGAATATGCCTAAGGGTCTATTCACCCGTCAAGCACTAGCCTTATTTGTAGCATGGCACAACAATGCAATGCTTACATACTATCAAGGCTATGACGACGAGTACTGTGCATTAGAAGACATTATGCAACGTACAAATCCTAGTTACGCTACTTGGCATCTAATGAGGACTGAAACTGAAGCTTATGATATGCATGAGTATAAAGTTAACAATCCTGATAGATATGCCGACATACTACTTAACAGTGGTATGCAGTCTGCTAGAGCGTTGTACGGTGGAGCTAGCGGTTCTTTCCATAGAAACTCTATAGTTAACTATGGTGGTGCAGGTCGTATTGAGTACAGAGGTTTTGCTTCTGCTACAATAAAAGACCGTATCATTAAGAACTTTGAGTTCTTGACTGCTCTTCATGAGTATTTCGAGGCTCTAAGCTTTACTTCTGTTACATTCGACAGAGGCAGTGATGAGCGAGGTAACTTCAACTTCGCAACTAACATTAATGCTGACGAATCAGATATCATCAAAGCTCACTTGACTGATGAGCACCTGTTCTACAAATGGGTGACTCTCACACGTGGCGATGTATATCCGTATTTGACAAAGTATGTCGAATCTGTTATAATGCCTAAGATAGGGGCTAAATCAATGAGTAGAGAACTCTTTGATTACGTCAATGAACGTACAGCTTAATATGTAGCACAGCAGGGCATCGTAATGGTGCCCTGTCTGCTATGTATATAGCACGCTAAGGTCTATGCGTACAAATAGACTATGGAAACAAGGAGGCACACAAATGTGTGTGATTGCAAGAGTACCTGAAGGTACTAAAGTTCCGATGTCATATATTGAGAATATGTGGAATCGAAATAGTCACGGTGCTGGAATTGGTTATATCGACGAGAACAACAATGTTCAAATTGAGAAATCAATGAAGCTGAAAGAGTACAAGAGATTGTACAAAGAGATTAGTAAAGAACATTCTAATCGTGATATGCTACTTCATTTTAGAATAGCAACTCATGGTTCAGTATGTCTTGAAAATACTCATCCTTTCAAAGTGAACAAGAATACTATCATGGCTCACAACGGCATGTTGCCAGAGTTCTTTGAACCTACTGGTAAGGCTAAGAAGTTAAACTTGTCTGATACAAGATACTTCATAGACTACTTCATGAAGTTTGTAGACATGAAGAGCTTGGACGACCGTGTATTTATTAATCAACTTGGTCGCATCATTGATAGCGAGAACTATCCTAACAAGTTAGTTTTCCTAACAAGCGATAAAAGACTTAAGTTCGATTCATACATCATCAATGAAAAGCATGGTGAATACGATAAGAAGACTGGTATTTGGTTCAGTAACGGAAGTTATTGTAAGCCAAGTTATACTTTCTTTGGTAGTAGAAGTGACTATACAAGCACTACTATAACTTACAATCCAAAGACAAAGTCAACAGTCAAGACTCATACTAATGAGGACTTTACTCAGTATGACCTTAATGATAGGGAAATTACTGACGACTGTTGGACTGAATATGGTCTAACAACTGAAGCTCTTGTCAAAGAGTTTGGTAAAGCTATCGTATCTGGACAGTCAACGACTGGTTGGGAATGTATCTATTGTGGTTCACCTGTTGAGGGCGAGCTACGTGGTTGCAGCGAAGACTGCGACGGTGCATTGGAATGGTATGACATGTTAGAAATTATGGAAGAAAACGAAAGAGCACAAGCTCTTGAAGAATATAATTCCACAATAGCTGACGAAGTCGACATTACCGCTATTGAAGCCAAGCAATTGGAATTGAAACTCGGTAAAAATAAAAGCTAATCTATAGCAATTCTGGGCATCAGTAATGGTGCCCAGTCTGGTATAGATAAACTATATCCACTGGAAACAGTGTAATAAATAAAAAAGGAGAACTTATGTGTAAAGAGTGCCTGCATGTGGGTGAGGATGGATTCCTTGACCACATCTTGAATTACTCTTATAAGCCATTGGTTGACTTTTATCATGTAGCTAATTTTACATGGCAGAAGTTTCCAGCGCTTAGAACAAAGGAATTCTCACCTGAGACAGTACAGACTCTTAATGGGTTTTTACCAATGGGTGTTGAATTGGAAACTCAAGTCGTTAATAGTTGTGATTGTGATGATTGCGAATACAACGACGAAGATTACGTATGTAGCGATGAGAGAGATGACATATTGTATGAAGTAATGCGTGACATTCACAATAATTTAGATTGTGATTCCGCTACTTTTGACCAATGGCGTCAGTTAGTCATTGCAAAATATGACGGCTCATTGAACTACGGTATTGAGTTCGTGACACAACCTATGACTGTTCTAGCTCACAAAGAGTTAGGCTGGGTCAAGCAATTGCATCATAGAGGGTTATATTCATATAGCTCTGACAATTGTGGGTTACATGTTCACATTCCTAAAGCGTTCTTCAACACTAAAACATTATGGATGTTCTTGTCTTTACATGAACAATTTATATCACGTGTTGAAAATCGTTCTATGTTCGAGTTTATTGCTCAACGTCGTGACAGAGGCTATGCCAAATGGCAAATGCCTGAAGCGTCAGGATATTACGCAACTAACAAGTTGAATGTAGCAAAACACAAAGTAATGGCTAATGATAGGTCGTCAATGCTCAATCTACATCCACCATACACAATCGAGCTTCGTTACTTTAAAGGTAACATGAAGCCAGAAGGTTTGTATGGTTATTTAGAGTTCATACAAGCTATGTATGACTTTGTAAATGTTGTAGATAAAGCTGTACCACCTATTGTAATGCAACGAGTTAAAGAAGACTGGGTACAACACTTCATGCAGTTTGTGTATACAAACAATGAGTACTACCCTATCTTTAGTCAAAAAATGCTTGTCACTAGAAAGTGGGGAGTTAACTCTGGCTATATTAACTTAGAGCTAACAGAAAAGGAAATCATTTCCAATGGAAGGAGAGTGTCATAATGACTGACATTTTGGAAGGCATATTGATTGCTCTCTTTCTCGGTAGCCTACCTACTCTATACAGACTTCGTCAAGAAGCTAAATGGAACAAGGTAGAAAACACATGGGAGTATATAAATGCTCGCATGGAAGAGGAAGATAGCTAATCTTCTATAACCCTAGCTAGACGGTAGCATTGGGGGGTTCGACTCCCCCCTAGGGTGCTAACAACCTAACGGTTAGTTCGGAATCTTGGGGGAGAGCTGTAACCTTTACGGTTTTCAAGTATGACCGCCACACACCAGCATTTCCACCATTTCGCCTTATAATTTCAGTTTCGTCGTCAGTTGTTTTAGGGAAGGCATTTACTCACTATATTTAGTATTAAAGGCACGCAAGATAATTTACCCGATTTTCCCGTAAAATTTATACGCTCATCTTAGGAAAACTCCCGTATTTTTTTAACGCTCATCTTAGGAAGTTTTTGCTAGTAAGAGAATACAAGAGATTGCAGATAAATTTATTAAGATGTCGTAGCTAAACTTATCAGGGTTATGCCTTGCGACGAAGATTGACTGAAAGCCTATAAACATTGAAGTGTCGTGGCTATTTGGGGAGCTGGCGTCTCCTTCTTCTAGTTATTACGACAGAGGCTATAAATCAAACCAATCGCCACTTTCTATGATGGGGTAACCTTTGTCCTGCATAACATACGCAATAGCGTTTGTTCCGTCCTCTAATTCAATCTCTTTGTCCATATAAAGATAAGGCACACCCTCAATAGTATCAAGACCTTTTTTAACAAATTCAGTAATTTCCCACAATTCTCCTACAACACTTTGACTTCCACCCTCAACTAACGCAGGAAATGAGCCTAAATTAACTAATTTATAATTAGGTGCAGTCTTAATAGTATTAATAAACACACTTTCGTTATCGTCCTCTAAGAAAAAAGCTCTACTATCTCCCATACGCAGAGTTCCATAAACAAATAATTTCATTTATTCCTCCTCATTTATTAACTTGTCGTAAGTTTTCTGGGATACCCAGAGAGGTTCTTT
>Ga0255762_10002684_pt1 | contig 14336 bp, 10 predicted proteins | sample 101ome_16_FD_179962 | JGI IMG/M metagenome (GOLD analysis project Ga0255762, IMG submission 179962) | Coastal salt marsh microbial communities from the Groves Creek Marsh, Skidaway Island, Georgia - 101401AT metaG (version 2) | ecosystem: Environmental > Aquatic > Marine > Intertidal zone >...
ACACGCACAGCTTTCTCCAAGGCGCGGTCCAACAATGGACTTACCCCGATGATGCCGAAGCGTTGTTTGATGCTTTTGATATCAGACATTGGTAGTGTATTAACGTTTATTCGAAGACTACAGTACCGATCAAGGTCGCTGCCGTACATCTATCTATTTTAACTTTCACAAAATCGCCAGGCTGGAAGTCGTGGCGATCGAATACCACCACACTGTTGGTGTCGGTACGACCAAATAATTGGTCCTCACGCTTCTTAGACGTGCCCTCTACCAACACCTCATAGGTATTGCCCACCATGGCTTCGTGGCGCAGGAGTGAATGCTTGTTTTGCAACTGGATGATCTCGTTCAATCGGCGCTTTTTCACCTCAAGAGGGATATCATCTTCCAATTTTCTCGCCGCATACGTATTCGGGCGCTCGCTGTAGAAGAACATGTAGCCAAAATCGTATTGCACATATTCCATCAAGCTCAACGTCTCCTGGTGGTCTTCCTCCGTTTCCGTCGGGAAGCCCGCAATCATATCATGCGAAATGGCACACCCAGGAATGATTCGGCGAATGCGGTCGATCAGCGCAAAGTACTCCTCTCTGTTGTGCCCGCGGTTCATCAGTTCCAAGATGCGAGACGATCCACTTTGCACCGGCAAATGGATGTAGTTACAGATGTTCTTGTACTTCGCAATGGTCTCGAGGACATCGTCTCGCATATCCTGCGGGTTCGACGTAGAGAATCGGATACGCATGTGTGGCACTGCCTCCGCGACCATCGCCATGAGATCCGCGAAATGCACCGCGCTGGCCTTGGCCAAATCCGATGCCTTATCAAAGTCCTTCTTGAGCCCGCCACCGTACCACAAGTAGCTGTCGACGTTCTGTCCCAAGAGGGTAATTTCTTTATAGCCCTGGCTCGCAAGGTCCAATGCCTCGTCCACAATGGTTTGTGGATTTCTTGAGCGCTCGCGTCCACGGGTGAACGGCACGACACAGAAGGTACACATGTTATCGCAACCGCGAGTGATGGAAATAAAGGCACTGACGCCATTTCCGCCCAAGCGAACCGGTTCAATATCGTCGTAGGTCTCTTCCTTACTCAGAATTACATTGACCGCCTTACGGCCGCCGTCGAGCTCCTCCAAAAGATTAGGAAGATCGCGGTAGGCATCTGGTCCTACGACCAAGTCAACCAATTTTTCTTCTTCCAACAACTTTCCCTTCACGCGCTCCGCCATACAGCCCAACACGCCTATTTTCATGTCTGGGTTGGTTTTCTTGTGGCCGTTGAAATGCGCCAACCTGTTGCGAACGGTTTGTTCGGCTTTGTCGCGAATCGAACAAGTGTTCAACAACACTAGATCCGCCTCCGCCGCATCTTGAGTGGTCGTATAGCCTTCTTTGGCCAATACTGAAGCGACGATTTCGCTATCTGAAAAGTTCATTTGACAACCGTAAGACTCTATATAGAGCTTCTTGGTGCCGTTGGGATTGTTGGTCTCGTGGACCGTGCCATCGTGCTCGTGTGGGTTCTTATCGCCCTCGGCGTAGAGGCCCCTTCCGCTTGCGCGTTTTGTTTTTGCTTCCATAAATCTATTCGCTCAAAACTTTACTTTCTCTTGCGATGGTTCAAAGATACATCGGTATACTGACAATTTGTCCGATTTGTAAAAATCTATTACGTAGTAATAAGGAAAAAGTTCATCGGTCATACATATATAAGGTGTTGCATCTCATTAAAAATTGGTTTTTACTTTGCGGCAAAATTCAACCCTTACCCACATTATGGCCAACAACCTAGTCATTGTAGAGTCACCGGCGAAAGCCAAAACCATCCAGAAATACCTTGGAAACGATTTCACGGTAATGTCTTCATACGGTCACATTCGCGACCTGTGTGATAAAGGGATGGCCATCGACATCGAAAACGAATTCACGCCAGAATATTGCGTGTCGAAAGACAAGAAAACCTTGGTCAAGGAATTGAAGGCCGCTGCGAAGAAAGCTGAAAAAGTTTGGCTCGCATCGGATGAGGACCGCGAAGGAGAAGCCATTGCGTGGCACCTGAGCGAAGCCCTAGAATTGAAAGAAGAAAATACCGAGCGTATTGTCTTCAACGAGATTACCAAAACCGCCATCCTACGTGCGGTAGAGAACCCTCGTAAGATCAATAAGGAATTGGTCGATGCACAACAAGCACGTCGCGTGCTCGATCGATTGGTAGGGTACGAATTAAGCCCTGTTTTGTGGAAGAGCATCAAGCGCGGATTGAGCGCCGGTCGTGTGCAAAGTGTGGCCGTTCGATTGATTGTGGAAAAGGAGCGCGAAATCGAAGCGCATACCCCGGAAGCCTCATTTAAAGTGAGCGGAATCTTCACAGACGGTAGCATCTCGTTCAAAGCAGATATTAGCAACGGATTCCCCACTCAAGAGGCTGCACAAAGCTTTTTACAAGGTTGTGCTGGGGCCAATTTCACCGTCGAGAGCGTAGAAATGCGCCCTGGCAAACGAAGCCCGGCCGCCCCATTTACCACCTCTACCCTTCAGCAGGAAGCCAGTAGAAAATTGGGGTACAGCGTAAGTCAAACCATGACCCTCGCCCAACGCCTATACGAAGCGGGACACATCACCTACATGAGAACGGACAGCTTCAACTTGAGCAACGATGCCATCACAGGAATCGCCCAGCATGTTGAAGCACATTTCGGTCCTGAATACCACCAGGTACGCAAATTCAGCACCAAGAGCAAAGGCGCTCAGGAAGCGCACGAAGCCATCCGTCCAACGAATTTTAGCAAAACCGTTGCCGGTGCCGACGACAGACAAAAGCGTCTCTATGATTTGATCTACAAGCGCACCATCGCCTCTCAAATGGCGGATGCGAAATTGGAGAATACGACCATTAAATTGGCCAATGAAAACGCTCCTTCTGCTGAGCGCTTCACTGCCCGCGGCCAAGTCATCACTTTCGATGGATTCATCAAAGTATATACGGAAGGCACCGACGACGAAAACGCGGAAACCATGGACGGCCAACTACCTGCAGTAAAAGAAGGCGACCGACTCTCCTACACTGAAATCACCGCCACGCAACGCTTCACCAAACACACCCCGCGATACACCGAAGCATCATTGGTAAAGAAACTTGAGGAACTCGGCATCGGCCGTCCTTCGACCTACGCACCGACCATCTCTACCATCCAAAAGCGCGACTACGTGATCAAGGATAGTCTAGAAGGCAACCAACGCGATTACCAGGTCCTTACGCTTAACGCCGACGGCCTATCTGCAACTACTGCCACAGAAACCTACGGCGCAGATAAAAACAAACTTTTCCCTACCGACATCGGCCGAGTAGTGACTGATTTCCTCACCGAGCACTACAAGCTCATCATGGACTACCAGTTCACCGCGAAAGCCGAGCAAAACTTCGATACCATCGCGGAAGGTCAAGTACGCTGGCAGGATTCTATTCAGGATTTCTACAGCCAATTCCACCCGCTCATCGAACAAGCCCCACAAGGCGGTAAAGCCTCACGCCTGCTTGGCGAAGAGCCTGGCACTGGCGAGCCGGTTTACGTAAAACTCGCTCGTTATGGGTTCGTCTTCCAGATTGGTGACGGAGACGAAGAGACCAAGCCACGATTTAAAAAACTTCCACCGAACGTAGGATTCTATGATGCCACATTGGAAATGGCCTTGCGCGAAGAGGTCCTTCCTCGCACCGTGGGAACCTACAAGGATCTCGAAGTCAAAGCTAATGTGGGTCGTTACGGTCCTTATGTAATGTGGAATAAGAAATTCTACAGCCTGACCGAGGACACTCCTGAGGAGGTGAGTTTGGCAAAAGCCATCCAAGTCATTGAGGAAAAAGAAGCCGGTGCCGCGAACAACATCATTGCGGAATTCACGGAAGAACCGGTCATCCAAATCCTCAAAGGACGCTACGGACCTTATATCAAATCCGGCGGCAATAACTATAAGATTCCTAAAGGCACAGAAGCCGAATCTTTGGACCGTGCCGGTTGTGAAGAACTTATGGCGGCAGGCCCTACAAAACGTCGTCGCGGACGTAAATAAGGCCCTAAATTGGACGGGTAAATTCCTTGCCCGTGCTACACCTTAGCCCTATTCCCGACAGTGTACTCAACGCACTGCCTGTACTGGACACGAACCAGCTTGGTCGCGTCGTGCACAAGCACACCGAACTGGATGGCCTGCCGGATCTCGACGGCATCAACGTGGCCATTATCGGCGTACAGGAGGATCGACGCGCGTACCGCAACGTCGGCTGTGATGGGGCTGCAGATGCCATTCGCCCGTTTTTGTACCAACTCTACAAAGGGAATTGGGATTTTCATATCGCAGACCTAGGCAACCTTTACAAAGGAGAGCAGCACATTGATACCATTACCGCGCTCAAGGAAATCACCGAAGAGCTCCTCAAGCGCAACATCATCGTCATCACGATAGGCGGTTCCCAGGAATTGACCTTTGGCTCGTACCGCGCCTATGATAACCTCGAACAAACCGTCAATGTGGTCGCAGTCGACGCTAGACTAGATGTCGGTGGCGAAGGACGCGATTTAGACCATCAGAGCTACGTAAGCCACTTGGTCCTGCAACAGCCACATAACCTCTACAACTTCACCAACCTCGGCTACCAAACCTATTTCAACAATCCGGAGGAAATCAAGCTCATCGATAAACTGTTCTTTGAAGCCGTTCGCCTTGGTGAAATTCAAAACCAGATTGCTCGTACAGAACCCTTCGTCCGCGATGCCGATATTGTCTCTATAGACCTTGGAGCCGTACGTCAGAGCTACAACCCTGGCACCTTCTATACCTCGCCACACGGACTTTCCGGAGCGGAGTTATGTGCTATTACCCGGTATGCTGGAATGAGCGACCAATTAACTCAGCTCGGACTCTACGAATACAACCCACGCCTCGACAACCGCGGTCAAAGCGCACACCTGTGTGCACATGCCCTGTGGTACTTCTTCGAAGGCATCTCTTTGCGCTATGGCGATTACCCAAAAGGGTCGCGCGCCGACTACCAGAAATACACCGTACTCGTCGATGAAAGCGACGAAGTCAATTTCTTCAAGAGCCCTAAAAGCGGGAGATGGTGGATGGAAATTCCAAAAGGCAGTCCAGACCAAAATAGAACAGCCCTAGTTCCTTGTGGTCTTGAGGATTATGAAGAAGCCTTGCAAGGAAAATTGCCCTCACGCTGGTGGAAAGCGCAACAAAAAGCTTGATAACAAACGGAAGATTGTGTCATTCGCAAGGGAATTTTTCTATCTTTAGCGGCAACTGAAAAAACGTACGCGCCTCATCAGATGAAAAAAACCTGTATCGCACTGTTCGCAATGTTCTGCACATCAAGCCTTTGGGCTCAACAGGATGTACAGTTCACCCAATTCGCGAATAACAAGATCTTCTACAATCCAGGAGTTACTGGAGCGGGAGATGCTATTTGTTTAGGCATGGCCGCCCGTCAACAATGGGTAGGCTTTGATAATGCCCCTAGTACACAGAATTTCACAGCGAATATTCCGTTAAACATTCTTCATGGCGGTTTGGCGGTAAATGTGACCAATGATATGATAGGGTATTTTCAAGACATGACCGTAGGATTGGGCTATGGTTACCAAATGGACCTTGCAGGAGGAACACTAGGATTGGGATTGCGAGTTGATTTCAGAAACAAAGCCGTGACCACAGGAAACTGGGCGCCTCCTCAAACTATGAACGACCCATCGTTGGTAGCTTTTGGAAGCAGCTCCATGGCCACTGATTTAAACTTTGGTGCCTACTACCGTCACACCAACTGGTATGCGGGATTGAGCAGTACCAGACTCCTGGAAACTAAAGATATTCTCAATGCCACGGGCGGTAGCTTCAATGCAGAGATTCGCGGACAACGTCATTACTACCTCATGGGGGGATATGATCTTGACCTCGGAAATGGCTTCGTGCTTCAGCCGGCAGCCATGATTAAGACTGACTTTGTGACCACGCAATTTGATTTAAATGCCGCAGCAATGTACAATAATCAAATCTGGGGTGGCGTTACATACAGAGTGCAAGATGCCTTGGCTGTGATGGCCGGCTACCAAATCACCAAAGATTTGCGTGCAAGTTACTCGTACGACCTAACCACGTCTACACTGAGAAACTCAAGCAGCGGCTCACATGAGATCATGATGACCTACTGTTTTACCATCGAAATTCCGCCTAAAGAAAAAGGTAGTTACAGAAACCCTATATTTTTGTAATATAGCGGCTTGCTTAAAAAAAGAACAAAGTAGAAATACATAGATTATGAAAAAGTTCCTCTTAGGGCTCACCACAGCAGCACTTTTGGCCTCATGTGGCAGTAGTGATCACGGTGAATTGGTAGGTGTTCAAGACCGACCAACCTGGTACCCTAGCGAACCTTACGGCATGGTATATATCCCACAGGGATCATTCACCATGGGAAACCATGATGAAGATGTACCGTATGCATATACTGCTCCTGCGAAAGTGGTGAGTATTGCCTCATTCTACATGGATCAAACCGAAATCACAAACAACGAGTACCGTCAGTTTGTACACTGGGTGCGCGATTCTATCGCTCGTGTTCGCTTGGCTGAAGGTTTGGTTGAAGATTTTGAGTACATCGATCTTGCGGAAGCAGAAGATCCAACGTACTTCCAAGATTACGTAGCATTGAACTACCCAGATAGTATGATGCGTCGTTTGGATTGGGACCCTTACCTCGAGTGGGACAAGAACCGCTATCCGTCTCCAGAATACACTGAAGTAATGGAAAGCATGTACCTCGCTCCAGAAGAGCAGTGGTTGGGTTACCGTCATTTGGACACTCGCCAATTGAACTACACGTTCTACTGGATCAACAAGCAAAAAGCAGCAAGCAAGCTCAATCGCGTTGAATACGATTACCGCGATGAAGATGGTGATGGTGAATTGTTCGGCTACCGCGATTACATTAAAAACACGCAGGCAAGTTCAGACCGTTCTTCATTCTTTGAAAAAGAGACGATCAACGTATACCCTGATACCTTGGTGTGGATTCATGACTTCACGTACAGCTTTAACGAGCCAATGCACGATAAATACTTCTGGCACCCTGCATACGACGACTACCCTGTGGTTGGTGTGAGCTGGAGACAAGCACGTGCATTCGCGAACTGGAGAAGCAAGTACCGTCGTGATTTCTTGAAGCGCGAAGGTGAGCTCATCGAGCACGACTTCCGTCTTCCTACAGAAGCAGAATGGGAATATGCAGCACGCGGTGGCGAAGAATTGACTACCTACCCATGGGGAGGTCCTTATGCTACGAACAGTGCAGGTTGTTACTTAGCCAACTTCAAGCCGCGTCGTGGTAACTTAACGGCAGATGGTGGTTTCTACCCGGTAAAAACTACTGCTTACTCACCAAACGGTTACAACCTTTACTGTATGTCTGGTAACGTAAGTGAATGGACTTCTACAGCATTCGACGTACAGTCTTATGCTTTTGAAAGCGACGTGGCTCCAGAATTCCAGTACAACGCATTTGATGATGAACTAGAAACGATGAAGCGCAAAGTGATTCGTGGCGGTTCATGGAAAGATGTGGCCTACTTCATGCAGCTAGGCGCACGTGATTACGAATACCAAGACACAGCGAAGAGCTACATCGGCTTCCGTACTGTTCAAAGCTTCTTGGGTCGTGACCTAAAAGACTTTTAATAATAAGATACCTTAACTCAAATTTTATACTTCATCTATTATGGCACTAATCGACGTAAACGGTAAAAGATTCAAGAACTTCATGGCAAAACTGTACGGTTTTGGTGCATCTGTCGTGATTCTAGGGGCGATGTTTAAAATCATGCACTGGGAAGGTGCGAACTACATGCTCGTAATTGGTTTGACTACAGAAGCGGTGATTTTCTTCTTCTCAGCATTTGAGAAGCCGGCTACTGAATACGATTGGTCATTGGTTTACCCTGAGCTAGCTACTGGTGATGGTGATCGCGCCCTATCGGTTACTGAGCAATTAGACAATGCCCTTGAAAACGGCGGTATTGATTCTGAACTTATTGCTCGTCTTGGTGAAGGTATGCGTAGCCTAAGCGAAACAGCAGGATCTCTTTCAGGAGCTGTTGATGCCGCAGGTGCTACCGCGAAATACAGCGAACAATTGAACTCAGCTGCTGCGAACATGGAAAGCTTGAACGCTTTGTACGCAGTACAGTTGGAAAATACAACCGCTCAGGTGGAGCGTCAAAACGACGTTATGGAAAAATTGGCCACTGCTTCTACCGATGCAACGGATCTAGCAGGTCAAATCTCTACTTTGAAAGGTAACCTAGAGACTTTGAATAACGTTTACGGTGGTATGCTTACTGCCATGGGTAAATAATCGACCATAAACCGATTTATAAACCCTAAACAACAAAGCAAATGGCATCAGGAAATTTAAGCCCACGTCAGAAGATGATCAACATGATGTACCTCGTGTTGACAGCACTTCTTGCCCTCAACGTTAGTCGTGAGGTCATGGATGCATTCTACGAAGTGATGGTGGGCCAGCAAGCATCAATTGAAACTGTAGAAAACCAAAATTCATCCTTGTATTCTGCTTTCAACAGTGCAGCTAACGATAACGAAGCGAAAGCTGGACCTTGGAGAGATAAAGCGAATCAGGTAAAGCAAAAGGCCGATAATCTCTACAATATGATCGAAGATATGAAGGACGAGCTCGTTCTTCGTTCTGGCGGTGAAGATGAAGAGGTGCCTGGCAAACCAAAGAAAATGGACGATCGTGAAGTAAGCCCTAACTACTTCTTGATTGAGCAAAACGGTCCCAAATTAAAATCTGCGATGGCTGATTTCCGTGATTTCTTGAAGCAAGAATCGACAGGGAATTCAAGTTTGCAAGATGCACTTGATCATACTTTTGATTTAAGCGACCACATGCACGACGGAGCTAAGATCACTTGGGAAGCTGCAAAGTTTGAGCACTATCCTTTGATTTCGGTAATGACCTTCTTGACCGGTATGCAAAGTGATATTCGTACGTCCGAAGCAAATGTTATCGATCACCTATACACGAACATTAATGCACGCGATATCAAGGTAACCGGTGTAATGCCTATCGTTATCCCAAAGAGCACTTTTGTGACCCAAGGTGATAAGTACGAAGCGCAGGTTCTTCTCGCAGCATTCGACGATACGCAAGACCCGACGTTTGTCATCAACGGACAAGAAGTAGATGCTGAAGATATCGTTAACGGTGTCGCAAATATTTCTTTCCCAGCTACAGGAAATGGAACTAAATCTTGGAACGGTGAGATTCGTTTAATCACCAACGGTGAGACAAAAACATATGAGATAGGTGAGCAATCATACAATGTTGCTCCTCCAAGCGTAGTAATCTCTCCTACCAAGATGAACGTGTTGTACCGTGGGGTAGATAACCCATTGGAAATTTCTGTTCCAGGTGTAGATCCTTCAAACTTGATTGTCAACGGTCCTGGCGTAAAGAAATCAGGCAGCGAATACATCGCAGACGTTACACGTAACTCAGGTGGCACCATGAAGATCGCCGTGAGCGTTCGTGAAGAGGACGGTTCAACGAAGTCTATGGGTTCGAAAGAATTCCGTGTGAAGAACCTACCAGATGCTGCGGGTGAAATCTTTGGCAGGTCTGAAGGTTTGATGTCAGCAAACTTGATTAAAAGAGCAAAAGTCGAGGCGAAATTCAACAACTTTGATTTCGAATTGCCTTTGAAAGTAACGAGCTTCCAGATCATCATCCCTCCTTTCGCGCCTATCGACTGTAAAGGGAATACGCTGAACTCTAATGCTAAAGCAGCATTGGACAAAGCCAAGCCTGGTACACCAGTAATTATTAGAAACATTAAGGCGGCAACTGCTAAAGGTATCAAGCCTAAGGTTGCTCCTATTACTATTGATTTGAACTAATATGGTACGAGTTAAAGCGCTCCTTTTTGCCATCGTTGCTGTAGGTCTATCCTACTCAACTGCAAATGCGCAAATTCTAGATCCTTCGGATGATGGTATCATCCCAGAGGCGACTAAGCACTACCGCAACAATCGTGTGGTGCCTTACCCATACTTGCGTCAAGACGACATGTTGTGGTCTGAGCGTCACTGGGAGCGCATTGACTTGCGCGAGAAAATCAACCTTCCGTTGTACTACCCGATCAAGCCTATGCCAGATCGTAAAGCACTATGGGATGTCTTGGTAGACGGTATCATTACCGAGAATACCATCACTGAGATTTTCTTGGACGATCGTTTCGAATTGCCATTGACTATTGACGAGGTTCGTGAGAAAATCGAGCAATACGATACTATTCCAGATCCAGACGATCCTTTCGGTCCACCATTGGCCATCGATACTATTACCATTAAAGCCAACAATGTGGTGGCCTACCACATCAAGAGCGACTGGTACTTCGACAAGCAAAGAGGTGAATTGAAGAATCGCATTATTGGTATTGCACCTGAAGTACGCGATCCACGTAACCCATCGTTGACCTACAACCCATTCTGGGTATGGTTCCCTGATGCTCGTTACGCTATGGCAACTGCAGTAGCTTACAACGAAAAGAACAACAATCAGCGATTGACTTTCGATCAGATCATGCATTTCCGCAAGTTCAACGCGACCATTACTAAAATGGATAACGTATATGATCGTACGATTGCAGATTACAAGCGCAACAGCGCGATGAACCAATTGCTCGAAGCTGCTCGAATCAAAGAAGATTTGAGAAACAAAGAGCACGATATGTGGACGTACTAAGTCTACAGAAGTAAAACTTCTTCAAGAACTCCTGTTACCTTTGTAGCAGGAGTTTTTTTATGCCTTACGTAGATTATATCATTGTTGGAGGAGGTATCTCAGGATCCGTGCTTAGTTACACGCTAATGAAGCATGGCGCTAGCGTACATCTATTTGATGTGCCTAATGAGAACATGAGCTCCAAGGTCGCGGCTGGACTATGGAACCCCATCGTTTTGAAACGCATGAAAAAGGTATGGATGGCCGATGAGATGATGGAAGTCCTGCACGAAGTCTATCCTGATATGGAAGCTTGGACGCATACCTCCTTCTTCGAGCCCCTACCCTTACGTCGTGTGTTTCACAACCCAGGAGAGCAGAATACTTGGATGGAACTGTCCGATCAACAAAGCTTCGCCCCTTTTCTCCAAGATTCCATTGAGCCCACACCTTCGGGAATTATAGCCGAACACGGTAGTGGCTTAACAAAAGGTACGGGTCGTCTTAAGGTAAACGCTATGATGGCCGCCGTGCGCGACAAACTTGGGGAAACAGGTTCCTTTACGGAAGAATATTTTAATTGGGAAGCTGTGGAGCCTCACAGTGAAGGGGTACAATACAAGGATATCAAAGCCCACGCGATTATTTCTTGTGAGGGAACGCACTTAGCGCTGGATAAAAGTCAACTTAAGCAGCAGGGCTTTTCGCCCGTTAAAGGGGAGCTTTTAACGGTCCAATTAGATCGTGATTTAGGCAAGGAATGCATTCACCAAGGACATTTCATGTTGGGCGAAGCCAACCAGAAAGCTTCCATTGGGGCGACCTATGCATGGAAGGGATTCGAGGACGGCCCTACCCCCAAAGCTAAAGAAGAACTCATCCAGCACATTGATAAAGTCTGGTCTGAGGAATATACAGTCATTGATCACTACGCAGGTACTCGACCGGCAACGAAAGATAGACGGCCCATCATAGGACCCCACCCCAATGAGGAGAACGTTTGGATCTTTAACGGCATGGGATCTCGAGCAGTGCTAATGGTGCCTTATTTGGCACAAAATATTGCGGAACACTTGCTCTATGGAGTGCCTTTAATCAAGGAATGCAACCCTGCTCGATTCAAAAGCTAATTACTTCTTTTCCTTTTGCCAGCGCTCGGCAGCATCCTTGTCGTAGTGGACAAAGAGAGAAAGCCAAGTGGTACGAGATACTCGGAACAGAACAGGTCCCAAAATGACCAAGATGATTCCCAAGGCGCTTACCGTGGGCCACATAGACCAATCCATCCACACGCCAAAGATGATATATACTGCCACGAATAAAGCCACCGTATAACCGTAGCTTACATACATCGCACCGTAGTAGAAGTTTGGCTCAGGCTCGAAGTTTTGGTTGCAGCTATCACAGCGTTGGTTAAAATCCGAAAGCTTTTTGAGGTGGTAGGGATTACTATCAGGGTAAATATCTCCTTCCATACAACGCGGACACTTGCTCTTAGTGATGGCGTAAAATTTCGTGCCTTTTAACATCTTGATTTATTGCTGATTTGCAGGGTAAAAATACAACGGTCGCGCGGGTGTTTTTGATACTTTTGTCACAATGGTAGTATCATTCAATAAGGCCTCGCTATTTTTTGGCGGAAGGGCCATCTTCAACGAAATCAGTTTCCAAATCAACCCGGGCGATCGCATTGGTCTCGTGGGTCGGAATGGTGCGGGTAAATCTACCCTACTGAAACTTATTGCAGGCGATTATTCCCTGGACGAGGGGAGTAAAAACATGACGAAAGAGGTCCGCATTGGCTTCCTGCGTCAGGATTTGGCCATGGATATGGAAAAGACCATCATGGAGATCGCCCGCAGCGCTTTTGATGAGATTATGCGCATCAACGAGCGCATGGAGGAGATCAACAAAGAGTTTGAAGTTCGTACAGATTACGAGAGTGATTCTTATACCCGATTAATTGAAGAATTGAGCCTACTCAGCGAGCGCTTCGGCATCCTAGGCGGTGATAATCTTGACGAAAGCGTGGAGTTGGTGTTGAAGGGACTTGGATTTACACCCGATACCTTCAATAATACACTCAACACATTTTCGGGGGGATGGCGCATGAGAGCGGAATTGGCCCGCTTACTTCTTCAAAAGCCAGACCTACTGTTGTTGGATGAGCCTACGAACCATTTGGATATTGAAAGTATCATGTGGTTGGAGCAACATTTGAGCGAGAGCAATCAAACCCTGATGGTAGTAAGCCACGATAGAACATTCTTAGATAATGTGACCACGCGCACCATTGAGGTGACCATGGGCAAGGCCTATGATTTCAACGCTCCGTACTCAAGGTATTTGACTTTGAGGGAAGAGTTGCGCGAGAAACAATTGGCCACTGCCAAAAACCAAGAGCGTGAGATCAAGCAGACGGAGGAATTGATTGAACGGTTCCGTGCGAAGGCGAGTAAAGCCTCTTTTGCGCAGAGTTTGATCAAGAAGCTCGACCGTATGGAGCGTATTGAGGTGGACGATATGGATACCTCAGCCATGCATTTCAAATTCCAGCCGGCGCCGAGAAGCGGTAAGGTGGTCGTGAAGGCCGAGGGCGTGAAAAAGTCCTATGGCGATTTGCAGGTGTTGCGCGGCGTGGATATGGAGGTGGAGCGTGGCGATCGCGTGGCCTTCGTAGGACAAAACGGTCAGGGAAAATCTACCATGGTGAAAGCGCTGCTGAAAGAAATTCCTGCGGATGGTTTGATGGAATTGGGTCATAATGTTATGGTTGGCTATTTTGCTCAAGATCAAGCGGACGCCTTGGATGGTAATAAAACGGCCTTACAGACCATCGAGGATGCCTCTCCTGAGGAAATGCGCAAGCATGCCCGCAGTATGTTGGGTGCCTTTATGTTTAGAGGCGAGGACGTCGATAAAAAGGTGAAAGTCTTAAGTGGTGGGGAGCGTGGCCGATTGGCACTTTGTAAGCTCCTGCTGAATCCCATCAATTTCTTGGTGATGGATGAGCCGACGAACCACTTGGACATGAACAGCAAGGATGTGCTCAAGCAGAGCCTTCAATCCTTTGACGGTACGCTATTGGTGGTGAGCCACGACCGTGAGTTTTTAGAGGGGCTGGTGACCAAGACCATTGAGTTTAGAGACCACAAGGTCAAAACGATATTGGGCGGTATTGAATACTATCTCGAGCAAAGAAAATTGGAATCGATGCGCGAGGTAGAGGCGAAATCGGCCCAAAAAAATATCCAGAAAGCCAAAGAAGAGGTTGCTGGCTTAGATTATAAGGAGCGCAAGCAGCTGGAGAAAGATTTACGCAGTGTGGTGCGGAAATTGGAGGAAGTTGAGCAAGAAATTGAGAACTTAGAGGAAGAAATAAACGCTTGGGACGAGCAGCTCGCCGATCCGCAGGAATGCAAGGCGCTCATGGCTGATCCAGATTTTTATCCCAAGTATGAAGAAAAAAAGTCCGTGGTAAGCGGCAAAATGGAATTATGGGAGCAACTCAACGAAGAAAAAGAGGCCTT
>Ga0255762_10002694_pt1 | contig 14314 bp, 9 predicted proteins | sample 101ome_16_FD_179962 | JGI IMG/M metagenome (GOLD analysis project Ga0255762, IMG submission 179962) | Coastal salt marsh microbial communities from the Groves Creek Marsh, Skidaway Island, Georgia - 101401AT metaG (version 2) | ecosystem: Environmental > Aquatic > Marine > Intertidal zone > Salt...
ACTGTTTATTTATCCCTCTTTTAATGTCTTGAAGGAATATTCCAGCCGACCTCTGCGCCGAAAAAGGGCGCGCCCTGCTTAATTCCGCTTTGGCATCAATCTTGCGGATACAGGAGTGCTCTCGCGAAGCGAGGCGCGGCCCCAGCCCTCGGCTGGACCGTCATGACAAGAACGCGCGCTGAATCAGCGCAGGTCACCGACCTGATATTTGGAGAACGATTATGAAGACTGCGAGTGTCAGGGGACGACGCCGAGCTCTAGCGATTGCCATTGCCGTAGGCAGTGGCCTTGGAGCGGCGGGGGCGTGGGGAGAAGAAATCGAAGTTGAGGAAGTGGTAGTAACGGGTTCCCGGATTAAGAGCGCAAGCGTTTATGCGCCCCAGCCGGTCTCCACCATCACCTCGGAAACCATCACGCAAAGCGGGCAGCCGGACATCACGGAGATCTTGAACGACAATCCGGCGCTGCTCTCCTCCGTAAGCTCGTCGAACTCTATCGATGCCACCGCCGCCAATATCGGCGACGTCGGGGCCGTGGGGGGCGCGTCCTTGAATCTTCGCGGTCTGGGTATTGAACGAACCCTCACGGTGGTGAACGGTCGCCGGCACGTGGCGGGCTTTGAAGGCACGAGCGCCGTGGACGTCGGCAGCATTCCCCGCGCGCTGATCGATCGAGTGGAAGTGCTCACCGGGGGCTCCTCAGCCATCTATGGCGCTGACGCCGTGACCGGGGTCGTGAACTTCGTTCTTAAGGACGACTTCGAGGGCGTCCAATTTGATTTCCAGCCGGGCCTTTCCGGGGAAACGGATAACGAGTCCTACAGCCTGTCGGCCGTTTTTGGGCGTAACTTCGCCGACGGGAAAGGGAACGTCACCGTTGCCGTGCAGTACGACTACGACGATGGCTTGAAGCAGGGCGATCGCAGCTTCTTCAAGGAAGACGGGGTGTGGGACAACGACACGAACCCGGCGCTCCGCTTCCAATCCGGTGATATTAGCGCCGACGCAACGCCGAACTTCGCGCGTTACTACAACTTCGATAACACCGGTCTTTTCCCGGTGGGGCTGCGCATTCCCACGGCAGCGGAAGACTTCGCCACAGAATATGCGGGCGCCTTCGGAGACGCTCCGGAGCTCACGGCAGGGGAGCTCGCTATCATTGAGCGTGCCGCCTCCGCGCCGCCCCAGGCCTTCCTCCCCGGGCGCACCTTCAATATCACCTCGCCCTACGGCGTGGTTGCCCTCGGGGATTTCGGTACGGCCATTCCTCTGGGTTCGGAACCGGATCTCGACGGCAACGGCACCAGCGACTGTCTGCAGAGCTTTACGGGCTACAACAGCTCGTTGGATGGCGCCGGTTCCTTCGGCGCCGCCGGGGGCTGCTGGTTCATCAACGAAAGCGGCGTCGTGACGCCCTATCAAGACGGCCTGGTCTCGGACAACTTCAACCAGTTCGGGGCAAGGCAAAGCTACATCGCCCCGGAGTCGCCCTACGTGCTGCCGCAGTACGAGCGCTACTCCATCAACGTGAATGGCCACTACACCTTCGATCCTCGAGCCGAAGCCTTCTGGGAAACGAAGTACGTCTACGGTGAATGGGAGTCCGGCGGCGGCGGCTTCAACTTCACGGACCTGCTCTACGGAGCCCCGGATAACCCCTTCCTTCCTGATGCGCTGCGTCCCTTTATCGATGAAGCCGACGGGGTGGGCTTCGTGGGCCCCGGCGGTCTTTACATGTCCCGGGACTCGGACGACTGGGGGGATAACACCACCACCACGGAGCGGGAAACCTACCGCGTGGTGGGCGGCCTTCGCGGTGCCTTTGATGAAGTTGGCCTCGACTACGAAGTGTCCGCCAACTACGGCAAGTTTGAGCGCAACGTGATCGATCGCAACGACATGATCGCCGACCGCTTCTTTGCAGCTATTGATGCGGTGACGGATCCGGCCACGGGGGAGGCGGTATGCCGCTCCGATCTGGACCCAACAGCCTATCCGCGCACGACCCCCTTTGACATCTTCTCCTTCGTGGGCGGTGGCGTGCGTTCTTCCTTCTTTACCTTCACGCCCGGGGATGGGCAGTGCAAACCCATGAACATCTGGGGCGGCCGCGGCGCCATGAGCCAAGCCTCTCTCGACTTTGTGACCCGGGATCGGACCATCTCCGAGACCATTGAGCAGACCGTGTTCCAAGCCATCGTAAGCGGAGACTCTTCGCGCTTCTTTAGCCTGCCCGCGGGTCCCATTGGCTTTGCCGTGGGCTTTGAGTATCGGGAAGAGAAGACGGCGCAGGAATTCGACCCCTTCGATCGGGGCATCCTCCCGGTGAGCGGTGTGACCTCGGAAGGGGTAGCGTTCAGCGCCGGGGACTTCGTAGGTGATGTCTCCAATGCAGGCAGCCTCGGGGAAGACCCGTCCATTACGCTGCTGTCCGGCGCCTCCGACTACGACACCACGGACTACTTTGCCGAGATCAGCGTTCCGCTGCTCGCGAATTTGCCTGGTGCGCAGGAGCTGACGGCGACGGGCTCCTTCCGCCGCTCGGACTACTCCACCTTTGGCGAGAACGACACCTACGGCTATGGCTTGGTCTGGCAGCCCATCGAGGATGTGCGCTTCCGCGGCAGCTTCTCCCGGGCCGTGCGGGTCCCGAACCTTTTCGAACTGTTCTCTCCGGCGCAGGGCGCCTTCTTCCGGCCGGAAGATCCCTGTGACGCCACGCAGATTGCCACGGCGCCGGATCCGGCGGTGCGGCAAGCGAACTGTGTTGCGGACCTGCGGGCGAACAACGTCTCCGACGACGAGCTCTTCGCGGCCGACGGCACCTACGCCTTCCAGGACCCCCTGTCCGCGGGCTTTCCGGGAACCACCGGGGGGAACTCGACCCTTACGGAAGAAGTGGCGGATACGGTGACCTATGGGGTGGTGGTGCAGCCGCGCTTCGTGCCGGGGCTCACCCTTACCCTCGACTACTGGGATATTGAGATCGAGGACGCCATCGTGGCGATCTCGGCCCAGAACATCGTGAACGGGTGCTACGACTCCCCGAGCCTCAATAACGCCTTCTGCCCCCTGATTTCCCGGAACCCGGCGGCGGACTCGGCGCAGAACGGGGGTCTAACGTCCTTGAACCAGACGCAGCTGAACTTCGGCGCGGTGGAGGCGGAGGGCTATGATCTCGGCGCGCTCTACCAGTTCGAAGTCATGGGCATCGGTGTGGATCTCTCCATGAACGCCACGCGCCAGGACCAGCTGGATCTTATCGAACCGTCGAGCCCTGGCGAGCCTCCCGTGGTGAACCCGGAGCTTGGGGAAATGCGTCGGCCCGAGTGGGCGTCCCAGTTCGGCGTCGGCCTCAGCTACGGTCCCTACAGCCTGTCCTGGTCCGGGGTGTACTACGACGAAATGACCCTCGGCTACGAAGACGGTGGGGAAATCGAGACCATCGAGCAGAACTACGGCGGCGCCGGCGTTGCCGATGCCCGACTCATCCAGGACATCCGCGGTGCGTGGCAGGCCAGCGATGCCCTGACGGTCTACGGCGGGGTTTCCAACCTCACCAACCGCCAGCCCTACGTGTCGGAGTTTGGCTATCCCGTGAGTCCCCGAGGCGCCTACTTCTTCATGGGCGTGACCTACAACGGAGCGGCCCGCTAAGGCGGGCCTAGGGTAGGAGGTCTTTCCTGATGAGTGACGTAACCCTGGGGACCGCGGCCCCCAGTGCGCGTTCCAGCAGCACCGGAGCCTCCTGGCTCTGGATGCTGCCTCAACCCGTTCTCGTCCTGGGTTCCATGGTGGCCATCGCCACCATGATTACCCAGCGATGGATGAACCCTGATCTCTTCACCACCTTGATGATCCTTCTCCCCATTCCGCTGCTGATCGTGGCGGAGCGGGTGTGGACGAAGCGTGAAGATTGGTTGCTGACGCCGAAGGAATTCGCCGAGGACGCCTTTTGGCTGGGCTTTGCGGCGCTGCTATGGATTCCCCTTTACGACGATTTCTATTCAACGCCCCTTTCCGAGGCGTTTGCCTGGCTTCGGGACCGATCTCCCTTCGACGTTACCCTTGCGCCCACGACGGTGGGAGGGCTGCTGGGGGCCGTCTTCCTCGTGAAGTTAGTGGAGAGCTTCATCTATTACTGGTGCCATCGGATTCAGCACGAATCGCTGTTCTTCTGGCGTATGCACGCGACACACCATCACATCACGAAGATGGGGTGCCTTCGGGGGGATCGTACCCACCCGCTGGAGTACCTCACCTTAGCCTTGGGCACGCCCATAGCGCTGGCGCTCTTTGGGGCCAGCGAAGACGTCGTTGCGGTGACCGCGGCCTTCCACTTCTGGAACGGTAATCTCAATCACGCCAATTTGCCCCTGCGCTCCCTGCCGGGCTATGACAGGATCTTTGCTACGGCGCCCCAGCACCACGCCCATCACGCCTTGGAGCTTCGCCAGAGCAACTCCAATTACGGTTGCAACATTATTCTCTGGGACCGGCTGTTCGGCACCTACTGCGGCGACGAAACCGTTGGGCAAATTGGCGCAGGAACGGGCAAGGCCCTGTCCATTCGCGAACAGCTGGCCCTGGCCTTCTACCCCAACAAGCGGTTAACCCAACTCTAGCCCTTTGAAGGAGCGTGCTATGCCCTCTCTCCCTATTAGCCCCTGGGCCGCTGGCCTCCTTGCCGCCGCGGCCCTGGCGGGCTGTACGCCTCCCGCTTCTGAAGAAGGAACCCAGACCATGGCCAGCGAACCGGTCCCCACCCCGGAGGTCGCCCTCGCGGAAACCTTTATCGACGCCTTCTACGCCTTCGATCGCGAAGCGATGGTTGCCCTGGTTAAGGACGCCGGCGACGCAGGGAGCCGCATCCTGTGGTACCAGGGTTGGGCCGAGGGGGGAAACTACGCCATCGTGAAGCGAGGCGCCTGCGAATTGCTCGAGCCTGGGGTGGTGGAATGTCCGATCACCGTCGACGATGACCCCGTGCTCGCTCTGAAAACGGGCTTTAAGGTGACGGACACCTTTACGCTCACCATTGAAGAGGGGCGCATCGTTGACATCAAAACCCGCTCGAACGACCAGCCTATCTACTACGAAGCTCGGAAGTGGGTGGAAGCTAATCATCCGGAGCTGATTGAAGGGCCCTGCGCCGAGCGTGGTACCGCTGGGGGTACGCCGGGGGACTGCGCTCGAGCGATGACCGAGGGCTATCGACGCTTTGCGGCAAGCCCGGACTACACCGGCCCGAACATCTCTGAAGAGGAGGGCGCCTAGGCGCCCTTCTTGTGCGCCCTCCTAGGCGCTTTCTAGGAGGGCGATGGTTGAGCCGGGGGACACGGGGGTCCCCGGTTCCACCGCAAAGGAGGAGAGGCGCCCCGCCTCCGGCGCCACCACCGCGATTTCCGTCTTCATGGATTCCACCAGAGCCACGGGCTCTCCGGCTTCCACCCAGGTGCCGGGCGTTACCGCGTGCTTCCAGAGCGATCCTGCGACGGGGCTCTCCACCGCCGTAAAGCCCGCTTCTACGGTGACCGCCGGGGCTGCGGCTGGGGGCTCCGCGCTTGCCCCGGCACTATCCTGAGCTGACCAGCGGCTGCGCTCTTCATTGAAGGCCTGCTGCTGGGTGCGTCGGAACGAGGCAATGCTCTCCCCTTCCCGCTTGAGGAACGCGTCGTACTCCGCCGGACTGAAGGTGGTCTCTGTGATCCGCAGGGATAGGCGGCCCAGGGGAAAGGCCCGGCGCATCTCGAGGAGCTCCTCGTTACTCACCTCGTAGAAGCGCAGCTGGTCAAAGGGCCGGAGGAGCCAGGGCTTCTCGAAATGACTGCCGTGCCCATAGCGGTTCCACACTTGAATGGTGCGGCCGACGAACTGGTAGCCCCCGGGGCCCTCCATGCCGTAGATGCACAGGTACGCGCCGCCGATGCCCACCGCATTCTCCGGAGTCCAGGTGCGCGCCGGGTTGTATTTGGTGGTCACCAGGCGATGCCGAGGGTCCAAGGGCGTGGCGACCGGGGCGCCGAGGTAAACGTCCCCAAGGCCCAGCACCAGGTAGCTGGCGGACAGGACGATGTTCTTCACCGCCTGTTCGTCAGGAAGCCCGTTGATGCGCCGAATGAATTCAAGATTCCGAGGGCACCAGGGCGCGTCGTCTCGGACCGACTGTATATAGCGCGCCGTGGCCTCCTGGGTCGCAGGATCGTCCCAGGCCAGGGGCAGTTCGACAATGCGGCTGGGAAGGGTCAGGGCTTCGCTGCGCTCTACAGCGCTGAGGCCCTCTTCGATGAGCCCAAGGATCGGTCCCCGGGGCGCTTTTAGGGGGACGCGCAGCTGCAGGGAGCGCACCCCCGGCGTCATTTCCTCCAGGCTTGGGTGGTCCTGCTCCATGAGCCAGCGGTGAAGCGCCTCGATTTTGATCCGCGCCTGCAAATCGAGTTCCGTGGGTCCAAGCTCGACTAAGAGGAAGCGATCCCCCGCGGCGCGCACCACCAGTTCTCGGGTGGGATCCTTCAGCAGTACCACGCCCTCTGCGCTTTCCCGCCAGCGACCCGGGGCGGATGAAGGCTGGGCAAGACGCGGGGTCTCAAGAAGGCCCTGAGCCTCCGCCAGGGAAATCGGTTCGAAGCGAAGCTTATCGCCGGGGCGGAGCTGCCCCAGCTTCCAGCGGTCGGCCTCAGCCACCGCCGCAGGACAGACGAAGCCCCCCAAGCTAGGACCGTCGGGACCAAGAATGATGGGCATATCGCCGGTGAAGTCGATGGCCCCGAAGGCGTAAGCGTTGTCGTGGACGTTCGAGGGGTGCAGCCCCGCGTCCCCGCCGTCCTCCCGCACCCACTCAGGCTTAGGCCCGAGCAGACGAATGCCCGTGCGGGAGGAGTTGTAGTGCACCTCCCATTCGCTTGCGTAGAAGGTGTCCAGGTAGTCCGGGGTCAGGAAGTCCGGCGCCAGCAGCGGGCCCTGCACCACGCGGATCGTCGTGCGGTCCGCCAGGCTGGGGGGCAGGGGAAGGGGCGCGTCCGGCCTGGCTTTGGGCCGTGGCGAAAGGGGGAGGACGTCGCCGGTGCGAAGGGCGCGGCCGCCGTGGCCCCCAAAGCCGCCCAGCTCAAAGGTCGCCGCGCTCCCGAGCACGGGCGTAATGGCGAAGCCTCCCTCTACCGCGAGGTAGGCGCGCAGGCCATCGCCCTGGGCGCCGATGCCCTTAAGACTTAGGGTCTGCCCGGCGTCGACCGTGATTGCTTGGTTTTGGGGGATGGGCGCGCCATCAAGCTGGGCCGTCAGTGCCGCGCCGCTCAAGGCGATGCGCCGCGGCGCGGTGAACTTCAGCGTCGGCCCCTCGACCACCATTTCCAGCCCGGGGAGGTTTTCGTCATTGCCGAGGCATCGATTGGCGTGGGCAAGGGCCCGGCTATCGAAGGCGCCAGAGGGGGGTACGCCCACGTGCCAGTAGCCTAAGCGCCCGCGAACATCTTGAATGGTGGTCTGCGTACCCGGGCTTAAAACCTCCACGGACTGGCCGGGAAGCGTGACCCCATCGGCGGTTTTCGTGTGATGGGTGACGCGTTGAAAGCTCTCAAGCCCAAGGGCTTCATGGAGAAAGGGTAGATTGGTGGGGATGCCGCCCACTTCACAGTCCTCGAGAGCCCGGCCCAGGGCCGGGATAGCCGCGTCTCGCGTTGGGGCCCACACCAAAAGCTTGGCTAGCATGGGATCGTAGGCGGCAGGAACCGTAAGCCCCGCGCTGACCCAGCTGTCCACCCGCAACTGGGTGCGGTCTGGGGCCTCCGGCAACCTCAGGTGGGTGATCAGCCCCGGCGCCGGGCGGAAGGCGCGTTCCGGGTCCTCGGCATAAAGCCTCGCCTGGAGTGCGGCCCCTCGCGGCGTGGGCGCCTCAGGCAAGGCGCGTTCGCCGTCGCCGATGCGCAGCATCCAGTCAACGATGTCGAGCCCCGTGACCATCTCCGTGACGCCGTGCTCCACCTGTAAGCGGGCATTCACTTCGAGGAAGTAAACGGCTTCCCGGGCGGCGTCGTAAAGAAACTCCACGGTGCCGGCGCTTCGATAGTTCACGGACGCCATGAGCCGGGCGGCAGCTTCGTGCATGGCCCCGCGCACCGTCTCTGGCAGTCCCGGCGCCGGCGCCTCCTCGATGATCTTTTGGTTGCGGCGCTGCAGGGAGCAGTCCCGATCCCCGAGCACCACCACGCCCCCCTGGCCGTTACCCAAAATTTGCACCTCAACGTGCCGCGCGGCGTCCACAAAGCGCTCCACGAAAAGCCGCGCATCGCCAAAGTTGGTTTGGGCCTGCTGGGCGACGCTGGCAAAGGCCTGGGCGAGGGCGTTCGCGGTCTCGCAGCGTTGCATACCGATGCCGCCGCCCCCGGCGCTGCTCTTAAGGATGACGGGATAGCCCGTTTCCTCGGCAAATTGGAGGGCCTCCTCCACGCTGCCGAGCACCCCAGAGCCGGGTAGCAAGGGGACTCCGGCGCTCTCCGCCAGGGTGCGTGCCTCGTGCTTCAAGCCAAAGGCGTTAATTTGCTTCGCCGTGGGCCCGAGAAAAATTAGGCCGGCGGCCTCAACGGCCTGGGCAAAGGTGGGGTTTTCGGAGAGAAACCCATAGCCGGGATGGATAGCGTCCACCTTTTCCTCAAGCGCGATGGCGAGGAGGGCCTCTGCATTAAGGTAGGTTTCGGCCAGACTTCCGTCCCCCAAGCTGACGCTGCGATCCGCGAGGTCGACGTGGGCAGAGGCGTAGTCCGCTTCCGCGTAAACCGCGACGCTTTCGAGGCCCCGGGCCTTTAGGGTGCGGAGAATACGCACGGCGATGGCGCCGCGATTGGCAATGAGCACGCGCTTAATCATAGGAGAGGCTCCGCGCTAGGCGTCCCAGAGCAGAAACTCCACGGGGGTGGGGTTAAAGCCGCTGCAGGGATTATTCAATTGAGGGCAGTTGGAGATCAGGATGAGCACATCCATGTGGGCCACCAGCTCCACGTACTTCCCCGGGCCAGAAATGCCGTCCGCAAAGCGCAGGCCGCCGTCCGCCGATAGGGGGACGTTCATGAAGAAGTTGATGTTCGGCCCCAGGTCCCGCTTGCTGAAATCCTCGTTCCAGTTCAGCAGCGCCAGCAGAAAATTGTCCCGGCAGGAGTGCATGAATTTTCGGTCGTGGGCATAGCGAACGGTGTTGCTTTCCGAGGCGCAGGCCCCGCCCAGGGTGTCGTGGCGACCGCAGGTGTCGTCGACGATGGTGAGCAGGGTGCGATCCTCGTTGGAAACCAGCTCCGTTCCCGTCGTGAGGTAAACATTGCGCTGGCGCCGCACCGTATCCACGGCGGAGTAGCGCTCTCGCGGGTCCTCGGCGTTGAAGAAGAAGGTGTCGACGGCTTCATTGCCTTCCGTGTCAACGAGGCGCACCCGCTGCCCCGCGTTGATGCGGGCCATGAAGGGGTCGCCGGCGCGAATCGTTTCCTGTCGCAGTAGCGTGCTCATGCCTTCGGGCCTCCATCCGGTAGGGCAAACCAGGCTTCGGCATTCTCGAAGCCCCGCTGGTTCTCGCCGCAGGCGGTGCGGCATAGGTCTGAGGCGGGCACTTCGCCAGCCCAGAACACCCCGGCCTCGATCTCCCCCTCGGGGTAGGCCGGGCCTTCCCGGAGGGGGTGGGGCGCGGTGCTGAGGATCACGAGAACGTTCAATTCGGCGCGGAGCTCAACCCAGGCGCCGGGCTGATAGCTGGACTCGGAGAGGCCGATGTTGCCCTCATCATCGACGGTCACCGTGCTGAAAAAGTTGGCATTGGGCACAAGATCTCTACGGCCGAGGCCCCAGCGCCCGAGCTCCATGAGGAAGCCGTCCCGGCCATTTCGGTAGTAGCTATTCCGCGCCAGCTGGAAATCGTTTAAGCCGTAGGTGGCCTCGATCATGGCGGCGTTGGTGGTGCCACAGATGGTGTCGTGCCAGCCGAAGCTGTCCCCCATGATGGAGAGCAGGGGCCGCCCCATATCGGAATAGAGTACGTTGCCGAGGGCCAGCTTGTGGGTGTGTTGAGCTTTAAGCGTATCCGCCATGTTGTAGCGTTCGCTGCGCTCGTCGGCGTTGAAGGCGAGCAGGCCTACGTTGCCGTCGCCGGAGAGATCGGTCAGGCGTAGGGCGTAGCCGCGTTTTAGCAGCAGCGCGTGATGGCATCCCGCGGGGATGCGTTCCTCAAGCAAGAAGGCGTTCGATGGCATGGGGACTCCTAGGAGGCGTGCGGGATCGAAGCGGCCCCGGGCGGGGCGCTGCGGTCCACGGGGAGGTCGTAGGTAATCGACGCGCCGAAGCGCTCCGGGTTGTGCGGGTCCTCCCGCACCTTGTCGAGCACCAGCACCCGGGTGCCCAGGGTGAAGGCCTCGCTGAGATCATGAGTGACCATCACCACGGTCATGCCGCGCTCGGCCCAGAGCTGTTGGAGCAACGCGTGGGCGGCCTGCTTGTTCCCCGGGTCCAGAGCGCCAAAGGGTTCATCCAAAAGGAGCAGCTCGGGCTTCAGGGCAAGGGTTTGGGCGAGGGCCAGGCGCTGCTGCATCCCGCCGGACAGGGCCCCGGGGTAGCGCTCCGCGGCAGCGGTGAGGCCTACCGCTTCTAGCAGGTCCCGGGCTTCCGCGCGGAGGGCGCGGCGCCTGGCGCCCCAGGTGCGCCCGAAGATGGCGTTTCCTTGCGTACGCTCCAAACCAAAGCAAACGTTTTCTAGGGCCGTGAGATGGGGAAAGACGGAATAGCGCTGATAAACCACGCCGCGCTCTGGGCCCGGTTCCTGGGGCAGGGGGCGGCCGCCTAGGGTGATGGAGCCCTCCGTCGGCGTCAGTTCGCTCAGCAGCAATTTCAAGAAGGTGCTTTTCCCCGCCCCGCTGGCGCCCACCACGGCGCAGAAGGTGCCCGGGGCGAGGGTCAGATTCAGGCGTTCAAGCACCACCGAATCGCCATAGCGCATGCCCACGTTTTTGAGAGCCAGTTCGCTCATCGTCCCGCCTCAGCGCCGTACCAGGGAAAGAGGCGACGGTTGAGCGCTCTAAGGGCGTAATCGAGGAACCACGCGAGGCCCGTCATCCAGGCGACGTAGGGAAGAATGAGGTCCATGGCGAGGTAGCGGCGCATGAGGAAGATGCGATAGCCGAGCCCCTCCGTTGAAGCGATGGCTTCGGCGGCAATGAGAAAGAGCCAGGCGGCGCCGAGGGATAGGCGGATCGCATCGAACAGCCGCGGAAGAATTTGCGGGAGCACGACATACCACAGGGTCAGCCAGGTGCCCGCACCCAGGGTTTGCGCCTTAATCAGCTGCTCCCGGGGCAATTCGCGCACTCGCCCCTCCAGCTCCCGGGCAATAAAGGGCGCAACGCCAATGGCAATGAGCATGACCTTCGCCAGCTCGCCCACCCCAAAGGCAATGAGCAAGATCGGAAGGATGGCCAGGGGCGGCACCATGGCGATGATGGCCAGCAGGGGCGACAGGCTTGCCCCGGCAAGGGGGATCAGACCGGAGGCGACCCCAAGCACCAGGGCCGTGAGGGCTCCAAGGCCGACGCCCAGGGCCAAGCGCTGGAGGCTGACGCCCGTGTCTAGCCAGAACAGCAAATCGCCGGAGCGCCGGTCGGGCTCCGTGGCCATGCGCAGCAACGTATCGCCCATGGTGGAAAACGCCGGCAGAAGCCGATCCTGCGGATTTTCCGCCAGCCGCGCGTCGGAGAAGGCGAGGTAGGTCACGAGCATCGCCGCCACGGGCGCCAAGAAAAGCGCAAGGCGAAGGGGGCGGCGGGGCTGGAGGTTCAGCAAGCGGCGCATGGCGAGGGGGCTAGAGGCCGGCCTCCGCAGCCCCGGCCATGAAGGCCGGGGAAAAGTGCAGCTGCACGTTGCTGCTATCGCCCCAGGTCGAACCATCCCCGAAGGTCATGCCGACAAAGCCCGGGTCCGGGGCGAAGGGTCCGTAGAGGCCGTGGGACCAGCTGAACTCGGCAACGGACTGCATAATTTTTCTCGGGGCATCACTGCGCACAAAACTCAGCGCTTCCGCGGGGGTGGCAAAGAGGTGGGTGGTGGCCAGCTGGCGCTCGAAGCTTTCGCTGTCCGTGCCCGTCACCGCGGCCATGGCAGCCACGGCCTCCCCCCGCTGCTCCAATTGCAGATGGGCGAGGGTTTCGTACCACGCGCCGGCCAGCGCGCGGCCGAACTCCGGGTGCGCCTCCAGCACTGCGCTTTTGGCTACGGTGAGATCGAGGATTTCCCCGGGTAGGGTGCTGGAATCGAAGACCAGCGCCGTATCGGGCTGGTCCTTTAGCTGCATAAGCATGGGGTTCCAGGTGACCACGGCGGGGACGGTGCCGCCGGCCCAGGCGGCGACCAGATCCGCCTCGGCCATGTTGACGATCTCCACGTCCTGCTCCCGCAGCCCAAGGCCCTCCAGGGCCCGGGCGAGCAGGTAGTGGGACACGGAGAGCTCAACAAGATGCACCCGTTCGCCCTCGATGTCGGCGAGGGTCTGGCCCTTGCGAAGGATGATGCCGTCGTTGCCGTCGGAGTAATCCCCCACGATGACGGCGGTGCTCTCCACGCCGCTGGCGGCGGCAATGGTGAGGATATCCATGTTGGTGGCGGTGACCGCGTCGAACTGCCCGGCGGTGTACTGGTTAATGGACTCGATGTAGTCGTTGACCTGCACGAGTTCGATGTTGATGCCGTAGCGGTCTGCCCACTTCTTCAAAATTCCCGTTTGTTCGGCGTAGTCCCAGGGGGCCCAGCCCACGTAGATGGACCAGGCAAGGCGAAAGGTGGGGCGATCCTCGGCCAGGCCCCAGGGCGTCAGTAGCAAAAGTGCCGCGGCGATAAGGGCGCCGCGGAGGCGCGGGCGTCGGGACAGAAAGCGGGCGGCGTGTCGCATGGTGAGGCACCTTTGGCGGAGCGCAGGAAATTTATCCAAGGGAACTAAGCAAGGGCTTTGCCAAGTTTTCCATCGCCCTGGCGCTTAGGGACCGTGCGCTAAAACAGTTCGCTCGCCATGCCCTTCGGTTGTGCAGCGCGCTTTTTCTCGGTGAGGCTGCGCGCTAAATCAGTGCGGCGGTAGAGGAAGGCTTGCGCATCCCTAGGTTTCGACGCCCAGCGACCCCTGCGCTTGGCATAAGCGGAACGGTCCTTGCTTCTGTCCTGCCGATGTTGTCTGGCGCTAATCTGAAGAAGAAGTGAGTTTCCCCATGGCTACGGCCCCCGTTTACGCCCTGCCGCCCGAGGCCTTTCGCGAAGACCGCTGGTTCGCTGCGGAGCAGCGCTGGATTTTTGGGGCCCATTGGAATTTCGTCGCTCACGCATCGGCGCTCGAGGCCCCGGGTTCCTTTCGCGTGGTGCCGCTGGGGCTCGATAGCCTGATACTCGTGCGCGATCAACGCGGCGTGCTACGCGCCTTCCACAATCTCTGTCGCCATCGCGGCGCGCCCCTAAAGGAAGGGGCGGGGCGCTGTGCCTCCCTCACCTGCCCCTATCACCGCTGGAGCTTCGGCTTAGATGGACGCCTGCGCGGCGTGCCCCAGGGGGAGGCTTTCCCCGATTTGGATCGGGAGGCGCTCGGCCTTTTCCCCGCCGCCGTGGGGGAATGGCATGGTCTGCTCTTCGCCCATCCCGATCCTGAGCCCGCGCAAACCCTGGAGGCAGCCCTCGCGGGAACGGCGCCCGCCCTCGAGCCGTTTGCCCCAGGGAGTTTGTCCCTGCTTCACGAAGAGCGGGTCCCCTTCGCCGCCAATTGGAAGCTCTACGTGGAAAACCACGTGGACTGGCTACACCTCTGGCATTTGCACGAAAACACCCTCGGGGCCTTCGATCATCCCCGGGGGCACATCACCCAGGCGGGCCCGCACTGGCTCTCCTTTGAAACCCGGCGCAAGGAGGCGGAGGCGGCAGGCTTTGGGGGCGTCGACGAAACCCTGGCCCCCCTCCCCAGCTTGGCGGGTGCGGATCCGGTGCTGAAGGGCATCGGGGCCCACTACCTCTTTCCCAATCTTTTGCTCTTCTCCGGTGAGCGCTTTTTCATGACCGGAAAGCTTGTCCCTCAGGGCCCCGGGGAAACGGTGCTGGAGCTGGCGCTCTATGGCGTTCCCGGCGGGGACCCTCGGGAAACCATGGCGGCCTTTAATGCCATCACCAAGGACGAGGACATCGTCATGATCGAGGGCCTCCAGCGCGCCATGGCCGGAGACCGCTTCCGCCCCGGCCCCTTGGCTCAGCCCTGGGAGGCGGCCATCGCCCACTTTCACCATCATCTGCTAACGGCGCTGGCCCCAGCGCCCCTTCTGGAG
>Ga0255762_10002717_pt1 | contig 14244 bp, 17 predicted proteins | sample 101ome_16_FD_179962 | JGI IMG/M metagenome (GOLD analysis project Ga0255762, IMG submission 179962) | Coastal salt marsh microbial communities from the Groves Creek Marsh, Skidaway Island, Georgia - 101401AT metaG (version 2) | ecosystem: Environmental > Aquatic > Marine > Intertidal zone >...
TCTTTTAATGAAGGTAAAAGAATTTATTTTATTTTGGTCAATCGGATATGTCACTAAATGGAATCCCTTCCCCATCCACAAATCAATATTGCTTTTTTGTTTTTCTGTAAAAAAACTTCCCCTAAACGCACAATAACCTGAGTATAAAGGTTTTATTTTGTTAGATCTTAATCTTGAAAAAATACCGTCTGCTAATACTAAGATATCAAAATCAATTTTCGTTCCATCTTTTAAAAAAATCGATTTAGAATTAATATTTAATACCTCTTTTTCAAAAATATGATTTTTTAAATCAAACTCATTAATTAAAAAATTGTTTAAATCAGTTCTATTAATTGCAATATAAGAATTTTTTTCTAAATAATTAAAATTCATAACCGATATTTTTTTTTTGGAAATACAATCATAAAAATTTAAACTTTTAATAGGATAAAATTTACTATTATCAAAATTATCAAAATTTAATTTTTTCAAAATATTAATTGCATTCGGGGATATTTGGATACCGTTTATATCATTCTTGTTTTCATTTTTTTTTTTTTCAAAAATAGATATTTTATAATTTCCATGTTGTTTTAAAAATGAAGCAAGTACTAATCCAGAAATTCCAGCGCCGACAATTACTATATTTTTCATTTTTTAAATTTTACCCTTTTAAGTATTTTGTCTAAAAAACTTGATTTAAACTCTTTTTTTAAATTATCTTTATTATAAAATTTAAAGTTATAATTAATTTTATTTAAATTTTTAATTTTTATTAGCATAATTTCTGCATTGAAATTTGAAATAGAAATTTTCATTTTTCCTATTAAAGAGTAGCTTACGTTCTGTTTAAAAATTTCTTTCAATTTTTTTTTTAAGTTTATATTAGTATTATCAAATAATGGAACATTCAAAAAACCTTTTAAAGGGCCAAGATTACTTTCATGGCGAAGCAAAATTTTTTTTTTATGAATATAAATACAAGCGATAAATTTTTTATTTTTTTTTGAATAATGTAATTTCTGATAAACTACTTTTTTATTTTTTAAAAAAAACTTACAGTTATTTTTTATAAAACATTCATCACATAAAGGTTTTTTTGGTTTACAAATTAAGGCTCCTAATTCCATTAAGCCCTGCATTAAATAACTAGAATTTTTTTTTACTTTAAGTTTTTCAACATTTTGAAAAATTTTTTTTTTATTTTTTGATAAAAAAACTCTGGATGCAACTCTTTCAACATTACCATCAATGCCAATTTCACTTTTGTCGAATGCAATAGATAAAATTGCTTTAGCTGTATAATCTCCTATACCTGGTAAATTAACTAAATCATTATAATTTTGGGGAATATTTGAATTAAATTTATTTTTTATTATTTTAGATGTTGTTAGTAAAAATTTTGCTCTTCTATAATAACCTAAACCTTGCCATAGTTTATTAACTTTAGATTGTGAAGATTTTGCCAATTTATCAATAGTATTAATTTTCTTGTAGAAGTTGTTAAAATATGGAATTGCTGTTTTTACTTGTGTCTGTTGAAGCATGAATTCACTTAATAATACTTTGTAATACTTGTCTTTTTTACTTGTAAATTTTCTCCAAGGAAGATCTCTTTGATATTTTGTATACCAAGCTAAAATTTTTTTTGATATTGATAAATACATAATAAAATGAAAAAAAATCGAACTTTTAGTTCATTAAAACCTATAAGATCTTTATTACCAGATAATGTTAAAAAATTAATAAAAAATAAACCTTCTACTAGTTATAATGATCTAAAAAAATCTTGGTCGAAAATACTTGGCAATCAAATCGCTGGAAAATGTGAGTTAACAAAAATTAATAAATATAATGGTCATAATTCAATATTTCTGAAAGTAGATCGCAAAGATTTGATTGATATTGACTATTCTAGAGATGAAATAATCAACAAAATTAATGCTTATTTAGGTTACAATTTTGTAACAAATATTTTAATCAATATTGAGGATAATAAAGGTCTACATTTTAGAAAAAAAAGTTTAAATTTAAATAAAAGAGTAGAAAATTTATTAAACAACATAGGTGATGCAGAATTAAAACATAAATTAAAGAATTTTACATTTAATAAAGATGATTAAAAAAATAAAAATATTTTTTTTGTTAACATTCATGTTTTCATTTGCTGCGAAAGCAGAAAGTGATTTTCCGCTATATGGTACAAAAGATGCTAAGATAAAAATTAAAGTTTTTTCTTCTTTAACTTGTCCGTATTGTGCAGAATTTCATAACAAAATTTTACCTAATATAAAGAAAAAATATGTTTTAACTGAAAAAGTTTCAATAGAATTATTAGATTTTCCTTTAGATTTAGCTGGACTAAAAGCTGCTCAAGTTCAAAAATGTTTAATTCCTGAAAATCAAAAAATCTACCTCGATAAAATTTATCTTACTCAATCCAAATGGACTTCAGCAAAAACTTTGAAAGAATTAGAAGCAAACCTAGAAAAAATAACAAAAGAGCTTGGTTTAAATGGCGATGAATTTCAAAAATGTTTGAAAAATAAAAAACATGAAGATACCGTATTGCAAAGTAGAATAAACGCCCAAACTAAATATGAAATTAAATCTACCCCTACTTTTGTTATAAATGAAAAAAAATTTAAAGGATCTATTAATGATCTGGAAAAACATATAAAAAAATTATTGTAACTAATGAAATTTAAAGAAGTTGAAATTTCTGGCTTTAAATCTTTTGCTGATAAGACAAATTTTTATATTGAAAAAGGTTTAACTGGCATTGTTGGGCCTAATGGATGTGGTAAATCTAATGTTGTTGAAGCTCTTAGATGGTGTATGGGAGAAACATCAGCTAAAAGTTTAAGAGGTTCGGGTATGGAAGATGTTATTTTCAATGGTACTTCTAATAGACCTTCTAAAAATATTTGTGAAGTAACAATAAAACTTGAAAATAATAATAATCAAAATCAATACAAGGGGATTTCAGAAATTCATATTAAAAGAAAGTTGGAAAAAGACAAAGGTTCTAAGTACTATATTAATGGTAAAGAAGTTAGAGCGAAAGATGTTCAAATTTTATTTGCCGATTTATCCACCGGGCCTCATTCACCATCAATGGTTAGTCAAGGACGTGTTGGAGCTTTAATTACTGCCAAACCAACCGATAGAAGATCTATTTTAGAAGAAGCAGCAGGGATTGCTGGTTTGCACGCTAGAAGACATGAAGCTGAATTAAGATTAAATGCTGCAGAAAATAATTTAAAAAAAGCAGATGAACTTATGAAGCAAACTGAAAACCAACTTAAAAGTTTAGTAAAGCAAGCAGAAGAGGCTTCAAAATATAAGGAGATTTCAGATGAAATTCAAAAATATGAAGCTGGAATAATATTTTTAAACGCAAATCAAGTAGAAAAGGAAATTGAGGAAAATAAGGAAAAACTAAACGAATTTGAAGATGAAATAAGTGCAATCAATATAGAAAAAAACTTCAACGAAAATGAAATAGAAAAGCTTAAAAATGAAATAAAACCTATTTCAACAAAAGCGAACGAATTAAATAATAATCTACAAAAGTTAAAAATTGAATTTGATCAAATTCATAAGGATGAAGAAAGAACAAAATTAGAAATCGAGAAAATTAAGAAAGATATTAAATTAACATATAGCGATATCAATAGAGAAAAAGAGATAATTGCCAATTCAACAAATAATGAAGATAGATTAATTAAAGAAAGAGAAGAGATAATAAATATCGAAAAAAACTACTATGAAATTGAGAAAACAGCGACAGATGATTACAAAGAGTCTTTAAATAAATTAAACAATGCCAAGGAAAGTTTAAAGAAATTTTTTAATAAACTAATTAATTTTATTAAAAATAAAGAAGTTTTTAATGAAGAGGAAATAAAAAATGAATTTAATACTAATTTTAATGAAATGGAAAGTCTTCAAGAAAAATATGCATCCAGATTTGGTAAATATGATTTAATAAAACAAGAAGCAGTAAAGAGGAAAGAAAGGTTAAATAATATTGATAAAGAAATTAAAAATTGGCGCGATCTAAAAGATAACTCTTCAAATAAACTAGATCAATTAAAAGAAAAGGTAAGCACCTTAGAAACTAATCTTGAAAATGAAGAAGATAAACCTCGCCAAATTGCAGAAAAAAGAGGTTCGTACCAACAAAATATAAAAAATATTGAAGAAGATTTGGAAAGTATACAGTCAAATATAATCACAAAGGAAAACAAAATTTTAGAATTAAATTCAAATTTAAAAAAAATTAATGAAAACACAATTCAAAAAACCGAATTTAAAGTTAGGTCTCAAACCATTATTGAAGGTCTAAAATCGAAGATTAAGGATTTAGAGCAAAAAAGTTTAATGGATTTTAATATTGATTTAAAAAGCATTCCTAATTTCTCAAAAATTGAAAATTTAAATAACTTAAAAATTGAAGAAGCTCAAAATCACTTAGGTCTTCTTAAAAAGAAAAGAGAATCTATGGGTGCTGTGAACTTGAGAGCCGATAATGAGACCAAAGAATTACAAGATAAAATAAATAAAATGATGGAAGACAGGAAAGATATAGTTCATGGTCTTCAAAAACTAAAATCAAGTATTAATGACTTAAATCAAAAAGGCAGGGAAAGATTGTTAGAAGCATTTGAAAAAGTTAATAGAAAATTTAACGATGTTTATACAAAATTATTTGCAGGTGGAAATGCTAGGTTAGAATTAATTGAATCCGATGACCCACTTGAAGCAGGTTTGGAGCTATTAGTCAGCCCCCCTGGAAAAAAATTACAATCTATTACTTTATTATCTGGTGGAGAACAGGCATTAACAGCTCTTGCTTTAATATTTGCGGTTTTCTTAATAAATCCAGCTCCAATTTGTGTACTTGATGAAGTGGATGCTCCATTAGATGATGCTAACGTCACAAGATTTAATAATCTCTTAGAAGAACTGACTAGTATTAATGATACTAAATTTTTAATAATTACGCACCATGCATTAACAATGTCGAAAATGAATAGATTGTATGGTGTTACAATGGCTGAGAGAGGTGTCAGTCAATTAGTTGCGGTTAATTTAGATAAAGCAGAAGAGTTAGTTGCTTAACTTATTCGCTATGGAACTTAAGGAAATAAAAGATAAGGTAAAAAAAATTAAATCTGAGATTGAAAAAGAAGAGTTTGAAAAAAAGAATGTGAGTCCCTTGGGGGTTGCAATGAAAATGGGAACTGAATTCGTTGCTGCTGTTTTTGTCGCAAGCTTAATTGGTTTTTATATCGATAAATGGCTTGAAACTACGCCAATTTTTATACTAATTTTTTTTATCATAGGTTCAGTTGCGGGAATATTAAATGTTGTACGATCGTCTAAAATGATTAATAAAGACTAGTTTTTATGGCAAATCCAATGCAACAGTTCGAGGTCAAAACAATTGGACCTAAAATCGAAATTGGAAATTTCGATGTTTCATTCACTAATGCAAGTTTATTTATGGTTATTACAGTAGCATTTATTTCGATATTTTTTGTTTTAGCAACACAGAAAAAATCACTTGTTCCGTCTAGATTGCAACTTCTCTCGGAAATGGCTTATGAATTTGTCGCAAAAATGATTTCTGAAACAGCCGGGTCAAAAGCAAGACCTTATTTTCCATTTATTCTAACATTATTTCTTTTTGTATTATTTTGTAACATGATTGGAATGATTCCATACTCATTTACAGTGACCAGTCATATAATTGTTACTTTTGCTTTAGCAATTTTTATTTTTATAGGGGTTACAATTATTGGATTTGTCAAACATGGTTTTGGGTATCTAAAACTATTTGTTCCATCTGGAGTACCAGTGGTTTTAATGCCAATAATAGTAATTATTGAGGTGATTTCTTATTTAAGTAGACCTGTAAGTTTATCAGTTAGACTTTTTGCAAATATGATGGCTGGACATACAATGCTTAAAGTTTTTGGAGGGTTTGTAATTAGTCTTGGTATAGTTGGAGGTTGGTTACCATTAGGTTTTTCTGTTGCATTAACTGGTTTGGAGATACTTGTTGCTTTTCTTCAAGCTTATGTTTTTGCAATTTTAACATGCATCTATTTAAATGATGCATTAAATTTACATCATTAACAAAGGAGGAAAAAATGGAAGTAGCAGCAGCAAAATTAATTGGAGCAGGTCTAGCCGCAATAGCATTAGCTGGAGCAGGTGTAGGTATTGGTACTATTTTTGGTAATTACCTATCTGCAGCAATTAGAAATCCATCAGCGGCTCAAAAACAATTTCCAAATCTATTACTAGGTTTCGCTTTAGCAGAAGCAACTGGATTATTTGGATTGGTTGTTGCATTAATTATTTTATTTGCATTTTAAATAATTTTTAATGCTAAGGCCCTTAATTATTTTTATTTTTACATCTTCAGCAGCCTATGCTGCTGAAAGTGGTGGTATGCCCCAGCTTGATCCGCAAAGCTGGGTACCTCAAATTTTTTGGTTAATCCTTACTTTTGGATTTTTATACTTAATAATTTCTAAAATTGTTTATCCAAGGTTGTCTGAAAGTATTGAACAACGAAATGATTATATCAGTGATTTGATAGATGAAGCTAATAAAATATCAATACAAACTGAAAAATTGAATAAAGAATATGAAGAATTTATTTTAAGCTCAAAAAAAGAAGCGCAAGAAATTATTACTAGTGAAAGAAAAAAATTAAATTCTGAGTTTGATAAGAAAAAGAAAGAATTAGATGATAAAATATTAAACCTTTCCCAAAAAGCGGAAAATGAAATTAGGGATTTGAAATCAGGTTCAATCAATCAAATCAAAGCTATTGCCAGTTCGGTCTCGGAAGAACTTCTGATAAATTTATCTCTTAAAGATACTATCGACCAAAGTATAATTACAAAAAAAATTGATGAAATCAGTAAAAAAAAAATAGGAGATCTAAATTAAATGTTTGATTCAACTTTTTGGGTCGCAATTTCTTTTCTTCTTTTTATTGTTTTACTTTTGTATAAAAAAGTTCCACAAATAATTCTAAATCAAATTGATGAAAAAATTTCTCAACTAAAAACTAAAATCGATGAGGCTGAAAAACTTAAGTCTAGTAGTGAAAAACTTCTTGGTGATGCTAAAAGCAAATTAGAAAAGTCAGAAAATGAAAATATTGATATTTTAGCAAAAGCAAAACAAATTAGTGAAAGTGAAATTGCTGCGTCATTAGAAAAAATGAAACAATCTTTAGAAAATAAAGAAAAGGCTGCTAGAAGCAAAATCGATCAAGCCAAAGATGATGCTATAAATCAAGTTAAAAAAATCGCCACCCAAGTTGCTTTGGAAACTTTAGAAAAAGCAATCACAGAAAATTTAGATGGCAAAAAACAAGAGGAAGTAAACCTTTTAAAACTTAAGCAATCTATTGAGAAACTTAAAAACGTAAACTAGTTTACGTGTTATGCGAGCCATCGCAATGCGGCGGGTTTTTAGTCATTTTACATGTGCACAGATAGTAATCTTTAGTATCTTCTACCCTAAAGCTTTGAGATTTTTTTTCAGATTTTCCTTTATGAGATCCATCACACATTGGTTGTTTCTCTGAAAGTCCACATGTGCACCAAAAATATACTCTATCTTTATCAAGGGATACTTTAATAGGTTGTTTAACTTTTTTATCCATCAGTTTATACATACCTATTCTAAAAAATAAAAATGTAAAATAAAAAATGGCTGTTTTTACAAAACTTAAAAAAAATGAAATAAAAAATATTTTAACTAATTATAAATTAGGCCCTTTAATAAAATTTCATGGAATTAAAGAAGGTATCGAAAATACAAACTATTTCATACAAACAAAAAAGAAGAAGGTTATTCTTACTATTTTTGAAAAAAGAGTAAGAAGTAAAGATGTTCCTTTTTTTGTTAGATTAATGGATTTTATGAATAAAAAAGGATTTAAATGTCCTAAGCCAATCAAGAATACTCAGGATAAAGCTATATTTAAAATAAAGAGTAAGCCTGCAATAATAGTCAGCTTTTTAGAAGGTAAATCAAAAAAAAATCTGAATAATGCTGATTGTTATAATATTGGAAAACAAATTGCAAAATTTCATAAAATTGCATCCAAATTAAAAATTAAAAGAAAAAATACTTTAAATAAAAAAATATGGTTTAAAATTTATAAAAAAACAAAAAAAAAATATCCCTTATATACCTCGAAACTAAAGAAATTTTTAAATACATATAATAAATATAATTTAAATAATTTATCGAATGGAATTATTCATGCAGATTTATTTCCTGATAATATTTTTTTTAAAAATAAAAAATTTTCTGGCTTTATTGACTTTTATTTTTCTTGCAATGAAGCCTATTTATATGAATTGGCAGTATGCATAAACGCATTATGTTTTAGTAAAAATAAGTTGAATAAAGTTAAAGTTCGAAAATTGTTTCATGGATATCAATCGATTAAAAAAATAAAAAATTCAGAATTTAAATATTTAAATGTTTTATGCTTAGGGGCTGCAATACGTTTTTTTGTAACTAGATTATATGATCAAAAAAATACACCAAAAAATGCTGATATTAATAAAAAGGACCCTTCAGAATATTTGTTTAAAATGAATTATTTTTATAAAAATTTAGAAAATAAATTATATGATTAAAATCTATACCGATGGTGCTTGTTCTGGAAACCCTGGACGCGGTGGATGGGCGGCTATTATTATTAATGGAGAAAAAATTGAAAAAATTTCTGGTGCATCTGACAATACAACAAATAATAGAATGGAACTTACTGCTGTTATTTCAGCTTTACGATATGTAAAAGCAGAAGCTATAGAAATTTATACTGACTCTAAATATACGAAAGATGGAATTGAACAGTGGATTGTTAATTGGAAAAAAAATGGTTGGAAAACAGCCAACAAGCAAGATGTTAAAAATAAAGATCTTTGGCAAGATTTAGATCAATTAAATCAAAAAAAAAAAATATATTGGAACTGGGTTAAAGGTCATGCTGATAATGAATATAATAATATGGCAGATTTATTAGCAAGATCTAAAATTTAATTTAAAACTTTTTGAAGAATAAATTCTTTAACTACTCCAGTTTTATTTTCTAAAATATCAAATTTTTCTTGTTTCATTTCAATTTTTTTAAATTCTTCAGGTAAATCTGAATCTTTATTAATTGCTTTTGCTATTGCATTTGGAAATTTTGAAGGATGTGCTGTTTCAAAGCAAAAACATACCTTATTTTTATATTTATCTTGCACAAGAGGCTTAACTGCAGTCGCTGTATGAGGGTCAATAATATATTGGTGCTTTGTATAAATTTCTTTTATGATACTTAAAGTTTCACTCTCACTACAACTAGTAGCTGAAAAATTTTTTTGTAAAATCTCTAATTGTTTTTTATTAAGATTTAGCTGTCCTTTTTCTTTTAAATTGATCATCATTTGATTCAAATGATCTGAATCTTCATTGCATAAGTAAAAAAGAATTCTTTCAAAATTGCTAGCTAATTGAATGTCCATACTTGGTGAAATAGTTTCAACAACATGTAAAGGCTTATACTCACCTGTTTTTATACATCTTTCCAAAATATTATTTTGGTTTGTTGCAACTATAAGTTCTTCAATACTCAGACCCATTTGTTTTGCGACATAACCAGCATAAATATCTCCAAAATTACCTGTAGGAACAGAAACAATAATTGGTTTTTTACTATCGTTGAATTTATAAAAAATATAAAAATAATAGACTATCTGAGCAATTATTCTTGCCCAATTAATTGAATTTACTCCAGACATATTTATTTTATTAGAAAAAACTTCATCCACAAACATTTCTTTAACTATTTTTTGACAATCATCAAAGCTTCCCTTGATTGCAATATTAAAAACGTTTTTTGAGTCATAAGTCGTCATTATTTTTCTCTGTACACTTGAAATTTTATTATGAGGATGCAAAACAAAAATATTAATATTTTTTTTTCCTTTAACAGCATCAATTGCTGCGGCTCCTGTGTCCCCTGACGTTGCTGTTATAAGATTAATTTGCTTATTGCTATCTCTTAACAAAAATTCATACATTTCACCCAAAACTTGCATAGCAATATCTTTGAAGGCCAATGTAGGTCCATGATATAATTGTACGTAAGAAATATGGTCTAATTTTTTAATATCTACAATTTTTGGATTTCTGAAATTTGAGTAAGCTTTATTAATTATATTTTTTAAATCATTTTCCTTAAATGTATTTCCTATAAATAATTTAAAAATTTTAAAACTCATTTCCTGAAAGTTAAATTTTTCAAATTCCTTTAAATCATTAGATGAAAGTTTAGGCATACTATTTGGTAAAAATAAACCACCGTCTTTTGAGAGGCCCTTGAAGAAAATATCTTTAAATGATAAATTTAAATTTTTATTTCTTGAACTAAAATAATTCATATTTTTCTTTTATATATTAAAAAAGCGATAATAATAACAAAACATAAACTGTACCAAGTTAACGCATATTGTAAATGATTATTGGGTAGTTTAATTTTTTCAGGCTTTTTTAAATTATAATTATTTAACAGATTTGAATTGTTTTCTGCAATTAATGGAAATAGCTCTTTTTTAAAATTCAATTCTAACATTTTCATATCGAGAAAAAAAATCAAATTATTTGAATTTTCAGGGGTAAAAATATTTTTTCTTTTTGGTTTTAATAAAATGGCATTAAATTCTACTTTAGAATTCATTTCTTTATTTTTTAGTAAAAATTTTTTTTCTATCCAGCCTACTCTCGATAACAAAACAGAACTTTCAGTTTCAATTGGAAGATAAACATCATATCCATATTGTCCTCTGCTGCCAAGTGTATATACAAAGATAGGATGGGATATTATTTTTCCTTTAATTTTAACTTTTGAATATAGTTGCGCATTAATATTAAAATCATTTGGTTTTTTTTTATAAGATTTTGATATTTCACTAATCAATTCATTCTTCCACTGAAGTCGATAAACTTGCCAAGATCCTAATGAAAAAAGAACTAATATTATAAAAAAAGTAAATAAATTAAAAAGTTTTGACTTCAGAATATCTTAGCTGCCCCAAATGTATATTGCTGCAAATAAGAATAGCCATACTACATCAACAAAATGCCAATACCAAGCTGCCGCTTCAAAGCCAAAATGATGCTCAGGTTTATAGTGCCCAGCTCTAGCTCTAAATAAACATACTAGTAAAAACAATGTGCCTACTAAAACATGGAAACCATGAAAACCAGTTGCCATATAAAACGTAGCTCCGTAAATACCTGATGATATTTTAAAGGTAGCATGCATATATTCATAAGCTTGAAATAACGTGAAAATTGCTCCAAGAATAACAGTTAAAATTAATCCCTGGATTAAACTTTTTCTATCATTTTCGAGCAATGCATGGTGTGCCCATGTTACTGTCGTGCCTGATAATAATAAAATTAAAGTATTGATTAAAGGAATATGCCAAGGATCCAATGTTTCAATTCCTTTAGGAGGCCAAACAGATCCTCCCACAGCATCTGGATATAAGCTAGCATCAAAATATGCCCAAAACCAAGCAACAAAAAACATGACTTCTGAAATAATAAATAATACCATTCCATATCTCATCCCAATTTGAACAACGGGGGTATGGTCTCCTTTGTGTTCAGCTTCATTTATCACATCTCTAAACCACATAAACATTCCATAAAGGGTTACCCCTGAACCAATGAATACCATCCATAAACTTTTAGTTTTAAAATAATAAACCGCTCCAACAGCTAAAATTAAAGCAGCGAAAGAACAAAATATTGGCCACGGACTTGGGTCAACAAGGTGATAATCGTGTTTTTTTTCAGCAGCCATAATTACGAATTATTCTCTTTTTTATATAAACTGTCTACTTTAAATAACGTGTAAGATAAAGTTATCTCATTGATCCCTTTCGTCGCTGGGTCATCAATAATTTTTGGGTCTATATAGTACGCAACATTAAATTCCTTAATTTCTCCTGGTTTTATTGTTTGTTTTTCAAAACAAAAACAAGCTATTTTTTTAAAATATATTCCAGCAGATGGTGGACTAGTATTAAAAGTTGAAACTACACTCTCAGAATTTGTATCCTGATTCTTAACTCTAAAAATTATATTATTAACCTCTCCAATTTTAATATCATTAAAATTTTTTAAAGGTTTAAAATCAAAAGAAAGGTCTGAACTTACATTAGAGTCAAATCTTATCTTAATTATTTTATTTGTTACAACACCTGTAGATTTTTCAGCTTTTTGAGTTGTGCCACCAAAACCAGTAATACGACAAAAAAGATCATATAAAGGAACTGATGCAAAAGACAGTCCAATCATTGCAAAAACTAATAGCACTAAATACTTTGGATTAATTTTAAAACTTTTATTCACTTTTTTCTATTTTAACGAAACTCCAATTTGATAAATGGTAATAAAAAAAAGAAATGCCATTATACAAATTAATATTCCAAGAGTAATATAATTTTTCTTTTTAGTTTTTTTGTCCATTTATAAACCCAAATAATTATCTATTAAAATTGTTGAAAAGATAAAGAATAAATAAAAAATTGAAAATACGAATACTTTTGTTGCAATCTTATCGTAAACTTTTTTTTCTTTTTCTTTAAAAAGTTTATAGGACAGATAGATATAGTAAGATCCAAAACCAGTTGAGGTTATTAAATTAATCAAACCAGAAAAATTTAAAAGATATGGTAAAATTGTAAATGGAAACAATAAAATAGAATATGCTAAAATATTTTTTTTAGTATACTCCTCTCCAGCGACTACTGGTAACATAGGAATGCCGGCATTTTTGTAATCTTCATTTTTATACAAGCTTAATGCCCAGAAATGTGATGGCGTCCAAAGAAAGATAATTAAAAACAAAATAATAGGCTCGATTGAAATATTGTTTGTTGCAATTGTCCATCCAATAACTGGTGGAAATGCACCTGCTGCTCCACCTATAACAATGTTTTGTGAAGTTTTTTTTTTAAGCCAAACTGTATAAATAAAAAAGTAGAAACCAATAGTTAGAGTTAAAACTATTGCTGACAACAAATTTGATGAAAAATATAAACCAAAAATAGAAATAATTGACATTGATAAGCCAAACCAGAGAGCATGCTTTTGTTTGAGTTTTCCTAATGGCAGTGGTCTAAGACATGTTCTGCTCATTAATTTGTCAGTATCAGACTCATACCACATATTAAGTGCTCCAGCAGCGCCAGCACCAATTGCAACAAAAAAAAGTGATAAGACTGAATTTATAAAATTAACTTTTACTGGTGCAATTACTAAACCAACTAAGGCAGTAAAAATTACAAGGGACATAACCCTTGGTTTCATTAATTCATAAAAAGATTTAAAGACCTCTGAAAGACTAGCTGTACTTTGATCTAATTCAGTAGTTCTCGCAGACACTTCAATTTATTTAATTTTAGGTAACTCGTTAAACTGGTGAAATGGTGGAGGGGACGGCAATGTCCACTCTAAAGTTGTAGCACCTTCTCCCCAATAATTTGCTTCAACTGATTTTTGTCTCATAAATGCATGAATTACAGCGGCAAAAAATACTACCAAGCTAACTACCGATAACATTGATCCTAAAGATGAAATATAATTCCAACCTGCATATGCATCTGGATAATCAGCGTACCTTCTTGGCATCCCAGCTAAGCCTAAAAAATGTTGTGGAAAAAATACAAGATTTACTGAAATAAAAGTTAACCAAAAATGTAGCTTTCCTAAAAATGGTGAAATTTCATAACCAGACATTTTGCCGAACCAGTAATAAAAACCTGCAAAAATTGAAAAAACCGCCCCTAACGAAAGAACGTAGTGAAAATGAGCTACAACATAATAAGTGTCATGAAGTGCAGTGTCTACACCAGCATTTGCAAGAACCACTCCTGTAACACCACCTACAGTGAACAAGAAAATAAAACCCAAAGCCCATAACATTGGAGTATCAAATTTAATTGAACCGCCCCACATAGTTGCAATCCATGAAAATACCTTGATACCCGTTGGTACAGCAATAACCATTGTTGCAAAAGTAAAGTACGCTCTAGTATCTGCTCCCATGCCAACTGTATACATATGATGAGCCCAAACAATAAAACCAACAAATCCAATTGAAACCATTGCATAAGCCATTCCTAAATATCCAAAAAAAGGTTTTTTTGAAAAAGT
>Ga0255762_10002747_pt1 | contig 14141 bp, 10 predicted proteins | sample 101ome_16_FD_179962 | JGI IMG/M metagenome (GOLD analysis project Ga0255762, IMG submission 179962) | Coastal salt marsh microbial communities from the Groves Creek Marsh, Skidaway Island, Georgia - 101401AT metaG (version 2) | ecosystem: Environmental > Aquatic > Marine > Intertidal zone >...
TTTATGATACAAAAGAGTTAAGTGCTCCAACTACAAATACTAAAAGAATCCAAAGTGCAGATCCTGATAATACAAGACCTTTTTGTGCTGCCCATCCATTTTGTTACCAAACACCAAAGTAAAGTAAAAACATAATACTAAACGAAAGAAACTTTGCAAATTTTTCTGCATGTTCATATTTTTGAAAGTAACCAAGCCGAAAAAAGAATCGAGTGACTGGATCTCCAAAAATACGTTGCTGAGGTAAAAAAAAAATCACACTTAAAATGAGTATGAGTACCCGTACAATAGGATAATGAGCAAATGCCCCTATACCTATCACTGTATACGACACTGGTGGAATAAAATAGATAATCCATAATAGCATGCACAATAAAGAACAGATTTCAACTACATAGACGTAAAAGCGTACAGATATACGAGAAGGCTTTAATTGTCGTGGTATTGGTTGATTCCAAGTTTTATAGTTCAGACGATAACAAAAACGACGGTAAAGATAACCAGTTCCAATATAAAGAACATTTGGGAGAGCAGCCAAAGGTTTAAAGACCCATTTTTGACTTTCTCGTAAGCACCACAAAATCATTGTATAGATTAAATGAGGTTTCCAACAGGCAAATGCTAAAAAACAAAAAACACCTAAGAATAGTTTTGGCTCTCTTAGGATCTGAAGATCATAAAAAGAAAAGATATCCATAAAAGGTGAGGGAATAAAATCAATACAGTAGACTCTTTCGGGTTATAAGCAAAGCCCCGCAGGCATATCACTGTATCATTGGGGTGTGTGAATGGGGAAAGGAAAGATTCCTCTCCCCGTACAAAACCTGTGTACTGTACCGTTCTACATTTAAATAGTTGGGTCCATCTACACGTCGGTTATGTTATACAGACAGAAATTTGGGTACTTATTTATCCAAATTTACCAGAAGTTGATGCAATTACAAAGGCTGCGTATGTAAGAACGAATCCCACAGAGAAGTGTGTAAGTCCTACAAGACGTGCTTGTACAATTGAAAGTGCTACTGGTTTATCGTTCCACTTTACAAAGTTTGCAAGTGGTGTACGTTCGTGTGCCCATACAAGTGTTTCAATAAGCTCTTGCCAATATCCACGCCATGAAATAAGGAACATGAATCCTGTTGCATAAATAAGGTGTCCGAAAAGGAACATCCATGCCCATACCGAAAGACTGTTCATCCCAAACGGGTTATACCCGTTAATAAGTTGTGATGAGTTAAGCCAAAGGTAATCACGAAGCCATCCCATAATGTATGTTGATGATTCGTTAAATTGAGCAGAGTTTCCTTGCCAAAGAGCAAGGTGCTTCCAGTGGAAGTAGAATACTGTCCATGAAACTGTGTTAAGTTCCCAGAATACTGCAAGGTAGAAAGCATCCCATGCTGAAATATCACATGTTCCACCACGACCTGGACCATCACAAGGGAAACTGTATCCGAAATCCTTCTTATCTGGCATGAGCTTTGATCCACGAGCATCAAGTGCACCTTTTACAAGAATAAGAGTTGTTGTGTGAAGTCCAAGAGCAATCGCATGGTGCACAAGGAAATCTCCAGGTCCAATTGGAAGGAAAAGAGAGTTACTTGAACTATTGATTGCCTCAAGCCATCCTGGAAGCCAAATTGATTGACTTGCTACATTTGCTGGGTTTCCTTGTGAAGCAAGAAGAACATCAAATCCATAGATTGATTTTCCTTGTGCTGCTTGAATGTATTGTGCAAATACTGGTTCAATAAGGATTTGCTTTTCTGGTGTTCCAAATGCTTGCATTACGTCATTGTGTACGTAAAGACCAAGTGTGTGGAAACCAAGGAAAAGAGATACCCAACTAAGGTGTGAAATAATTGCTTCTTTATGCTCAAGCATACGTGCAAGCACATTTCCTTCATTTTGCTCTGGATCGTAGTCACGAATAAAGAAGATTGCTCCGTGTGCAAACGCTCCACACATAATGAATCCAGCAATGTACTGGTGGTGTGCATAAAGTGCAGCCTGTGTTGTAAAGTCTTGTGCAAGGAATGCATACGCTGGAAGTGAGTATGTGTGTTGTGCTACAAGAGATGTAATTACTCCAACAGAAGCAAGTGCAAGTCCAAGTTGGAAGTGAAGTGAGTTGTTCACAGTGTCAAAAAGACCTTTGTGTCCTGACCCAAGTCCTCCAGCTGGCGGTGTATGCGCTTCAAGAATTTCACGCATACTGTGTCCAATACCAAAGTTTGTACGGTATTGGTGTCCAGCAAGAATAAAAACTACAGCAATTGCGAGGTGGTGGTGTGCCATATCTGTTAACCAGAGACTCTCAGTCTGTGGGTGGAAACCACCTAAGAATGTAAGAATCGCTGTACCAGCTCCTTCAGATGTTCCAAAGATGTGGTTTGCTGTGTCAGGGTTTTGTGCATACACTGCCCATTGCCCAGTAAAGAATGGGGCAAGACCTGCTGGGTGTGGTAATGTTGTAAGGAAGTTATCCCAACGTACATGTTGTCCACGTGATTCTGGAATTGCTACGTGCACAAGGTGTCCAGTCCAAGCAAGTGAACTTACACCAAAAAGTCCAGAAAGGTGGTGGTTTAAACGTGATTCTGCATTCTTAAACCATGAAAGTGCGGGTGCAAATGTTGGTTGAAGGTGTAACCATCCTGCGAAAAGGAAAAGTCCAGCTACAAAAAGAAGGAAAAGAGATCCGTTGTAAAGATCACCGTTTGTGCGCATACCGATTGTGTACCACCATTGGTATACACCTGAATATGCAATATTTACTGGAGCACTTGCTCCACCACGTGTAAAAGCTTCCACTGCTGGTTGTCCAAAGTGTGGATCCCAGATTGTGTGTGCAATTGGACGTACGTGGAGTGGGTCTTCTCCCCACTTTTCAAAGTTACCTTGCCATGCAACGTGGAAAAGGTTTCCAGATGTCCATAAGAAGATAATTGCAAGTTGTCCAAAGTGTGAAGCGAAGATCTTTTGGTAAAGCTTCTCTTCTGTCATACCATCATGCGTCTCGAAATCGTGAGCTGTCGCGATTCCAAACCAAAGACGACGCGTTGTTGGATCTTGTGCTAATCCTTGACTAAATTTAGGGAATTTAGTTGCCATAAGTCATGTCCTCCGCGGGTTATCCGACTGCAATAATTCGCGCTAAGAAGAATGACCATGTTGTTGCAATTCCACCTAAAAGGTAGTGAGCAACACCAACGGCACGTCCTTGTGTAATACTTAAAGCGCGTGGTTGAATAGCAGGCGCAACTTTAAGTTTGTTGTGCGCCCATACGATTGATTCAATAAGCTCTTGCCAGTATCCGCGTCCTGAGAATAAGAACATAAGGCTAAATGCCCAGATAAAGTGGGCTCCTAAGAAGATGAGTCCATATGCAGAGAGTGCTGATCCGTATGATTGGATAACTTGAGAAGATTGAGCCCAAAGGAAATCACGAAGCCAACCATTAATAGTATTGGCACTTTGTGCGAAGTTTCCACCGGTAATGTGTGAAACACCATTATCCGTTACACTTCCCCAAACATCTGATTGCATCTTCCAACTAAAGTGGAAAATAACAATTGAAATACTGTTGTACATCCAGAAAAGTCCAAGGAAAACGTGGTCCCAAGCAGATACTTGACATGTTCCACCACGACCTGGTCCATCACAAGGGAAACGGAATCCAAGGTTTGCCTTATCTGGGATAAGACGTGAACTACGTGCAAAAAGTACACCCTTAAGAAGGATAAGTACTGTTACGTGGATTGTAAATGCGTGAATATGGTGCACCATGAAATCAGATGTTCCAAGTGAAATTGGCATCATCGCAATTTTTCCACCAACAGCAACAATATCACCACCCCAACTTGCACTTGTACTTGCACCAGCTGTTGGTGCAGTAAGTTCTGGTGCAAGAGCGTGTGTATTCTGCACAAATTGTGCGAAAATTGGCTGGAGTTGGATAGCTGTATCAGAGAACATATCCTGTGGTCGACCAAGCGCACTCATTGTATCGTTGTGAATGTAAAGTCCAAAGCTGTGGAAACCAAGGAAAATACATACCCAGTTAAGGTGCGAAATCATCGCATCACGGTGACGGAGTACACGGTCAAGAAGGTTGTTGTAGTTGTTTGTTGGGTCGTAATCACGAACCATGAAAATTGCAGCGTGTGCTGCAGCTCCACAAATACAGAATCCTCCAATCCACATGTGGTGTGTGAAAAGTGAAAGCTGTGTTCCGTAATCTGTTGCAAGGTACGGGTACGGCGGCATTGCATACATGTGGTGCGCTACAATAATCGAAAGTGATCCGAAAAGTGCAAGGTTAATCGCAAGCTGTGCATGCCATGATGTTGTAAGAATTTCGTAAAGCCCTTTGTGTCCTTCACCAGTGAATGGACCTTTGTGTGCTTCAAGAATTTCTTTCATACTGTGTCCAATACCCCAGTTTGTGCGGTACATGTGTCCAGCAATGATAAAAAGAACACCAATTGCAAGGTGGTGGTGTGCAGTATCTGAAAGCCAAAGACCTCCTGTTACTGGGTTAAGTCCACCTCGGAATGTAAGGAAATCTGAGTATTCTGTCCAGTTAAATGTCCAGAATGGTGCAAGACCTTGTGAAAAACTTGGGTAAAGCTCAGCCATAAGGTTACGGTTAAGCATAAACTCATGTGGAAGTGGGATCTCTTTTGGATCTACTCCAGCATCAAGAAGTGTGTTTACAGGTAATGCAATGTGAATCTGGTGTCCAGACCATGAAAGACTTCCAAGACCAAGGAGTCCAGCAAGGTGGTGGTTCATCATTGATTCTACATTTTGGAACCATTCAAGCTTTGGTGCAGCTTTGTGGTAGTGCCACCATCCAGCAAAGAACATAAGTCCTGCCATAATAAGTGCACCAATAGCTGTACTATAAAGTTGAAGTTCACTTGTAATTCCACTTCCACGCCAGAGTTGGAAGAATCCCGAAGTAATTTGTACTCCTTGGAATCCACCTCCAACGTCTCCGTTAAGAATTTCTTGACCTACAATTGGCCAAACAACTTGAGCACTTGGTTTAATGTGTGTTGGATCACTTAACCAAGCTTCATAGTTTGAAAAACGTGCTCCATGGAAGTACATTCCACTAAGCCAAATAAAGATTACACCAAGTTGACCAAAGTGCGCACTGAAAACCTTGCGTGAAATATCTTCAAGGTCTGTTGTGTGGCTATCAAAATCGTGTGCATCAGCATGGAGATCCCATACCCATGTTGTTGTCGAAGGACCTTTTGCAAGTGTTCGTGAGAAGTGTCCGGGTTTCCCCCATTTCTCAAACGAAGTTGGTACTGGATCACGATCGACTACAATCTTGACTGCCTTTACCTCGCGTTCTGGTGGGCTAATTGTCATTAAAGTTTCCTCGTTAGTTCATAAATTACTTTTTGGTATACACAGGAAGCTATGTTACCAAGTAATGAGTGCAATACATGTGAAAAGTACAATTCAAAATATGAACCTATTCCCCATATAAAAGCAAGCCTACTTCAATAGGACATTTCAAAAATGTCAAAATGCAATGCAATGGTATAAAGTATGGTACTTTAATTATGCCTCGAAGATCGTATTCTGTCACTGCCAAAGGGACAAATTGACATTTATCAGTTTTTTAGACGATCTCTGTTTCATGCATGAGGGAACGCGAGCCATTGTATCCGAAAAGAATAAGGTTGCCAAACATATGAAAATAAGGCATCATAAGCTTTATAGAATAAAGGGACTGTAGTTCAATTGGTTAGAGCGCCGCCCTGTCACGGCGGAGGTTGCGGGTTCGAGTCCCGTCAGTCCCGAACGCAGAAAAAAAAACACTACAAATAGCGTGAAGCTTTTGCTTTTTTTTCCTATAATAATAATGTCGCCTCTATACCTTATTTTCTGGTAAATACTTCTTAAGGAGGAAACACATGGCTACATCTCTTTTACCATCAATTTTTGTCCCTCTTGTAGGATTAGTTTTCCCTGCTGTGACAATGGCAGCACTTTTTCTTTACATTGAAAAAGAAGAAATTAACTAATCATAGGATAAAAATTTCAGATTTGTTTCTATGGAAAATTCTATGTGTCTAGCCATATGAAACAAACTATATCTAAAAAAAGACTAAATACTCTTTTTTTAGAGCCAATCTTTAACATAGGCAAAATCAAAGGCATTCAAAGAAAAGTTTTGACAGTGCACTTTGATAGCTCGTGCACACCGTATCGAGTATTGCCTTCATTAACCTCATTATTGCGGAGTCACATATATGAATCTTGAATTAATTGGTCAACTTGTAAGCGTTGCTCTTATTGTTGGAGCAGGTCCAATTATTGTAGCAGCAGTTTATGCACGTGGTGGGAACCTTTAAGGCGTTCACCTTGTAAAAACTGCTTGTTTATGCCGACAACACTATAGACTCTGTTTATATAGATAAAGTTGGTAAAGACAATCTTTTATATACTCTTGCTAGTTCGATTGACCTAGCAAAGATGTAAGCTAACCCATTTTAACAAGTATGCCTTTATCTGATACACAAGTTTTTGTTGCTCTTTTTGTTGCCCTTATTACAGGTATTCTTTCAGTACGCCTTGGAGCTCAACTCTATAAGTAAATTGAAAACCAATAAGTGGAGTATCATCCTTACCAACATGGTTCCCATGCATGGTGAGGGAATACCCAACCGTTATCAATTACAAGAAAAAAAATCTAATTGTTTAAACTGAGTACATTTGCTACTCTAGTATATAGAATATATCGGAGTGTAGCGCAGTTTGGTAGCGTACGTCGTTTGGGACGATGTGGTCGCAGGTTCGAATCCTGTCACTCCGAACCATCGTAAAAGTAAAGCTTGCTCAAAATAGAGTTGTAAAGTCTTATGCGTCCTTAGTTCAGTTGGTAGAACGCAGGTCTCCAAAACCTGATGTCGTAGGTTCGAGTCCTACAGGGCGTGAAACAGTAAAGTACCATGTCTATATGATATACATAAGAGCAAAGTCTTGTCTCGAACACTACATCTTGCTACACTGGGAGTGGAGGGATGACTGAGTGGCCGAAAGTACTTCATTGCTAATGAAGCGTACGAGTAATCGTACCAGGGGTTCGAATCCCCTTCTCTCCGTGAATCGTTGGAATAGAAACAAAAGTCGATTTCTTTCATAGGGTATCTTGACTCAAAGGCTATGTTTTCAGTATGCTATTAAGTATATATGAATAGTGCATTTCGTGGCTCTCATGTGCAATGTGAGTCTGCAAATACATATTTATTAAGGGAGTCCGTTAAAATACCTCCTATAAATCGACATATTCATTGAGTACACGGTTTATCTCTGTACATTGAATATTGCTACCCGTATATCTTCGTCCAGTGAAAACGAAGATTCCAACTAAAAAACTTATGACTCGAGTAAAACGTGGGACAGTTGCCCGAAAACGCCGAAACAAAATTTTAGATCTTAACCGTGGATTCCGAGGATCACATTCAACATTATTCCGTACTGCAAACCAACGTAGCTTAAAAGCACTTTCATCATCATATAGTGATCGACGAAAGAAAAAACGCCAATACCGCCGTCTTTGGATTCGACGTATTAATGCAGGATCGCGTCCCGCAGGTTTTTCGTATAGTCGTTTTATGCATGCGTTAAAAACAAACCGTGTACTTTTAAACCGTAAAATGCTTTCACAACTTGTGATTTTACATCCAACAAGTTTTAATGCGCTTACAGAAAATGTAAAATAGACGTGAGACACGTTTTGTGTCTAGACAAACATGCCAGTTTAAGGGAAAGGATGTAACAAGGACTTGCATCTCTACCTTATTTTTGGTATGTTAAAGAACATGGAGAGGTGTCAGAGTGGTTTAATGTATTGGTCTTGAAAACCAATGTAGCGCAAGTTACCGTGGGTTCAAATCCCACTCTCTCCGAAAATAAAAAGGAAATAATAGCATTTCTGAGAAATAAAAAAAAATCATTGCTAATACTAGGTTTGCATTTTGATTTGTTGCTCTCTTTTAGATATAATAAGACTGCTAGTTCATCCCTTACTTTGATCTGATTGGAGATTTTCTCATGCCTCAACTTTTCATTCTTGGACGATTACCGGAAGCGTACGCTCCATTTGACCCGCTCGTGGATGTACTCCCGATTATTCCCGTTCTTTTCTTACTTCTTGCTTTTGTTTGGCAAGCTTCCGTAAGTTTCCGTTAATTACCAAAAGCAACACGCTCAACGTGTTCTTTTATTTACCTCGCTCATTGGAGAAAGTAAAACAGTATGCTTACGTTAAAAATTCTTGTTTACACAGTAGTTATCTTCTTCATCTCACTTTTTGTGTTCGGGTTTCTTTCTAATGACCCAGGACGTAACCCAAGTTCAAAAGATTTCGAATAACTTACTTATTATGCATTAGGCCCAACAAACCTTTGCAAAACTCATGTACTGATGCATGAAGGAACAAATGTGCTACTGGGTAGAGCTTAAATGCCATATTTGGTAAAAAGTTTCGAATCTAATGTTATTCACTAGACGTCTATGTCTATGTTTCTCACGTCTACCAGCTCAAAATGGTAGTATCCACACAAGTATCCATTCAGACGTAGAGATACGTTTTTTGATCCTGGATCTCTTGTTTTTGTTAGGAGGATACCATGAAGGATCTTACAATTTATCTTTCAACCGCACCTGTACTTGCTACACTTTGGTTTAGCTTCCTTGCTGGTCTTTTGATTGAATTAAACCGTTTTTTCCCAGACGCGCTTACATTCCCATTATTTTAATAGATAATTGCTGAATGTTTTCACTCGGGTAATGCCTTGAGTGTGTTGTATCGTTTGGGTTTTTTGCATAGTCATTTTATGGCTATGCAACCTTGATTATAAAAATCAAAAGAGTTGTGTCTTTTATTCTCTTTAAACTAGACTTGACATTCATGCTAGAACCTTGTAATGTACTATATAGAAAACGCCGGGATAGCTCAGTCGGTAGAGCAGAGGACTGAAAATCCTTGTGTCACCAGTTCAAATCTGGTTCCTGGCAAACTTCCATATTGAACCATTCACAAACTGCTTGTCAGTATACTAGAACATAAGTACAATAGATTATAGCAGCAAGATCATTTTCACTTGCTAAACACATTTATACGAGTAGATTTAAAGATTATGGATTCGTGTTCTTCATAAAGAAAAAAATTATGTCACCGCAAACTCAAACAATGACTCAGTCTGGATTCAAGGCTGGAGTTAAGGATTACCGTTTAACGTACTACACTCCTGATTACCAGGTACAAGCAACTGATGTTCTCGCAGCATTCCGTATGACACCACAACCAGGTGTACCATGTGAAGAGTGTGGAGCAGCTGTAGCAGCTGAGTCATCAACTGGTACATGGACAACTGTATGGACTGATGGTCTTACTCAGCTTGACCGTTACAAGGGTCGTTGTTACGATATCGAGCCAGTTCCTGGTGAAGATAACCAGTACATCGCGTACATTGCTTACCCAATCGACTTATTTGAGGAAGGGTCAGTAACTAACCTTTTCACATCTATTGTAGGTAACGTATTCGGATTCAAGGCACTTCGTGCACTTCGTTTAGAGGATTTACGTATTCCTGTAGCTTACTGTAAGACTTTCGTTGGAGCTCCTCACGGAATCCAGGTTGAGCGTGATAAGTTAAACAAGTACGGACGTGGTCTCCTTGGATGTACTATTAAGCCTAAGCTTGGACTTTCTGCTAAGAACTACGGTCGTGCAGTATACGAGTGTCTTCGTGGTGGTCTTGACTTCACGAAGGATGATGAGAACGTAAACTCTCAGCCATTCATGCGTTGGCGTGACCGTTTCCTTTTCGTAGCTGAGGCTATCTACAAGGCTCAAGCTGAGACTGGTGAGATTAAGGGACACTACCTTAACGTAACTGCTGGAACGTCTGAAGAGATGATCAAGCGTGCAGTTTGTGCGAAGGAATTAGGACTTCCTATTATTATGCACGACTACATTACTGGTGGTTTCACTGCAAACACTTCACTTGCTATTTACTGTCGTGATCACGGACTTCTCCTCCACATTCACCGTGCAATGCACGCAGTAATTGACCGTCAGCGTAACCACGGAATCCACTTCCGTGTACTTGCTAAGGCTCTCCGTATGTCTGGAGGTGACCACCTTCACTCAGGAACTGTAGTAGGTAAGCTTGAAGGTGAGCGTAACGTAACACTTGGTTTCGTTGACCTTATGCGTGACCCAATCGTTGAGAAGGACCGTGACCGTGGAGTTTACTTCACTCAGAACTGGGGTTCTCTTCCTGGAGTAATGCCAGTAGCTTCTGGTGGTATTCACGTATGGCACATGCCAGCTCTCGTAGAGATTTTTGGTGATGATGCTTGTTTACAGTTCGGTGGTGGAACTCTTGGACACCCATGGGGTAACGCACCAGGTGCATCTGCTAACCGTGTAGCTCTTGAGGCTTGTACTCAGGCTCGTAACGAAGGTCGTGACCTCGCTCGTGAGGGTGGAGATGTTATCCGTGCAGCTTGTAAGTGGTCTCCTGAGCTTGCAGCAGCATGTGAAGTATGGAAAGAGATTAAGTTCGAATTCGATACTGTAGATACTCTCTAATCAGTAATCTTTTATATAAGAAATTTTCTTATATATGAGTTTTTGGCTTGAACCCACGTTTCTACGTGGGTTCAAGATCATGCCTATATTAGGCAGACGTTCGCCATACTTCACGGTATGGCGGACCATCCATACTATATATTACCGAGGTATCATATCATGGTTGAAACACTTCTTTCTGGAATTGTTCTTGGACTCATGCCGGTTACGCTTTCGGGGCTTTTTGTAACAGCTTACCTTCAGTACCGTCGTGGAGATCAATTAAATCTTTAAGATTTGATTTATTCGCTTCAGGTCGGCATTCCATACGCCACGTGCGGGGCGAATCACACGTGAGCCAGTTTCTGGATCACTTATGATAGGTTGTTTTTCAACCTATAAACGGAACGCCCCAGTCCACTGGCTGACAAACATACTTCATGGTTACTGAAGTGGCACACTCTTTGTTGCCTTAAAGCGTCATATAACTTTATAGATATAGATATTTAATTGTATTTTGAAGAAAAATGAATGAACCCACGTCGATCGTGAGTTCAAGAGCATCCTCATGCGCTATGGCATGAGATGCATCGAAAGGTACTCAATTAGAAGTTCATCTCTGAAAGTTGTACTTTCTCAAATTGCTTCTTCTTAAGAACAAGGAAAACTTGTGCAATAAGAACAAAACCAAGGAAAATAATAAGCCCTTGAAGACGAGCTGGGTTTTGAAGAACAATTTCTGTCTCTCCTTGCCCAAAACCACCTACATTTGGATTATTTGTTAATGGCTGATCAGCTGATACAGTTTGTCCAGAAGCTACAAGAATGTCTGGACCTGCTGGAATAGCTGTTGTTACTTTATCACCAGTTGCTGATGTAATAATAACATCTGTACCTTTATCCGTTGTGTTAACAGCGCTTACAGTTCCAGCTACAGGTGCATTGTATACTGTGTTGTTACTCTTTGTTCCGTCTGGATATACTTGCCCACGACCACGGTTTCCACCAAGGTAAATTGGGTATGTAAGGTAGTTTACATCTTTTGATTTTGCAGGATCTGGTGCGAGAATAGGGAATACCATTTCACTATACTTTTTACCAGGAACTGGCCCAACAATAAGAATATTTTTCTTATCTTCACTATACGGCTGGAAATAAAGTTTTCCAACTTTTTCTTGAAGTTCTGAAGACATACGCTCAGGTGGGGCAATTTGGAACCCTTCTGGAAGGATAAGTACAGCACCAACGTTTAATGGACCTTTCTTACCGTTTCCAAGAACTTGTTTCACTTGTTGGTCATATGGAATTTTTACTACAGCTTCAAAGACTGAATCTGGAAGTACAGCTTGAGGTACTTCAATGTCCACTGGCTTTTGTGCAAGGTGACAGTTAGCACATACGATACGACCTGTTGCTTCGCGTGGGTTTTCATACCCATTTTGCGCGTAAACTGGATAAGCATTTGCTGATCCTGTGAATGTAAGCATGCATGCTGCTGCTACAGTCACAAAAAAGTTTTTGTTATTCATAGTAAACTCTAATGAAAAGATAATCTGAAATTTCCTTTTTTCTCTCTACTGGGGCAGAAGGACTCGAACCTCCGAATAACGGAGCCAAAAACCGTCGCCTTACCACTTGGCTATGCCCCAAACTACAGTATATTATGACGGGAGCGGACAAAAAAGTCAACGCATTCCTCAGAGATACGGGCATTCTCGTTCGTGCCCGTATTCAAACGGTGTTTTATTCTTTTTAAAAAAGACTTTACCAACTTGATTTACGTACACCAGGAAGTAAACATTGGTGTGCCATTTCACGTAAAACGTGTCGTGAAAGACCAAAATCACGGTAGTAGCCTTTCGGTCGACCAGTCTGAGCACAACGGTTATGTAATCGAACAGGGGCACTATTACGAGGTAATGTTTGGAACTGACGGTGAATTGTTACCACTTCACGGATTGAGCCTGCATTACGGAGATCTTGCTTAAATTGTGCACGTTTCTGTGCATATTTTTGTACAAGACGTTGGCGTTTTGTTTCACGCGCAATCATTGATTTTTTTGCCATATATCAAGAAATATTTAAAATTTAAAGGAGAGTTTGCCGAACACAAATGCATTGGCACATTGCGTATATCTATATACATAGAATTCTTTACAGGTACTTTAACATATTTTTTGCTATGCGTCATCCTTTTCTTTTCGATGTTTATGGAATTATATCTGTACATTATGAGTGTATTGTATTGCTGTTGTTTCCAGTTTATTTCACTACCCTTCATCGTGATGGGCTTAGGCAACGCGTATTTAAGGATGCAAATAAATGCATCCTTAAATGTTTAGCCAAAACACAGGTCATAAAGACCTGGCTTCTGTTGGCGAAACAATCTCTTACTTAGCTGTTTCAAGGAACATTGCTGTGTAAGCAGTAATTGCTTCTTTTAACATTTCTTCAGCTTCTGGTGACATTTTCTTTGTTTCAAGAACTTCACTACTGAATTGTGGCTTGTTTGTCTTCATGTACTCACGAAGTCCATCAAGGAACGGACGCACTTGCTCTACCGCAAGTGTATCAAGGTATCCCTTTGTTCCTGTGTAAATTGTTACAACTTGCATATCTACTGAAAGTGGTGCTGATTGTGATTGCTTAAGAAGCTCACGTAAACGTACTCCACGTGCAAGTTGGTTTTGTGTTGCTTGATCAAGGTCAGATGCAAACTGTGAGAACGCTTCGAGCTCAGCGAACTGAGCAAGCTCTAATTTGAGTGTTCCTGCTACTTGCTTCATTGCCTTAATTTGTGCTGCTGAACCTACACGTGATACTGAAATACCTACGTTAATTGCTGGACGAATTCCAGCGTTAAAAAGGTCAGCTGAAAGGAATACCTGCCCATCAGTAATTGAAATTACGTTTGTTGGAATGTATGCAGATACATCACCACCTTGTGTTTCAATAATTGGAAGAGCTGTCATACTTCCTTCTCCTAATGCTTCATTAAGCTTCGCTGCACGCTCAAGAAGACGTGAGTGAAGGTAGAATACATCTCCAGGGTATGCCTCACGTCCTGGAGGACGCTTAAGAAGAAGTGACATCTGACGGTATGCTTGTGCTTGCTTTGAAAGATCATCATAGATGATGAGCGTTGCACGGTTTGTGTACATAAAGTACTCCGCAAGGGATGCACCTGTGTATGGTGAAAGGTATTGAAGTGCTGCTGGAGCATTTGCGTTCTCAGCTACAATAATTGTGTAATCCATTGCACCAGCATTTGTTAATGTTGTTACAATTTGAGCTACTGATGACGCTTTTTGTCCAATTGCTACATATACACAAATACAATCTCCACCTTTTTGGTTAATAATTGTATCTGTTGCTACAGCTGTTTTACCAGTTTGACGATCACCGATAATTAACTCACGTTGTCCACGTCCAATTGGGATCATTGCATCAATCGATACAAGTCCAGTTTGAAGTGGCTCATATACAGATTTACGAGCAATAATTCCTGGAGCTGGTGATTCAATTAAACGT
>Ga0255762_10002760_pt1 | contig 14110 bp, 9 predicted proteins | sample 101ome_16_FD_179962 | JGI IMG/M metagenome (GOLD analysis project Ga0255762, IMG submission 179962) | Coastal salt marsh microbial communities from the Groves Creek Marsh, Skidaway Island, Georgia - 101401AT metaG (version 2) | ecosystem: Environmental > Aquatic > Marine > Intertidal zone > Salt...
GGGGTTCTGAACGCTATGCGTTACCCCCCGGGTTGTGAGAAGTCACTTCAACTTCTGCTTGAAATCTAAATCTGTCACGGAACCCGCTGATTCTTTTATTCGCCGGAATTTGTTCACCCGCGGCTCAACCGCTTTTCAATCCCTCGCTCTGGACTGACCCTCTGCAAACTACTTCGAACTAGAGGGACGCTGCCCCCCGATTCTCGAGCGGCCTTCAATGCAACTCGAGTAACGGTCTAGCGTTCAGGCGTTAAGACTTAGGCTTCTTGGTTCCGTATTTCGAGCGACCCTGGTTTCGATTGTTGACGCCTGAGGCATCCAGGGCACCACGAACGGTGTGGTAACGCACACCTGGCAAATCCTTGACACGACCACCGCGGATGAGCACGACTGAGTGCTCCTGAAGATTATGACCTTCACCACCAATATAGGACGTGACTTCCATCCCATTGGTCAACCGCACGCGACACACCTTTCTAAGTGCTGAGTTTGGCTTTTTTGGTGTCGTGGTGTAGACACGGGTACAAACGCCTCGACGCTGTGGGCAGGCCTGAAGGGCCGGCACGTCGCTCTTTGCGACCTTACGACGGCGTGGCTTCCTAACCAGTTGGTTAATTCTGGCCATCTCATTTTCTCCTTTAACATTCCGCGCAAAGCGCGAAATTTCAGCGTCGACTTCAGCGAGTCGCGCATTCTAATGACCACCCCCTGCTGAGTCAACAGACTTAGCCCCTGGGCGGTCTCTCATTCAGAGCACGCTGTTGGGCGCCGGCGACACCGACACCCTAAAGCCTTAGACCTCGCCCTGGCTCAACGCCTCACTCAGCGCCTGCTCGACTTCGCTTGCGGTCACCGTTGACTCAAGCTCGCCACCTTCTCTACGTGCCTTTCGCTCGTTGTGATAGGTGAGGCCCGTCCCGGCAGGGATCAATCGACCCACAATCACATTCTCTTTCAATCCTCGAAGATAATCGCGCTTGCCGGTCACTGCCGCTTCGGTCAACACTCGCGTTGTTTCTTGGAAAGAGGCCGCGGAGATGAATGACTCGGTTGCCAGCGAAGCTTTGGTAATACCCAACAAGACCCGCTCGCCCACTACCCTGAGCTTGTCTTCGTCGCTGAGTCGATCGTTTTCTTCCAAATAGTGGTTGAACTCGATTTGCTCTCCTTTAACAAACGCAGAATCACCTGGATCCGACACTTCTATCTTGCGCAGCATCTGGCAAACGATGACTTCGATGTGCTTATCGTTGATCTTCACACCTTGAAGTCGATAGACGTCCTGGATCTCCTTGGTAATGTAGTTTGCAAGCGCTTCAACACCTTTCAGGCGCAGAATGTCATGTGGGTTTTCGGGCCCATCTGACACCACTTCCCCTTTCTCAACGTGCTCTCCCTCGAACACCGTCATGTGACGCCACTTGGGAATAAGCACTTCGTAATGATCACTACCATCAGGCAGAAGAGCGCCATCGTTTGGCGTGATCACCAAACGCCGCTTGCCCTTGGTTTCTTTACCGTAAGAGACCGTGCCACTGATTTCTGCCAAGACAGCCGCCTCTTTAGGCTTTCGAGCTTCGAAGAGATCGGCAACCCGGGGCAGACCCCCGGTAATGTCACTCGTCTTCGACCCCTCTTGCGGGATCCGCGCAATGACATCGCCCGCAGATAATTCATCACCATTTTCGAGTGACAAAATCGCATTCGCTTCGAGGAAGTAATGCGCGGGCAGTTCAGTTCCCGGCAGCATAAGCGACTTGCCCTTGCTATCCACCAGTAAGACCGCCGGTCGCATGTCCTTTCCAGCGCTGGGGCGATCTTTAGGATCAATGACCGAGATACTGGACAGACCCGTGAGCTCGTCAGTTTGACGGCGGACGGTGATACCCTCTTCCATGTTCTCGAACACCACCTTACCCGCAACTTCCGTCACAATCGGCCGAGTGTGCGGATCCCAGTTGGCCACAACGGCGCCCGCTTGAACCTCATCTCCGGCCGTGGCCTTGATGGTTGCACCATAAGGGACCTTATAGCGTTCACGCTCGCGTCCAGTTTCCTGATCCGCCACCGCAATTTCGCCTGATCGCGATACCGCAACCAAGTCACCGTTGGGCTTCTCAATCGTCTTCAGGTTATGTAAGCGCAGGGTACCTGCATGTTTAGCTTGAACGTTATCAACCGCGGTCGCCCTTGAGGCCGCACCACCGATGTGGAATGTCCGCATCGTCAACTGCGTGCCCGGCTCACCAATGGACTGCGCCGCAATCACACCGATCGCCTCACCGATGTTGACTAAATGCCCGCGCCCTAGGTCACGGCCATAGCAGTTGCTACAAATCCCGTAACGGGTCTCACAGGTGATCGCGCTTCGTACCTTAATTTCGTCCACACCCATGGACTCAATCTCATCGGCCAGCTTCTCATCAATCAATGTGCCACTGGGGATCAACAACTCATCACCCGCGCTATTGAAAACGTCTTCTGCAACCACTCGACCAAGCACTCGCATTGCGAGTCCAGCAATCACATCACCGCCTTCGATGACGGCGTTCATGACGAGGCCTTGATCGGTACCGCAATCTTCTTCTGTGATCACAAGATCTTGTGCCACATCGACCAATCGTCTCGTTAGATACCCCGAGTTCGCAGTCTTGAGTGCAGTATCCGCCAGCCCCTTACGTGCGCCGTGGGTTGAAATGAAGTACTGCATGACAGACAACCCTTCACGGAAGTTCGCCGTAATCGGGGTCTCAATAATTGAACCATCGGGCTTCGCCATCATGCCGCGCATACCCGACAGCTGACGAATCTGAGCAGGGGAGCCTCGAGCACCAGAGTCGGAATACATCCACACACTGTTAAACGAAGACTGCTCTTCTTCTTCACCCTCGCGATTTATCACGGTCTCGGTGCTGAGCGTGTCCATCATCGCATTACTGACCTGGTCGCTCGCTCGCGTCCAGATATCGATCACCTTGTTGTACTTCTCTCCTTGGGTCACAAGTCCCGATGCAAACTGGCCCTCAATTTCTCGAATTTCATTCTCGGATCGCGCGATGATTTCGGCTTTCTCCGCTGGAATGACAAAGTCTTCGACACCGATGGAGGCGCCTGACCGCGTTGAGTACTGGTAGCCCATATACATCAACTGGTCTGCAAAAATAACGGTTTCTTTCAACCCTACTTTTCGATAACACAGGTTGATCAAGCGCGACATATCCTTGTTCACCATCGTCTTATTGACTTCGGCGAAGGGGATACCTTCCGGCACTATTTCGTAAACAAGCACTCGACCCACAGTCGTCTCATGGACGCCAGAGCGCGATTCCATCTCACCCTCTTCATTGATGACGCGTTCCTGCACCCTGACTTTGACCCGTGACTGGAGGCCCACGGAACCGGTGCTGAACGCGCGTGATACTTCATCTGTGTCGGCAAAGATCATGCCTTCACCACGATCGTTGACGCGTTCGCGAGTCATCCAATAAACACCCAAGACCACGTCTTGAGATGGCACGATGATCGGTTCACCATCGGCAGGAAGAAGGACGTTATTGGTCGACATCATGAGTGCACGCGCTTCCAATTGAGCCTCAAGCGTTAAAGGCACATGCACCGCCATCTGATCACCGTCAAAGTCCGCGTTATAGGCGGTACAGACCAATGGATGGAGTTGAATGGCTTTACCTTCAATCAAAACGGGCTCAAACGCTTGGATACCCAGTCGATGGAGCGTCGGCGCGCGGTTCAAGAGCACGGGATGCTCGCGAATTACTTCAGCCAAGATATCCCATACTTCCGGCGTCTCGCGCTCGACCATTTTCTTAGCGGCCTTAATGGTCGTCGCCAAGCCTCGGGCTTCTAGCTTGCCGAATATGAAGGGCTTGAAGAGCTCGAGAGCCATTTTCTTCGGCAACCCACATTGGTGTAAGCGCAACGTCGGACCGACCACAATCACCGAACGACCGGAGTAATCCACACGCTTACCCAGGAGATTCTGTCTGAATCGACCTTGCTTACCCTTGATCATATCGGCTAAAGACTTCAGCGGCCGCTTGTTGGTCCCTGTGATTGCTCGACCACGACGACCGTTATCAAGAAGCGCATCGACAGCCTCTTGTAGCATTCGCTTTTCGTTACGCACGATAATGTCAGGCGCGGCAAGATCTAGAAGCCGCTTTAACCGATTGTTTCGGTTGATCACTCGACGATAAAGGTCGTTCAGGTCCGACGTCGCAAATCGCCCGCCTTCCAATGGCACGAGGGGCCGCAAATCGGGTGGCAAGACCGGCAACACGTTAAAAATCATCCACTCTGGCTCGTTGCCTGAGGAGACAAACGACTCCAGCAACTTGAGTCGCTTCGTCAGCTTTTTGATTTTTGTGTCGGAATTCGTCTGGGGCAGCTCTTCACGAATTTCGGCAACTTCTTCACGAAGATCCATCTGTGCCATCAGGTCCTGGATGGCTTCTGCGCCCATCTTCGCTTCAAACTCATCACCAAACTCTTCCAGCGCCTCGTAGTACTGCTCATCCGTCAACAACTGCCCTCGTTCTAGCGAGGTCAGGCCTGGATCAATAACCACAAAGCTCTCGAAATAAAGGATCCGCTCGATATCACGCAACGTCATATCCAACAGTAGGCCGATTCTGGACGGTAAGGACTTCAGGAACCAAATGTGCGCAACCGGTGCGGCCAACTCAATGTGCCCCATCCGCTCCCGACGGACTTTTGCTAGTGCAACTTCGACGCCACACTTCTCGCAAATCACACCGCGATGTTTGAGACGCTTATATTTGCCGCAAAGACATTCATAGTCTTTGGTGGGTCCAAAAATCTTGGCGCAAAAAAGACCATCCCGTTCGGGTTTGAACGTCCGGTAATTGATCGTTTCTGGCTTCTTGACTTCGCCGAACGACCAAGCCCGAATCATCTCTGGTGACGCCAAGCCAATCTTCAAAGAATCGAATTCTTCTGATTGGCCTTGGGCGCGCAACATATTCAGTAAGTCTTTCACAGTATTCCTCCAACAAGGGGGCGGTTAGCCCATAGAATTTCGGTTCGCTCTTTCGGTTCTAATCTCTAGTCGTGTTCCAACTCGATATCGATCCCCAGCGAACGAATTTCCTTCACCAAGACGTTAAAGGATTCGGGCATTCCCGGCTCCATACGATGATCACCATCCACAATGTTTTTATACATCCGCGTGCGGCCATGAACGTCGTCAGACTTCACGGTCAGCATCTCTTGAAGCGTGTAAGCGGCGCCGTACGCCTCAAGCGCCCACACTTCCATTTCACCGAATCGCTGACCCCCGAACTGCGCTTTACCACCCAAGGGTTGCTGCGTGACCAGGCTGTAGGAACCCGTTGACCGCGCATGCATCTTATCGTCGACCAAGTGATTCAGCTTCAGCATGTACATGATCCCGACGGTGACTGGACGATCAAATTGATCTCCAGTACACCCATCAAAGAGGATCGTTTGACCATCCTGAGGCAATCCAGCGAGCTCAAGCATCTTCTTAATCTCGACCTCATTGGCGCCATCAAAAACCCCTGTGGCCATTGGCACGCCAGCGCGAAGATTGTTCGCAAGCTGAACGACTTCTGCGTCAGACAAGGAGTCCAGGTCTTCGATGCGACCGCTCTGGTTGTAGATCTTTTCCAAGAACTTACGGATCTCAGCGACTTCCCGCTTAAGGTCAAGCATCTCACCGATTTTGACCCCAAGCCCCTGCGCGGCCCAGCCCAAGTGGGTTTCTAGGATCTGACCCACGTTCATGCGCTTAGGTACGCCCAAAGGGTTCAAGACAATGTCAATCGGACGACCGTCAGCATCAAAAGGCATATCTTCTTCAGGCTTGATCACCGAGATCACGCCTTTATTACCGTGGCGGCCAGCCATCTTGTCGCCAGGTTGGATACGTCGCTTAATCGCCAAGTACACTTTGACGATCTTCAACACGCCTGGCGCTAAATCGTCGCCGCTCTGAAGCTTGCGTTTGCTCTCCTCAAACCGCTCGTCCAGGTCTTTTCGACGGGCTTTAAGTTGAGTCTCAGCTGATTCTAGAAGCTCGTTAAGATCATCTTTCTCCATTCTGAGCTTGAACCAGTCTTCAGCGGGCAACTCTTTCAAATAAGCAGCGGTCACTTTGTCGCCCTTCTTCAGCTTAGGCCCTGCGATCACTGGCTTGCCGCTTAAGGCGCTGGAGAGCCGCTCATAGGTTGCGTTTTCGACGATGGCATACTCGGCCTCAATATTTTTGCGAACCCGGGCCAGCTCCTGCTGCTCGATATCTTTGGCGCGCTTATCTTTTTCGAGGCCATCGCGGGTGAAAATGCGAACATCGATGACGGTGCCGTTGGCTGAACTTGGAACTCGAAGACTTGTGTCTTTAACATCGGACGCCTTTTCACCAAAGATGGCCCGAAGGAGCTTTTCCTCTGGTGTCAGCTGCGTTTCGCCTTTGGGCGTCACTTTACCCACCAAGATGTCACCCGCCGCGACCTCAGCGCCGATGTAAACAATGCCAGACTCGTCGAGCTTACCGAGCGCGCCTTCGCCAACGTTCGGTATATCGCAGGTGATTTCTTCAGAACCCAACTTAGTGTCGCGCGCGATACACGTGAGCTCCTGGATATGAATCGTCGTGAACCGGTCTTCTTTAACGACTCGCTCTGAAATCAGAATCGAATCTTCAAAGTTGTAGCCATTCCAGGTCATAAACGCGATGCGCATATTCTGACCGAGGGCGAGCTCCCCCGTATCGACGGACGGTCCATCGGCCAACACATCATTCTTGGCAATAGTGTCGCCTTCGTTGACCAAGGGTCTTTGATTGATACAGGTGTTCTGGTTGGATCGCGTGTACTTCACGAGGTCATAAATATCGACCCCTGCTTCTCCGCTCTCGGTCTCACTTTTGTTGACACGCACCACAATCCTGGCAGCGTCCACTGTCTCAATGACACCGCCGCGCTTGGCTGTCACACAGACGCCAGAATCTCTGGCAACGACTCGCTCAAAGCCTGTTCCCACCAGTGGCTTTTCCGCAACCAGCGTAGGCACGGCCTGCCGTTGCATGTTGGATCCCATGAGCGCTCGGTTTGCATCATCGTGCTCGAGAAAGGGAATTAAAGCGGCTGCAACTGAAACCACCTGCTTAGGTGACACGTCCATGAAATTAACGTTTTCGCGTGCCATCTTGGTGAATTCACCTTGATGACGGACGTCCACTAGATCCTCAACCAATTGCCCTTTCGAATCGAGCTCAGCACTCGCCTGTGCAATCACATAATCCGATTCAACAATGGCAGAAAGGAACTCGATTTGATCGGATACCTTTCCATCGATGACTCGACGATAGGGGCTTTCAAGGAATCCGAAGTTGTTGGTACGCGCATAGGTTGCAAGCGAGTTAATCAGCCCAATGTTTGGCCCTTCAGGCGTCTCAATGGGGCACACGCGCCCGTAGTGCGTTGGGTGCACGTCCCGAACTTCAAACCCTGCACGCTCTCGAGTCAGCCCGCCTGGGCCTAACGCAGAAACCCTACGCTTATGCGTCACCTCCGAGAGCGGGTTGTTTTGATCCATGAACTGCGACAGCTGAGCTGAACCGAAGAACTCCTTGACGGCAGCCGCGACAGGCTTGGCGTTGATGAGATCCTGAGGCATCAACCCTTCAGATTCTGCCAAACTCAGGCGCTCTTTCACGGCTCGTTCTACCCGAATCAAGCCCAGGCGGAAGGCATTCTCTGCCATCTCGCCCACTGAGCGCACACGACGGTTGCCCAAATGGTCGATATCGTCGACCACGTCATAACCGTTACGAATCGCAATCAGTTGTTTGATTACATCGACGATGTCATCGTTGTCCAACGTGCCAATACCAGATTCTTCTTCCCGACCCAATCTTCGATTGAACTTCATTCGACCCACAGCCGTCAGGTCGTAACGGTCATCGCTGAAAAACAGGTTGTTAAACAAGTTCTCGGCTGCGTCTTTCGTGGGCGGTTCGCCAGGCCGCATCATGCGGTAGATTTCGACCAAGGCCTCCAAACGATTGCTGGTTGGATCAGCGGTTAATGTGTCAGAAATAAATGGCCCACAATCCAGGTCGTTGGTGTAAATGGTTTCAAACTCGTGAATGCCGAGTGCGTTGAGCTGTTCGAGGACCTCATTGGTCACCACAGTGTTGCATCCAATCAACACCTCGCCTGTTTCCTCATCGACCTGATCTTTGGCCAAGCGGTGCCCACACACGTATTCGGCAGGGACTTCCAACTCAGCGAGATTGCGCTTTTCCATCTCACGAATATGGCGCGCAGTCACTCGAGAACCCTCGGGCACAAGGACTTCGCCCTTGTCGTCTTTAATCTCGAACTGCGCCGTTTCGCCCCGGAGCCGGTTGGCGATCAAATTCAACCGGTAACCTGATTCGGTGATCTTGAAGGTATCAGTCTCAAAAAAGGTGTCTAGGATCTCTTCACCTGAGAATCCAAGCGCGCGAAGCAAAATCGTAACCGGCAACTTCCTGCGGCGATCGATTCGTGCATAAACGAGATCCTTGGGGTCAAATTCAAAATCCAGCCAAGAACCGCGCATCGGAATCACGCGGGCTGAATAGAGGAGCTTTCCTGACGAATGGGTCTTGCCCTTATCGTGATCGAAGAACACCCCAGGTGATCGATGTAGCTGAGACACAACCACTCGCTCGATACCATTGATGACGAAGGTACCGTTTTCTGTCATGAGCGGGATCTCGCCCATGTAAACTTCTTGTTCTTTAATATCCTTAATGGCTTTGTTCGACGAATCTTTATCGTAAATGATGAGTCGAACTTTAACTCGCAGCGGCGCCGCATAAGTGACGCTGCGAGACTGACATTCTTTAACATCGAATACGGGACGCCCTAAGCGATAGTCCACGTACTCCAATGCCGCATTCCCTGAATAGGATGCAATCGGAAACACTGACCGAAAAGCCGCGTGGAGTCCTGCATGGTTACGGTCATCAACTGCTGTCCCTTCCTGCAAGAACTGCTTATAGGAATCAACCTGGATACCCAAGAGGTAGGGGATATCCATGACCGTAGGCAACTTACTGAAGTCTTTCCTAATTCGCTTCTTTTCCGTGTAAGAATAGGCCATTCACGCCTCCGATTTATTTAAGTGATTTCGCTTGCCCAACTGCATCACTTGGTCGGGCACCACCGAGTGGTGCCCGCCAATATGACGATCGTGCGGCTATTACTTCAGCTCTACTGAGGCGCCAGCTTCTTCTAGCTGGTTCTTCAGATCTTCTGCTTCCGCTTTGCTCACACCTTGCTTGATCGAAGATGGTGCTGAATCCACCATGTCTTTTGCTTCTTTCAAGCCGAGGCCTGTGATCGCTCGAACCACCTTAATGGCGTTCACTTTCTTCTCGCCACCAGAGACTAGGATGACTTCAAACTCATCCTGCTCTGCTGCTGCGCCGGCATCACCGCCCGCTGCAGCTGCTGGTGCCGCTGCTACGGCCGCTGCCGCTGAGACACCGAATTTTTCTTCCATTGCTTCAACCAACGCGACAACATCCATCACGCTCATTTCTGCAATTGCATCTAAGATTTCTTCTTTTGATAATGACATCAGTCCTATCTCCGTTTGTTTCAGACCGTTCAGGCAGCCTGTTTTTGATCACGAACCGCTGCAACAACCCGCGTCACTCGGCCTGGGATATCGTTCATGGTGCGTACCAGTTTGGTCACTGGTGCTTGCATGACCGCCATCAGCAATGCGAGCGCTTCATCGCGCGTGGGCAACTTAGCCAGCGCATCAATTTGCTCTGCAGGAAGCAGTTTGCCTCCAACGCTGAGCGCCTTGATCTCAAACGCTTCTTGCTCCTTAGCAAAATCCTTGAACAACCTCGCGGAAGCTCCTGGATCCTCTAGAGCAAAGGCCATGACACAAGGCCCAGTCAGCGCTTCATTCATGCATTCAAAGTCGGTGCCCTCAAACGCACGCTTAGCGAGCGTGTTTCGGATCACGCGTACTTGAACGCCTGATTCTCTGGCTGATCGTCGAAGTCGAGTCATCGCATCAACCGAGACCCCCCGATAATCTGCCATCACAGCTGACAGTGCGGCCTGCGCAGTTTCGTTGACTTCTGCAACAATCGCCTGTTTCTCTTTAAGTCCAATCGGCACGTGTGTACTCCTTGACTCTCCCTAATGACCCTAAGACTTGCACTCTTTGGGCGTTTCTACGGCGACAGGATCCATGGCTATGAATCGCCCTCCACCGTCTGCGTAGGCCTGCCTAGGCAATTTAGTCAGCGTGAGCTGAACCTACGGTCTTTGACGAGCGGTGACCGATGGCCAGCCACTCCAAAGAACTTTTAAAATTCGATTTATGCTTCCAAAGACGCTTGATCAATCGAGATCCCAGCGCCCATGGTCGTTGATAATGTGATTTTCTTGACGTAAACGCCCTTCGCTGAGGCAGGCTTTGCTTTCTTCAGATCTGAGAGAAGCGCCTCCACATTCTGCTTAATTGCCTGCGGCTCAAAACCCACTTGGCCGACACCACCATGAATGATGCCGTTCTTGTCAGTTCGATATCGAACCTGTCCTGCTTTGGCATTTTTAACAGCCTCTGCAACGTTCGGTGTGACCGTTCCGAGCCTGGGGTTAGGCATCAAGCCTCGAGGACCAAGAACCTGGCCCAGCTGACCCACAACACGCATAGCGTCCGGCGATGCAATGACAACATCAAAATCAAGCTGGCCTGCTTTCACATTGGCCGCGAGATCATCCATTCCAACGATGTCGGCACCCGCCGCTTTGGCCTGCTCAGCACTGTCCCCTTGAGCAAAAACCGCCACACGGACCTGCTTTCCGGTGCCGTTAGGTAATACCGTCGCGCCTCTGACCACCTGATCAGATTTTCTTGGGTCAACACCCAAATTAATGCTGACGTCGATTGATTCCTTGAATTTTACAGACGACAGTTCATTGAGAAGACCCACGGCTTCTGTGATCTCGTAGGCTTTTTGAGGATCAACCTTTTCTCGGAATGCTTTGACTCGCTTACTTAACTTAGCCATTAGTTAACACCCTCCACTTCGATCCCCGCACTTCTTGCGCTTCCTGCAATCGTGCGTACAGCTGCATCCATATCTTTCGCAGTCAAATCTGGCATTTTCGCTGTCGCAATTTCCTCTAACTGAGCGCGCGTCACTTTGCCCACTTTTTTGACATGAGGCTCTGGACTTCCACTCTTAATGCCGGCTGCCTTTTTCAGCAAAATAGATGCAGGCGGCGTCTTTTTAATGAAAGTAAAGCTTTTGTCCGCATAAACTGTGATGACAACAGGAATTGGAAGTCCTGGTTCCATGCCTTGAGTATCGGCATTGAACGCTTTACAGAATTCCATGATATTGACACCCCGTTGCCCGAGCGCCGGGCCCACGGGCGGGCTTGGGTTAGCCTGACCAGCAGGCACTTGCAGCTTGATATAAGCGTCGATTTTTTTTGCCATGTTTCACCTCTTTTTGGGTACGAACCCCGCACTCACGGCACTTGCAATTAGCTCGTTCCGCGGCAGGTCCCCGCCTATTTTGTCTTCTCGGCAAGAGGACAAAATGTCGTTAATTCGATCAGCCTTTTTCGACTTGACCGAAGTCCAATTCAACCGGCGTCGACCGGCCAAAAATTGTGACTGCAACATGCAGCCGGTTCTTCTCGTAGTTGACCTCTTCAACAACCCCATTGAAATCATTGAAAGGCCCGTCAACCACTCGAACCAATTCACCAGGCTCGAAGACCACTTTCGGAGTGATCTTCTCACTTCCGACTTGAACTCTCTGAAGGATCGCTGAAGCCTCGGCCTCAGAGAGTGGCGCTGGGCGATCCGCTTTACCCCCAATAAATCCCATGACACGAGGCGTCTCTTTCACCATGTGCCACGTTTCGTCGTCCAACTCCATTTGAACCAAGACATATCCTGGGAAAAACTTTCGCTCGCTGCGACGCTTCTTCCCAGCCTTCATTTCAACGACTTCTTCTGAAGGCACCAGCACTTCACCAAATCTTGCCTGTAGACCCGTGAGCTCAATTCTTTCTTTGAGCGCTCGCATCACGTGCTTTTCAAATCCCGATAACGCATGGACGACGTACCACTTCTTATCCAAAGCCGGCCCTTCCTTTTTCTAAAAAACACTTCAGGTTTTAACGCCCTTCCGTGTTTACGTCCTACCTCATTCGCTTTTCGCCACGCCAAACACAAGGGGGCGAAGTCAAAGGCGCTTAAGTGCCACAACTAACCAATCGTTAGGCTGACGATATAACTCAGTCCACTATCGATGAGCCAAAGCACCAGGGCGACAAGAATCACCATCACCACGACGATCAGCGTTGTCTGTGTTGTCTCTTGGCGCGTTGGCCAAACCACTCGCCTGATTTCAACTCGCGCCTCTTTTGCTAACTCCCAAACGCTGTGACCCGCCGACGTTTGTAAGGCGACCGCTAGGCAAACGCCTGCTATCACGATACCGATCAGCACTCGAACCAACAGCGAGGTCATTGCAAATTCGGCATTAGCGTAAATGCCCGCGGACAAAAGCCCCGCGACCAACAGCCACTTAAGCCAATCTAGAGAGTACTTAGCTTCGCTTACCGAACTCATCACCTAACCTATATTCTCTTTCTTCGCACGCCGGGGACGCGAAACCCCGAGACCGGAAACATACTGCTCCGGCTCAGGGTTACGATTTAGCTATCCAGCCGATCGCACATTTTCAATTGCGTGGCAGGCCAGGAGGGAATCGAACCCCCAACCTGCGGTTTTGGAGACCGCCGCTCTGCCAATTGAGCTACTGGCCTAACGCCTTTTTGCTACGCAAAAGCTGTGCTTGATCCCCGCTGGCGAACACCATCAAGCGTTAATTTTGGTGACGACGCCTGCGCCCACCGTCCGGCCACCTTCGCGAATCGCAAAACGCTGGCCTTCTTCCATCGCAATCGGTGCAATCAGCTCAACCTCAAGATTCACGTTGTCACCAGGCATCACCATCTCTGTCCCTTCAGGCAACTCAACACTGCCCGTGACATCCGTCGTCTCAAAGAAAAACTGTGGCTTATAACCTTTGAAGAATGGCGTGTGTCGACCCCCTTCGTCCTTCGACAAAACGTAAACCTCACTCGCAAACTTCGTGTGCGGCGTGATCGAACCAGGCTTCGCTAACACCTGACCACGCTCCACTTCTTCTCGCTTCGTACCACGAAGAAGCACGCCCACGTTCTCGCCCGCTCGACCTTCGTCCAACAACTTACGGAACATCTCTACACCCGTACACGTCGTCTTCGCCGTCTCACGGATACCAACAATCTCTACTTCGTCTTGAACCGACACAATCCCACGAGCAATTCGGCCCGTCACAACCGTGCCTCGGCCAGAAATTGAGAACACGTCCTCAATCGGCATCAAAAACGGCTGGTCAATCGCACGGACAGGCTCAGGAATATAACTATCGAGCGTCTCAACCAACTTCTGGATCGCCGCAACACCAATATCTGATGCGTCGCCTTCCAACGCCTTCAGCGCGCTTCCGATAACAATCGGCGTGTCATCACCCGGGAAGTCATACTGGTCAAGCAGTTCGCGAACTTCCATCTCAACCAGTTCCAAAAGCTCTTCGTCGTCAACCATGTCTGCTTTGTTCAAAAACACCACAATGTGAGGAACACCAACCTGCTTAGACAGCAAAATGTGCTCACGCGTTTGGGGCATGGGGCCATCAGCCGCAGAAACCACCAAAATCGCACCGTCCATCTGCGCCGCACCCGTGATCATGTTCTTTACATAGTCAGCGTGTCCTGGGCAGTCAACGTGAGCGTAGTGACGGTCAGGAGAGTCATACTCAACGTGAGAGGTTGAAATCGTGATACCACGCGCCTTTTCTTCCGGTGCGTTGTCAATCTGGTCAAAGGCTCGGGCCTCACCACCATAAATCTCTGCACATACCTTCGTGATCGCCGCCGTCAACGTCGTCTTACCGTGGTCAACGTGGCCGATCGTGCCCACGTTTACGTGGGGCTTCTTACGCTCAAACTTCTCCTTGGACATG
>Ga0255762_10002776_pt1 | contig 14076 bp, 13 predicted proteins | sample 101ome_16_FD_179962 | JGI IMG/M metagenome (GOLD analysis project Ga0255762, IMG submission 179962) | Coastal salt marsh microbial communities from the Groves Creek Marsh, Skidaway Island, Georgia - 101401AT metaG (version 2) | ecosystem: Environmental > Aquatic > Marine > Intertidal zone >...
AAAGCTAAAGTTCTCCATTCAAAAAGAAATTGAAAATGATTTACTAACTTTATTTGAAGTAAATTCTAATGAGTTTGAAAGTCTATCTAGTAATTTAAGGAACAAGCCAGATGAAACGATCAAAAATGAGTTTGGTACCTTTTTAATACTTGGCCATCTTGTAAAAGGGCAATATGTCATACTAAACACACAAACTCTTGGCTCAAAAAATATGCTCGTCTTCAAATATCCAGCCCACCAAAAAAAGTTACTCCAATTTATCAACTCACGAATACATAAAAAAGCAAATATAAAAACATTTCCGATAAACTTTTACGCTTTATTAATTCTAATTTCGCAAAAGTCTAAAGAACATATAATGCTAACAAAGGGTAACTTAAAGAAAAAACAAATCCCAGAGCTGATTTCAAATATTGAATTATTGTTATCTGAATACAAGAATCCCCATAATTATCCCCAACAATATATTTGAAATAAAAATTAGGGCCGCGAAAGAGTAGTTCCCATCATTAAAGGTCTGAAAAACCTCATTTGAAAATGTGCTGAATGTTGTAAATCCTCCCAAAAATCCGACAACAACAAAGTTACTTACTTTTTGATTATTAAGTCCAAAGCGATGAATCAAATATACCATAAGTACAGATCCTAAGACATTGACCATCAAAGTCGCTGGCCAGGACTGAGAAAATAACTTTTGAGAAAGAATTCCTAACAAATATCTAAGTACTCCCCCTAATCCACTCCCAACAAACACTTCAATCATAATCGACCTATTATTAATTCTTTAGAACTATATTTAATATATAGATTATTTAATTCAAATAAACTTTTAAAAAATACCCTTTGACTAGAATCCTTAATAACAGACAGGAGTAACTCACAAAAATCCCCTCCCCTAATTATTAATTTATCTTTTTCAATAAAACTAACTGTTAACAAAAGTTTTTTTCTCTCCATTATTAATACTTGCTGCTGATGAAGAAATAAGTCGACGACCTCTCCAAAAACCAAATATAAAGTAATAATAAATAAAGAGTCGTTTAGGACGAAAGTTTTATTGTCGTGACATGAGAAAGAAAAATCTAAAAGCTCTCCCCTCCCTCCTAACATTTTCTTTAATTTTTTAAATAACTGAGGAAAATGATTACTAGCAAAATCATCTAACTGATTTCCTTTGTAAAAATCTAAAAATACTTTTATCACTTCTTCACACTGATCAACACTTTTTGAAATTTCATCTGATACCTCACTTAACCCATCCTCCATCTTAAGTAATTCTGCTCCAAATTTAATACCTGTGAGTGGATTCTTTAAATCATGGGAGAGAATACTAGCTTCAAGTGAAATATTTTTTAGTAAATTACTTGCGCAATTTCTTAAGATTTCATCAGACATCTCAAAAGCATAAAAGTAAAAATAATTATCATGACTTTTTGGATCTGAAACGATTAGATAAATTATATCACCCACACAGCAAATTTGTGGGCCGTATCTAAGAGGAGAGAAATCTTTATGGCCAATAATTTTCTTCGCCAATCTATTTCTAACGACTATTGAACCAAACGGATCTAATACCCAGATAGCGACCCCTTCTTTTTCCAGAAAATCGAAATCACTCTCAGTAGTTTCAACAATCAATCGCATCGAAATAACATTCATCACATTCATGAGGAAATTTTCGATATCTAATGCGACGTTATCTTGAAGGGTTAATCTCAGCTCAAAATAGGTTTCATTCTCCTTAAATTCTTTTTTATAAACATTCTTATCAATAAATGAAAAGTTCTCTGTTAACTTGTTTTGTCCAGATAATGATAACGATATCTTCTTTCCATTTGCCTTATTAAATAAGTCAAACCTTTGATTTATTTCATCTGCTGTTAGTGTAAAGGAGTCCATAAACAAATCTTCAATCTGTACTATATATCCCTCGGAATTAAATAAATCAGTTTCAGGGGCCATTAAATATTAAATTCAAGGTCTAATAAGTCTTTTCCATCAACCCATTGGCCATTAACCTTTACGCCCCAGTGTAAGTGTGGCCCAGTTACCCGTCCCGTCTTTCCGGCTTTACCAATTATTTCACCATTTCTAACATCACTGTTTTCCGAGACTGTTATTTGAGATAGATGTCCATAAACAGTAAAAATTCCAAGCCCGTGATAAAGAATTACTGTGTTCCCCGTGTAAAATAAATTCTTTGCTAATACTACCTTTCCATCATTGGCAGCTTTTATTTCTTTACCAACTTTAGCCCTAAAATCAATACCTAGATGTTGGCCTTTCTTTTTTTTATTAAATAGTCGTCTTTTGCCATATTCGCTGGTTACTTTTGAGCGAATCGGTAGCTTAAAGTTCCCACGGGGTATGATATCAATCATGCTTTGTGAGTATACCTTATTTAACATTTTTTGTTCGCTGCGAACTCTTTTCAAGTCTTTTTTATTAAGACTAACTCTCTTGCGATCAACTCTTAACTCTTCGTATGGAAACTGCTTTTCTTTAACCATGATATTAATATTTACATTTTCAGCTTTACAAACTTTAGGCTTTAAGTCAGAAAAATAGCTCTCTGCATAGACGAAATAGGGCTTACCAACTGTTGAAACAGGAAATGAACTATTTGAGCACTTTATAAAACTTTCTTTAAAATGATTAGGTAACTTAATTTGTACAATTTTCCCAGGGTGAACCTCAACTTCATTTTGATAGGAGTTCACTTTGTCATTAATTTTTGTAACACCTGAACAAGCAACAAAGCTTGTTAGAATTATTAACTCAAAGAATTTTTGCATAAGACTCCCCATCATTTTGTATTATTTTAATTTTTAAATTAGATTTCAATGTTTGACTTGATGAGATTACATGTCCGCTCTCATCCTTCAAAATTGCATACCCTCTAACCATTACCTGGTTTGGATCGAGCGCATTTAACAAGTCGTGACCTCGTTGAAGTCGAGTCTTACGACTTGTAACGTCCTTTTGGATTACATTTTTTAACTTGTATTGAATTTCATCCATACGTTGTCGGTAACTATAAACTCCTAAAGTAACTTCTGGACGATTAAACAAAGTGATTGAATCAAGAAAATTAGAGTACTTTTTAATTTTTCTAAAAAGAATATTTTGTAAATTAATAGGCTTTACAAAATTAAGTCGCCTACTTACGTCAATCGAGAATTTATTCATTTTATTTTCAAGACTAACTTTCAAATGCGCTAACTTTTGCTTTAACTGAAATTCATGCTGACTCAAAATCTCAGCTGCAGCAGAGGGTGTTTCGGCCCTTATATCACTAACAAAGTCCAAAATTGTATAGTCCGTTTGGTGCCCTATTGCAGAAATAACAGGGATAGGATATTCCGAGACAAAGCGTGCGAGAATCTCATCATTAAAACTATTTAAATCCTCAAAGGAACCACCTCCCCGACAGATGACCACACAGTCAATTTTTTCCGCCCGGATATCTTGGAAGCGTAGAATTTTTTTCAAACCATTTAATACTGAAATGCTTGATCCATCACCTTGCATGATACCTGGAACAATTAGTAAGTCACATGATACTGACCTTCGGTTATGTATATTAATAAAATCTTCAAGCGCAGCAGACCGCTCGGCTGAAATGACTGCTATTTTCCGAGGATATTTAGGAACTATTTTTTTTCGAGAAGCTTCAAATAAGCCCTCGTTATAAAGTTTTTTTTTCAACTCCTCAAACTGAGCTTTCAAATCACCTTCACCAACAAGTGATAATTTCTTAATGACAAGTTGTACTTGCCCACGTCTTTCGTACAAGTTTAATTCAGCTACAACCTCAACAACATCTCCATCCTTGAGCTTTTCAACTCCAGGAATTCTCATTGAATCTCCTCGGAAGATAACGGAGCTTATCAATGACTTTTTATCTGAAAGAGACAAATAATAGTGTCCTTGACTAGATCTACTAAAATTAGATATCTCACCTTTTACAGCAACATAATCAAAGTTACGATTAATGATAAACTTTACTTGGTCTAAAAGCTCTGTAACTGTCGATGATCGATTTGAAAATTTACCTTGGGCCATGAAGAAATATTAAACCCATGACAACTTTATGTCATTTTTACTTTTGCTTAATCCGATCAAAAACTTTAAAAGTTTGAATATACTTGTGTGCTTGCATCACTTGATAATCGTTTAAAGGTTCAAACTTCTTTCCTTCCTTCGTTTTTGAAAAAAAACTTTTAACAGACTTTTTTAATCGCTCTTTTTTTTCTTTTTCAGATTCGATGGTAGCAGTTAGGTGATTTCTCAAATCAGACTCTCTGACATAGCTCTTAGAAACTTGATTCTTTTTCACCCATTCAGCTGGTAAGTTGCCTAAAACAACGTCAGGAGTAATGCCTAATGCTTGAATTTTTCTCCCCTTAGGAGTCATATATTGAGCAATTGTAAGCTTAACGCCTTCATCATCGCTCACCTTTGCAACTGTTTGAACTGAACCTTTCCCAAAAGATGTCGTTCCCATAATGATCGCACGATTAAAGTCTTGTAAAGCTCCCGCCACAATTTCGCTGGCGGATGCTGAAGATCCATTAATTAATACGACAAGTGGCAAATCTAGTTCTTTATGTCCTAATTTTTTAACGTATCTCACTTCTTTTGCTTTTGGATCTCGACCTTCTGTCGATACAACGACTCCGTCATCTAGAAATATTGAGGATACATTTACTGCTTCAGTTAACAGACCACCTGGGTTTGAACGTAAATCAAGAATCATTCCGTTTAAGTTTTTCTTATTTTTTTTAAGATCACTTTTATTTTTTTGAATTTCTTTAACAATGTAATCAGCGGAGTTTTTCTGAAATGAAATAAGGCGAACATACAAAATACCTTCATTTAGTAAGGCTGCCTTTATGGGTTTGATTTTGATAACTTCTCTTTTGATTGAAAAATATTTAACCCCATCCACTCCTTCCCTAGCTATTCCAAGCTTAATTGTAGAGTTAAGCTCTCCCCTCATCTTTTCAACAGCCTCATCTAGACTTAAGCCAATTGTAGAATCACCGTTTATTTCAATGATTTTATCGCCACTTAAAATGCCTGCTTTAAATGCTGGAGTATCTTCAATTGGAGTAATGACTAATAAGATACCATCCTTTTGAGTAACCTCTATTCCCAGTCCGCCAAATTCTCCCTTTGTCTCTTCTTGCATTTTGTGAAAAATGTTTTTATCTAAGAATGCGCTGTGGGGATCAAGGGTAGACATCAACCCCTTTAATGCACCATGAATTAATTTTTCATGATCAACTTGCCGATAATAATTCTCTTCAACTAAATGAATAACTTTATTTAACAATTCAAGATTTTTAAAACGTTCATTTATTGACTGGTCAGTCCCCTTAGGTGCCCCGTAACTAGATGAAATATTGGCTAAAAGTAGTGATCCAACTAATAATGTTTTCATTCTATAATCCTTTTAAATTGAAATACCCTTAAATACATCTTTATAGGAAACTTTCTTGTTTTTATTTCTTAATTCAAAGTAAAGCTTTTTTTCATCGCCGCTATTTTCGATTATTTTACCAATCACTTCATCCTTTCTTACAACTTGTTTTTTAGAAACATTTGAAATAATGTCACCTAAAATAACAGATTGATAATCATCTTCATGTTTAATTACAATAACATTACCATAAGTGGATAACTTTCCAGTATAGAGGACTTCTCCAGCTTTAGGCGCAACAATTTCTCTTCCGGTGCTAACATACATACTAATTCCGCCAGCTTTATCTTTCTTGATTCTATCAAACGCTCTTAAAGGTAAAGAAAAAGAAGATAGTATCTTATGAGTAGAATTATTTCCCGAGAACTCCCGACCATTATTACTAGTTTGTTGTTGATCGCTCACTTTTTTTGTTTCTGCAGCTTTCAATTTATTTAATTGATATAACCTTTCTCTTTCTTTTACTCTTTCACGTTCTAATTTTATTTTTCTCTTCCTTTTCCTTTCCCTTTCACGCTTAGCAACTAATTCATTTTTAGTCTTGTCCAAAAAGCTTAACTCTTTACTTTCATCTGATATCTGCCTTCCAACTTTCTCTGCCTCAAGACTCAAACTCTTCTCTTGCTGGTGCATTTTTTCAATATTACCAATTAAATCAGCCTCAATGAAGTCATACTCCTCAAGTTCTTTTTCTAACTTTTGAATATTTTTGATCATTGAGTTTATGTTTAACTTTTTATCCTTTAGCTTGCCTTCCTTCATTTTTAAACTTTTCAGAGTGAGATATCGATAATCAACTTCTTGCTCAGAATCCTCAGTTAAAATCAAACCAGCAAATATTTTTCTGAGAATACCTATCTCTTTTTCCAAATTAGACTTTTCAAGCGTTAGGTCTTTTTTTTGAGAATTTATTTCTGATTTTAAATTAGTTTTAATTGAAATTATTTTTGAAAATTTATTTGTTTCTCCACTAACATTATTTCTCAGAGATAATATTTGCTTTTTCAACCTATCTAGATTTTTTTGGTGCCCGCTTATTTCAACTTTTTTCCTTCTTAGCTCTAGATTAACTTGGTTAATACTTTTAATCGCGCCGTAAGTGAGATCACCTACTATTGATAATAAAAATATAACTCCAATACTTAACTTAACCATTTATATTTTTTTAAATTTATTAGAAAGAAAAATGTAATTGTAGGAACTAAAAAAGACACTAAATTTATGAGCTTAAGCCCGTCATTGAGAACAATAGTCACAATTGTCGGTAGAATAATTAATGAAAAGAAAGATAAAAATGAAACTTTATAAGAAAGCCCTTTACCTCGTTGAAACCTCTGAAAAAGGTATGTTAACTTACGTAAGTTTATCTCTAAAACTGTGTAAAAGCTCAATAGGATTAATAACAATAATCCGTACATAAAATAAAAAACATGATTTTTATCTAGGTTATTTTTTTTCTTCAAGCCACTAATTTTTCCAAAGTATACTTCATGTCCACTTAAAATTTTAATAACATAACTTTTAATTAAGTTAACTGATTTTGGAGTGACATTAGGCTTAAAATAGATAGTGAACTTACTGTAACCAGGCCCAGAAGAGATCACTTCTTGTAGAACGTCACTTTTAAAAAGCAATGAAATTTTCTCTTTTATCGTTTCACTATCTTTGTGCTCAACTAGCTTAACTCCTGGAAGGAGAATTATTTTATTTTTCAAGTCTTGGAAACTTGTATCTATACTGGTTACAAAACTTATCCTTGGAAGATCACTGTTTCCGGAAATACCAATCAGCTCTAAACTTCTGTCCCTGTTCGTCAAAAAAACTGAACTTGTCACAGCAAGCGATAAAATAATAAGTACCTTTATTATATTTCCTAGAATCACATTCATTAAACATCTGATATAAACCATTTTAAAATGCCCTTACTAAGTTTCCTGATTTTAAATGAATTAGTTTTCCATGAAATTGATTTATTAAATCTACTTGATGAGTTGCCCATACAACCGTCATTCCAGTTTTCTGATTGTAGAATTTCAATACTTCATATAACCTTTTTGCATTTTCCTTATCCAGTGAACTAGTTGGCTCGTCTGCGATAAAAATATTTGGCCTTGTCAAAAGTGCTCTAATAATAGCAACTTTTTGCTTTGCTCCTCCGTTAAGTTTTGTCAGCTTCTTTTTTAAATTTTTATTCATCTCAAATAAATTTAAAAGATCCCTTACTTCATTTTTAAAATCTTGCCTTGAATTAAAAATTTCACCAGAATAACAAATTTCAATATTTTGCTCGACTGTCCAACTTTCAACAATTTGTAGATTTTGAAACACCCTAGCGATAAATAAATGGTCTCGTTTAATTTTAGTGTTTGAAATTGACCCAGACGTTAATCGCTGATCACCACTTAAGACATTTAACAAGGTCGTTTTACCTGCACCAGACGGCCCAGTGACAAAAATGAAATCTCCCGAACATATATTTAAAGATATATTTTTTAGAGCAAATACATCTTTAAAATTAACAGAAGCATTAACTAAACGGTAAAGAATGGAATCATTTTGAAATGCACCAAATGATTTAACATCTAACTTAGATGCTCTATCCCTATTTAACAATCTTCCAGAACTTTCGTCATTCTGATTAAAATACATTCCGATTAATCCTTTGATCTTTTTCGTCTTCCTGACATTATTCTATTTAAGAATAGATCTATAGAGTATTTTATCAAATAAATTATTTTTATTCAAAAGGATAAAAAGTCCACAGAAAACCCAATAGTCGCACATTTGAGTCCACTATTCACTAATGACACCCTCATCAATTAAGAGCTGGTAAGTTGAAGCATTACAAAATACATTTGGAATAAAGTTCTTACTACCTTGAAGTCTATTCATAAATGAGTCTTCTACTTGGGCAAGTAGTTTAACATCCCCATTATCATAAGATATTTTTACAGGGTCTCTCTCTAAAAGAACATTTGATGACCCACTTTGCTTGACGATTTTATTTTTGGATTTAACAAAGACAATATCTTTTTTCGGTAGGTCACTGATAAGCCAATCCCCTGGCTTGCCCTTATTTTTCAATACGACATCGATTTCATTTATTTGAGCTTCAGCTTTTTTATAAGCCTTATTGTAATTATTTAAATCATCTTGATGAAGCAATTGCTTGTTAAAAGCCTCTAACTTAATATTGTAAATTGGCTTTTGTAGTAACAAAGTTTCCGCCATATCTTTTACGTCTTTATCTTTATCAAAAGTACCTTCAATATAATTTTCTTGAACAGTATTCATGAAATAAATATCGTTAAAACCATAAAACTTTAAAGGATCGTTAGAAACAAGGTCTAGTAAATCTCCGTAGCGGAGAATTTTATTCTTTGCGAGCAAATAGCTACACACCTTCTCTGCAACTGCATCATACTTTGCCCCTCGAGGTGAGCGAATAACTTGTGAGTACCAAGCAAACCGAGAAACTAAAAAGTCCTCAACACAATGAATTGCATTATGCTTAATTGTCAGAATATTGTGCCCACCAATTTCCATTACCTTAAAATGATGAAGTAAATAATCACGATCATAAGCTCCGTATTTAAGGCCAGTATAGTGCGCATCTCTCAGTAGGTAATCCATTCGGTCACAGTCTATCTCAGAGTGCAAAACCTGATTTGCAAGAATTGATGGATCGACTCCCTTGACAAGATTAGAGATCACTCCAGGATCAAACCCATATTTTTTAAGGATATGAGTGATGCCTCCATCAAAGTCTGTATTTTTGATAATAAAAGATCCGAGGTTTTCATGATCATCAATTAGATAATTTCCATCACTACCAACTTTCTTTGTTTCAGAAAAATGTATATAAGACATTTCTGTTGTATGAGAAAATGGGAAGGTACCAAGGTCATGCATTAGAGCAGCTAAACGTAAATTTTGATGGTAAGTTCTCTTTGAATTTTCAGACTTATACTCGCTAAGCTCATCTGTGGAAACACCTAAACCACAAGATTTTAAAATTGCATCACAATTATGTAGGGCTCCAATAGAATGGCCAAATCGAGAATGCTCGGCACCCGGAAATATATAGCAAGAAAACCCAAGCTGCTTAATCCATCTCAATCGCTGGTAATATGGACTGTGAACTATTTCGTTCTCAACCGGAGTTAGTTGAATAAACCCATAAATTGGGTCAAAGATAATACGGTTTTTTCTTAAGTTGTTAACATCCATGTTAACGCTCCTAAATATAAAAAAGGGGGGAACTAAATTTTACTGAACAGATTTTTTCTTACGGCCACGAGTTTTTTTACGTGGTTTTAGAGTATCAACAATAGCCTCTAAACAAGACTTTGCTTCTTTTCTTAAGTCGTTCTCATAGATAAATCGATAAAAATTTTCTACATCTGGATTTGACCTAAAGTTTTTTAGTGGTGAAACTTTTTCTGTCTGCTCTAGATTACTATTATTTGTTTCAGTGTTACTCATTGATTACTCCTCACCTGAAATGATACGAACTTTAAGTTAAAAATTCAATTTTATTAATGCTCTTTAAATCCTCAGAAGTCGTTTATACTTCTTTTTCCGCGATCATTCCATAACTATGAAGCTTGTTATACAGGGTTTTAACCGTTATCCCTAGAACTTTTGCTGTCTTCGTCTTGTTTCCGTCCAAATGCTCCAAAGTACGGCAAATATGAAATTTTTCTAATTCACCTAATGGCATCTCGACAAATTCATAAACATTTGATTCTTCTTCCGCTTCTTCGGCTGTATTTTCTTGCTGCAAGTAGTCAGCAAGATGCGCCTTTTCGACAATAATTCCATCTGCCAAAATGTAGGATCTCTCAACAATACTTTGTAATTCTAAAATATTACCTGTCCAAGAATATTCTCGTAAGCATCTCAACGCCCCTGGCGAAAATGATTTTTGATTACTTAGTTCTTTACCTTTATTTAGATAATGGTTTACCAGTTTTTCGATATCATCTTTACGGTCTCTTAATGCCGGTACGTTGATATCTATCGTATTCAAACAATAAAAAAGATCTTCTCTAAATTCACCATTTTCAACTTTAACCTCAACTGAGTTCACGCAAGTAGATATAAATCTGATCTTTCGACCTTTTTTACTTTTGATAAAACCAAGTAACTTAGACTGTGTAATGATTGACAGATTTTCGACTTTCTTTAAAAGAATCGTTCCCTCTTCTAGCTCTTCTATTAGTCCTATCTTTCCAGCATTGTTACCAAATAAACAGGTTTGTATGTAATCTTGATCTGAGGATGAACAATCTACAATTCCAAACCCAAGTGATGATTTTTTACTTAGACAGTGGATCCTTCGAGCAATCATCTCTTTTCCAGTTCCAGCCTCTCCGTTGATCAATACATTGACATCTTGCTTTGCCACTTTCTCGGAGAAGTTAAGCAGGTTTTTTAACTCATCTGAAGATCCAATAAATTCAGGATTTACAATGATATGGTTCTCGTTAACAGGTTTGATGACTTCGTTATTCTCTGGCGCCTCTCGCTCTTCAATTTTCTTTAATAATGCTTCATTTAAGCTCTTCGCACTCAAGTAGACCTTTAAATTTTGAAGAGGCGTAACAATCTCCTCTAAAATTGAGTTTATCGACTCGATATCAACTTTAGAAAACTCTTTTTCTTTGCTGAGGTTTTGAAAGTTCAAGCAGCCCATCACACTATCAGCAACGATTAGCGGCACACACAACTCTGATTCAACCCCGGAATTATCAGAATGGCCAAACATAGGATCTCTTCCTGCAGAGTTGCTAAAATAGGCTTTACTGGTTCTCATGATTTGTGCTTCAACACTTTTCATCGTTTTTTTCTGCAACAAATCAGATTGCTTTTTACTGGAGTACACCAAAATAGACTGTCCCTCTGAATTGAAAACGGATCCAGAGATTCGATCGACTTTCATCTGACTTTTTAATTCTTTACATAAAATCTGAAAAAACTTTTCTTCATCTAGTGTTCCGATTAGAGCAGTGTATAGGCCATTAATTTCTAGCGCTTTGATTGACTTTGACATTGGTATGAACTCCTACATTTCAATAAACAACTTAAATAACAAGTATGACGAGCAATAACGTACCGCGTTAAAGAAACTATAATGCATGTCTGAATTTTTTACAAGACCTTTTCGCTCAAGTGTTGATTTTTTTCACACGAACAAAGTAAAAACAACTATTTAACCCAACTAGGTGATTCCGCTTTTCCTAGATCTGAAGAAACTTTTTTCAAAATATCTCCATCTCGAGTCATTATGTATAAGTTTTTAACATCTTGGGTTTCACTTAAAATTCGTTGAGAAGAGAAGATGACAAACTCTCCATCGGGGGAGTAGCTGGCTCCCTCATTTGAGCCGTGATCTTTTGTTAGTCGAACCAGATTCATTCCCTTGCTTGATAATCTAAACAAGTCAAAACGATTATCGAGCCAACTTGAAAAAATAATCTCTTCACCATTAGGTGAAAACCTAGGACTCGCATTGTATTCACCAACAAATGAAACGCGTTTTACATTGAACTCCGTTTTATCTGTACTCAAAGTATATATCATCGGCTTCCCTGCCCTGGTTGACAGAAATGCAACAGTCTCTCCATTAGGAGAAACTGATGGGTCTACATCAGAAGCAAAATGCCTAGTTAGGGGAAATAGCACTTTAGTTTTAATGTTCATTTTATAGAGCTCTGCATTTCCTGAATGTGTAAGGGTTAAAATAATCTCATCCCCACCTGGTACAAAAACGGCTCCGGAGTTAATTCCCTTAAAATTGGAAATAACTTTATACTCACCAGTTTTTAAGTCCATCATATAAAGATTTACATTTTTTCTTTCTGACTCGTTTGAAATGACACTATATACAGCGTATTGCCTGTCTTCAGATATCGTAGGAGAAAAAACGTACCCATTGTGATTTGTGATTTGTTTTATATTTGTACCATCCCAATCTGCGGCAAAAAGTTGCTTGCCTTTTACCCCTTTATTATTAATACCCATATCTGAAATAAAATATATTTTAGATTTAAAAATTGACTGCTTTTGAAATAGATTTTGATAAATTAGATCTGCCACTTCATGGCCAAGCACACGAGCCTCTTTTGTTGAGTTATCAATTTCAGTCAAAGACGAACTCTGTTCTCCACGCCGCGATAACAACTCAAAAGCCTGCGTTTCTTTGTTTCGAGATAAAATATACTCATAATCCATTTTTTGAATTTCTGATAATTCATTATCAAAAACTTCAAGCTTATGTTTATACATCTCAAGATCAGTTCGGACGATATTGGACACTTCTACGCAATTACAATTTTCCGAAGTCGAAAAAGCAATTTTAGTTTTTTCGATGGTCGCATCTCCAACCGCAACAATTGAAGTTTGAGCAAATAATTTATCTTGGAGCAAAAAAGTTATTAAATAAAACGTAAAAATCTTCATATTTTTATATTACAAGGGAAAGCCTAAAATGACACCCTCTGAAAGTAGTCGGTCTTTTATTTCCTCACTAGGCAATGGAAATGGCTGAGATTTATTAATTGATTTAACTGCACGGGAATCAAACTCTTCATTTCCAGACTTGGAAACGAAACGATAATGAATCACTCTCCCCTCACTATTAATATAAATAATAATTCGAGCTTGAAATGCGCCATCTCGCAGAAATGTAGGGAGTTTCCAGAAGGGGCGAATTAGATTTGGAAGCGCCAAAACATATTGATCAAACTGAGCCAACTCCCCCTGATAGCGACCTTTTATTGAGCTGCCTTTTGAAATCTGGTTTCCTTCTAACAAGAGTTTTTTTAATTTTTTGACACCAATAGAATTTTTTTTCGCTTTTCTTTTACTTTTTGCGCCCTTTTTAAACTTCGCTCCACTTTGCTTACTTAGTTTTTCGATGAGACTTAAACCTGCCCCTTCAGTATCATTTTCAAGAGAATCAACATTTTTTTCGGAATCAGGTAATTCTTCTTCAAGCTCCGAAACATCCTTTATTGATTCAGTGACTTCATCTTGGGCAACGTTCTGGACATTAACATCTGGAGAACTTTCCTCTTCTTTATTATCGATTGCTCTTTTTAATTGTTCTAGTTCTTTAAGCGTTAATTTAGGTAAGCCAACAACATCAACTTTGATAATTTCACTAACTTGTTTTGGTTGAGACTCTTCCCAAAAGAAATGGTTTATTTTTTTTTGAAAAAAAAGAAGATTAATCACGATGATATGAACAAAAACAGATCCAACAAAATATTTTTTAGCTTTAAAAATAGATAAATTTGTCGCATCTACCACATGAAACATTATTTATTCTCGTTAGTTTCAAGCTCTGTGATTAAAGAAATTTTAGAAAAGCCCTTAGTTTTTAAAAAACTCATTAATCTTGCAACGCTGCCGTATTTAATTTCTTTGTCAGCTCTTAAGAAAACAGTATTTTGATTATTCTCTTTTAAACTTTGTTCCAACACAGTGCTTAAGTTCTCAAACTTTACAGGTTTCTCTCCTATGAATAATTTCATTTCCTTAGAAAAGGATAAAATGACCATACTTGATTGAGTAGAGACAGAGTT
>Ga0255762_10002784_pt1 | contig 14061 bp, 10 predicted proteins | sample 101ome_16_FD_179962 | JGI IMG/M metagenome (GOLD analysis project Ga0255762, IMG submission 179962) | Coastal salt marsh microbial communities from the Groves Creek Marsh, Skidaway Island, Georgia - 101401AT metaG (version 2) | ecosystem: Environmental > Aquatic > Marine > Intertidal zone >...
GCCGAGGGCTTGCGGGCCCAAGAGCGAAACGGTCAGCTCGCTGAGCTGCTGCCGCGCCTGCCCCGCTAGGGTCTTCAGCATGGAGGATTCGGGCCCGGGGTTCTGCCCCTGGCCCAGGGCCGAGAGAATGCGGAATTCCAGGGTTTTCACGGCTTCGATGGTGACCTCAAGGGTGGCGAGGGTACCTTGGGGCAGGGCCACGCCGTGATCCGCCGCTAGGCGATGGAGGCGCTGGGCCGCGGCCTCGAGGCCAGGGCCGGCGTTGCCGCCGCCGCGCTCAAACTCCAGAAGGTATTTGGCGACGGTCCAGCCATCGTTCTCCGCGCCCACGCGGTGGCTCACGGGGACGCGCACGTCATCAAAGAAGACCGCGTTTACCTCATGCTCGCCGGAGACGAAAATGATCGGGTCCACCCGCAACCCCGGGGTATCCATGGGGATTAGCAAAAAGGTAATGCCCGTTTGCGGCTTTCCCGAGCGGTCCGTGCGCACCAGGGCAAACATCCAGTTGGCATGGTGCGCGTGGGTGGTCCAGATCTTACTGCCGTTCAACACGTAGTGATCGCCGTCGCGCCGTGCATCGAGGGCCAGGGCAGCAAGATCCGAGCCCGAGCCTGGCTCGGAGTAGCCCTGGCACCAGTAGTCCTCGCCGGAGAGGATGCGGGGGAGGAAGGTGGCTTGCTGTTCCTCCGTGCCGTGGCCCATGAGCACGGGGCCGCACATGCCGAGGCCCATGGGGGCTAGGGCGGGGGCTCCGGCCGCGGCGCACTCCGCGCTGAAGATATAGCGTTGCTCCACGGACCAGCCCGGGCCGCCAAAGCGCTCGGGCCAGGCCGGGGCGACCCAGCCCTTCGCGGCGAGGATGCGGTGCCAGCGGATATTGGTCTCGAAGTCCTGAAACATGCCGCCGTTGTAGGCGGCGCCGCGTCGCAGTTCATCGTTCAAGGCCTCGGTGAGGAAGGCGTGTACGTCGTCCCGAAAGGCTTCCAGCTCCGGTGAGAAGCGAAGATCCATGGTGCGTTCCCCTTGCCCGCGCCCCTAGTGATGGTTTGAACCCTTCGCTACAGTCTACCTTGATGGCCCTTGTGGCGTTGAGGCCCCGAGGGACGGCTTGGAGGAAAACGCTCATGGCTCTGCACCGTGCCGGGGGTCTAATTTTGCTGATCAGTATGTTGCTGGGCTCCGCGGGGGCCTGGGCTGCGGATGACAACGTCCGCTACGTCAGCGATCAGCTGCGCATCGAAGTGCGCGAGGGGCCGGGGCTCGACTACCCCGTGCTCACGACCCTCCTTACGGGGGCCCGCTTCGCCGTGGTCGAGGAGAGCGAGGACTGGCTCCGAGTGCGCTGGGAGGGCGGCGAAGGGTGGCTGCGCCGCCAGTACACCGTGGGGGAGCCCGTGGCCCGGCTCCGGGTCCCGGAATTGGAAGCGGCGGCGAAAAGCGCCGCGGCGCAGGCCGAGGCCCTCGCCGCTGAGCTGGCACCGGTGCGGGAAGCCCTGGCCGCCGCGGAGGCGAGCGGCGCCGCGCTAGCAGAGGAGCTGGCGACCCAGGGAGCAGCTTATGCGGCGCTGCAGGCGGCGGCGGGCAACGCCCTAGAAACGGAGGCAGCGCTGGAGGCCCTGAAGGCCCGGGCCGGCGAGCTTGAGACCGTGCAGGCCCGGCTGATTCAGGACAAGCTCGCGCTGGAGGCGAACCAGGAAGTGGAGGGGCTCAAGTGGGGTGGTCTCCTTGCCCTTGGCGGGGTGCTCCTAGGGTTCTTCCTTGGGCGTGCGGGCCGTCGTCAGAGTTCCGGCTGGGTTTAGGTGGCGCCCCGCGGCGGCCATCAGGGCCTCAATGTGCGGGTCCGTGATGCGCAGCTGGCGGAGCGTCCGATGAAGCGCCCGTAGATAGTCGATGTTGCGCCCCGAGGGCCCTTGGGCCGTGCACAGCTGGGCCACGAGCTCCGCCCAGGGGGCGGGCCCGAGCCAGGCAGGATTATCTGGGGTGGCCAGATAGACCAGGGCCCGGCGGCGGATCCCAAAGCGGTCCCGCACCTCCCGAGTGCAGCGGAGGTAGCCATTTTTTTCCCGGTAGTCCAAGCGAGCGAGGGCGCCCTTGGCCACGGCCGGGGGTAGGAAGTAGAGCAGGCCCTCGCAAGCCCCTTCTCCCTGTTCCGCCCTCTCATCCCTTTCATCTGGGGCGCCTTCCGTGGGCACGAGGGTCAGCACGCGTCCCGGGGCCCCGGGCACGCCGCGGTGGTCGTGGGAGCCCTGCCAGAAACGCCTCTCGTAGCCGGGGAGGGTGGCTTCTACCCGCTGGGTCCAGGGCAGGGCTGGGCGCGCCATTAGCGAGCCATAGGCGAACAGCCAGAACCCGTCCTGTGTCATGCTCCCTTGTGTTAAAGCCGCGGATTCGGTCATGGCGTCAGAACACACTTCCTTTTTTTCTCCCCGCCAGCCCGCGGGGGATAGGGGCGCTCTCTTGCTGTGGCAGCGGGGCGACTCCGACCGGGATGATCGCATAGCTTTCCTCGACGGCTGGAGCGGCCCCGCGCCGGAGGCTCTGCCTCCGGCCCCCGTGGTGCGCTGGGGCGCCCGGCTCGATCAGCCCCTCACCGATGCCATGGCCGCGAGCGATGGCCTGGGGCTTGCGTACCCGTCGCCCCTCTCCTTCCTCGCCGACGACGGCGCGGCGCTGTTTCGCCCCCTTCGGCGCACTTGGACGCAAAAGGGGGCGGAGACCGGGACCTTCCTTCGGGAAGACGGGCGTTTAGAAGTAGGCACGGAAGTCACGGCCTTGCCCCAGTCCGCGGCCTTCCGCTTACAAAGCACGGCGCGGGTCCTCGCGGCGCCGGCGATCTCCCTCCACCGCTTCTCCGCGGCCCATGCCCCCCTGCCCCCCTGGGTCACGGAGGTGACGGCCTTCACCGGCGACTGGAGCGGAGAGTTTCGTCCCACCGCCGTGCCCCTGGGTCCCAGCGGATTTAGCTGGCAGCGCAGCGCCGGGCGCAGTGATCACCATCGTTATCCGGCGCTGCTCTGCAGCGAAGGGCCTTTGGCCGCAGACCGCGGGCGGGTGCTGGCAGTGATCCTTGCAGCGAGCGGGGATCACGAGTTGCGCATCGATCAGCGGGTGGATGGCACCTTTATGGTTCAGGGCGGGGCCTATCTAAACCCGGGGGATGGGCGCCTTTCCGAGGGGGACACGCTAGCCACCCCGGCCCTGTGGTTCGTCTTCTCCGAGCATGGCGCGAACGGTCTCCGTCAGCAGATTCATGCGCTTCAGCGGAGCGAGGCTTTCCCCCAGGAAGGCCTCGCCTGGCCGCGCCCGGTGCATCTTAATAGCTGGGAAGGGCTCTACTTCGACGTCTCGGAACAGGCGCTGCTCGAACTCGTGGCGTCGGCCAAAGCCCTCGGGGTGGAGCGTTTTGTGGTCGATGATGGTTGGTTTCAGGATCGCATCGACGATCGCCGGGCCCTCGGGGACTGGCTCGAGGATCGGCGTCGCCTGCCCCGGGGCCTCGTCCCCATCGCCGAGGCCGTGGAAGCCGCCGGCATGAGCCTCGGGTTATGGGTCGAGCCGGAAATGGTGAGCGCCAACAGCGCCCTTGCCCGGGCTCATCCGGAGTGGCTTCGGGGCGGTGACGGGGGCCTCGAGTCGCGCCATCAGCGCGTGCTGGATCTGGGGCAAGCGGCGGTGCAGGACGCCATCTTCGCCTTCCTTGAGGCGCTCCTGACGCGCCTGCCCATTACTTACCTAAAGTGGGATCACAACCGCATTCTCACGGGGCAGGGTGCGGGGCCCGGGGTGGGCCATGGCGCTCAGGTTGCCGGGCTCTACGCCGTTCTCCGGCGCCTCCGCGCCGCCTTCCCTTCCGTGGAGCTGGAGACCTGCGCCAGCGGCGGCGGACGCATGGACTGGGGCATGCTGGGTCTGATGCACCGGGCCTGGCTGTCCGATGCCAACGACCCTGTTGTGCGAACGCCGATCATGATGCGCGGCGGACTGTTCCTCGCCCCGGAGCGGGCCGGGGTGCACGTGGGGCCCTCGCCGGCTCATGGCACGGGGCGCGTCACCTCCATGGCCTTCCGCTGCGCCGTGGGCCTTCTTGGGCACTTCGGCCTCGAACTCGACCCCCGAGCCCTCAGCGCCCAGGATTGGCGAACGCTGAAGGCAGGCATCGAACGCTATCAACGCCTCCGGCCCCTGCTGCACAGCGGCCTCGTGTTCGATTACGAGGTGGATGCGGACCATTGGGTGCGAGTCGTGGTGGCGGAAGATCGACGGGAGGCCGTCGCGATCGTGCTCCGCCTTGGAGATCAGAGGCCCGGGCGGCCCCTGCGCGTGCCCTTGCTCGGGCTCGCCACGGACCTTAGCTATGCGGTGCGCCTCGAGGGGCCCGCTGCCGGGCCCGTCCCAGGCCTTGGGCGCTTTGAGGGAGCGGGGTTGACCGTGGCCCCAGGCTACCTGCCGGCCCAGGGTTTCCCGCTTCAGCTGCCCCAGCCTCAGAGTGCGCTGGTCCTCAGGTTCACGGCGCAGACGTCCTTGGACGCGACGCCTAAGCCCTAGCGGTCGTAGGGGCCATCGACGGACGCATCGCCGAAGGCCATGCGCGCAAAGCTGGACCAGTCCGGGCCCCGGCGCAGGTGCTGGCCACCGTCCACGGAGAGGTTTACCCCGGTAATCCAGCTGGCCTCCGGCCCGCAGAGAAAGCGCACGGCGGCGCCAATGTCGTCCACCGTGCCCGTGCGAGCGATGGGCATGCAGTCCAGGTAATCGGCGAGGACCTCCGGGCTATCCTGGAGCCCCTGGCTGAGGTCCGTCTCCACGAGGCCGGGGCACACGCTATTGGCGCGCACCCCGGCGTGGCCGAGCTCATCGGCAAGGGTGCGAATCAGCATATCAATGGCGGCCTTGGAGGCGGCGTAGGTGCCCCCGTAGCGGTGCGTACGCACCCCGGCGATGGAGGAGATTGCGCACAGCGCTCCGCCGCCGCTGGCTGCAATGCGCTTCCCGGCGTGCTTCAGCAGCAGGAAGGTGCCCGTGAGGTTCGTGCGCATGACGCGTTCGAAGTCCTCGAGGCTCTGGTGCGTGAGGGGCGCCAGGCCGCCCGTTCCGGCGCTGGCCACGGCGATATGGAGGATGCCCCCGGGGCCCTCCGCGGCGGTGATGGCGTTGGCCATGGTGCTCTCCTCCGCCGTATCGCCGGCGAAGGTGCGGATGCGATCTTCTGCCCCAGGGGCTTTGGCCCGGAGGCTGGCCGCTCCAGTCGCTAGCCGACCTTCATCGCGCCCGAGGAGGGTGACCGTGGCGCCGTCCCGAAGGAGGTGCTGGGCGCAGGCCAGGCCGATGCCGCTGCCGCCGCCGGTGATCAGTGCGTAGTGTCCTGCAAGGGCCTCTGCCATAGCCGCTTTCCTCCCCAAAAAGAAAGGCCCGAGGCTAGCGCGCTGCGGGGAGGGCGTCGAGGGCTCGCGCCTTTCCCTCCCTTTCCGAGCGGGGCATGATGGTCTGGGGAGGACATTTTATGACGCGATCAGATCGAAAGCCGCGGCCATCGGGCCGTCGAGTCGGGGCCCTCCTGTTCATGCTGGGGAGCTTGCTCCTATGCGGAGCGCCCCTGCGCGCTGAAGATGAGCAGGCGGAGGCCCTGGCGATCTTGGATGCCTTCATGGCGGCCTTCAACGCCCGGGACATCACGGCCTTTGAAGCCACCTTTCATTTTCCTCACGTGCGCATCGCCTCCGGGCACGTCACCGTGTTGCCGGAGGCGGGCACCCGATCCAATGCGCTCTTTGAGGCCCTTGCGGAAACGGGGTGGCATCACAGCGCCTGGCTGGAGCGAAAGGTGGTGCAGGCCGGGCCCGGGAAGGTGCACCTGGCCGTGCGCTTCGCTCGCTTCAACGAGGCCGGTGGGCTACTGAAGGAATATGACTCCCTATATATCGTAGAGCGCCGCGGCGATCGCTGGGGCATTGTGGCGAGGTCGAGCTATGCCCCCTAAAACGCAAGCTTTGTTGGAGATCCTAGAAGCTGAGCTGGGGGCGGGAGCCGTCCTCACCGGGGACGCGGTCTCGCAGCGCGCCCAGGGCATTTGGCGTCCCGCGCCCCTTGAAGCCCTTGCCATCGTGCGACCGAAGGATACCCGGGAGGTTTCCTTTGTGCTGAAGGCCTGCTTTGAGGCCGGGCAAAGCGTCATCCCCCAGGGCGGGCTGACGGGGCTTGTCCACGGCGCAGATACGGGGCCCGAGGATCTCATCCTTTCCCTTGAGCGCATGAACGCCATCGAGGAGATCGATCAAGCGGGCCGCACGGTGCGGGTGCAAGCGGGCGTGCCCCTGCAAACCCTTCAGGAGGCAGTGGCGGAGCAGGGGCTCAGCTTTCCCCTAGACCTGGGGGCTCGGGGTTCCTGCTTCCTGGGAGGGAATCTGTCCACCAACGCTGGGGGCAACCGCGTGCTCCGCTACGGCATGGCCCGGGAAAACACTCTGGGAGTGGAGGCGGTGCTAGCCGATGGCACGGTCATCGATAGTCTCTACGGCATGGTGAAAAACAACGCGGGCTTCGATCTGAAGCAGCTGTTCATCGGCTCCGAGGGCACCCTGGGCATCATCACCCGCGCTGTGCTGCGCCTACGGGAAGCCCCGGGAAGTCGGCTCAGCATGCTGCTGGCGCTGCCGGACTTTTCTTCCGTGACAGGCCTGCTTCGCCATTTGGATCGGGGTCTTGGGGGGCAACTCTCCGCCTTCGAGGTGATGTGGCCCGAGTTTTACGAAGCCGTAGCCACGGCGCCCCGGTGCCCGGCGCCGCCCCTGCCGCTCGGTTCTCCCTTCTACGTGCTCGCTGAAATGCTGGGCTCGGACCCCGCCCGGGATGAGGCCTGGGTGGAGGCGGTACTGGCCGAAGCTCTGGAGGCTGGCCTCGTTAGCGATGCGGTGCTGGCCAGCACCGGTGCCCGCAACGAGGCCCTTTGGGCGCTGCGCGATAGCGTGGATGTGCTGGCGGTGGGGAAGCCCACGCAGGTCTTTGATGTCTCCCTTCCCATTGGCGCCATGGGGGCGTACGTTGAGACGGTGAAGGCAGGCGTTGCTGCCGTGGACCCGGAAGCGCGGGTCTTCACCTTTGGTCACCTGGGCGACGGTAACCTGCACTTCGTGATCGCGCCTCGCCCCCGAAGCAGCGAGGGGGTGACGGCCATCGAAGCGGCGGTATATGACCCGCTTAAGCCGCTTCGGGGTTCCGTTTCCGCAGAGCACGGCATTGGGCTGGAAAAGAAGCCCTGGCTGGGCCACAGCCGGAGTCCGGCGGAAGTGAAGTTGATGCAAACGCTCCGGGAGGCGCTCGACCCTCGCGGAATTCTCAACCCCGGCAAGGTCTGCTAGGCCTTGCCTGGGCCCTCCGCGCGGAGGGCTCGGGGAGGCAGGGTGTCCGAATTTCATTTCCAAAGTTTGGTCGATACGGTGGACGCCCTGCGTAGCGGCCATCTCCCGGCGGTCACCCTGGCGCGGCAAATGCTTCGGCGCATCCAAAGCGCTGAAAGCTTGGCGGCCTATGTCTCCGTGGATAGCGAGGGGGTCCTCGCCCGCGCCGCCGCCCTCGATGCGCAGCGCGCCCGGGGTGAGCCTCTCGGGCGCCTCCACGGCATTCCCCTGGCGCTGAAGGATCTGGTTGATCAGGCAGGGAAGGTCACGGGCGCCGGGGGCGTTGTACATGGCGCTTCCCCTGCGCCGCGCAATGCCACGGTGGTAGACCGGCTCCTCGCGGAGGGGGCCATCATCCTGGGCAAGCTCCGGCTGACGGAAGGGGCCTACTCCCAGCACCATCCCGCCTTGCCGGCGCCCCGGAATCCCTGGGCGCCGGAGCATTGGACCGGCGTGTCCTCCAGCGGCTCCGGCGTGGCTACGGCCGCCGGGCTCTGCTTTGGCGCCCTGGGCACGGATACGGGGGGCTCCATTCGCTTCCCCAGCGCGGCCTGCGGAGTGGTAGGGGTCAAGCCCAGCTTTGGCCGGGTGAGCACGGCGGGGGTCTTTCCCTTGGCGCCGTCCTTGGATCACCTCGGCCCCATGGCGCGTACGGTACGCGACGCAGCGCGCCTGCTGACGGTGCTAGCCGGGCCCGATCCCGCCGATGTGCGCAGCCAGGCCTATGGGGAAGAGGATTTTGAAGCAGCCCTCACCGGGGGCGTAGCCGGGCTTCGGGTGGCCTTCCCGCGAGAGCTCTGGCGCGCTGGCGTGGCCTCGGCCCTTACGGAGGCGGGCACCGCGGCCGCCGAGGCCCTGGCGCAGGCCGGCGTGACTTTAAGTGGTGCAGCGCCGCCCTCGGGCGAGGTCCTCATTGACGGCTGGGCTCTCACCGCCGGTGTGGAAGCGGCCCTCGTCCACGAAAAAACCTTCCCTGCCCAGCGCGGGGCCTACGGCCCGGTGCTATCGGCGCTGCTGGATCATGGACACCGCGCCTCGGCCCAGGCCTACGCCCGCCTGGAGCAGGCTCGGCTCGCCTATGCGCGGGCCCTCGACACCTATTTCGAAGGGGTGGATGCGCTGCTGGTGCCCGCCATGCCCTTTTTGCCCCTGCCGCTTGATGCGATGGATGCGCTGGCTTTTGACGGCTACGCCGATCCCCTCACCTTCACCGCGCCCTTCAATTACAGCGGTCACCCCTCCGTGACCCTGCCCTTCGGCTTTTCCGCAGAGGGCTTGCCCCGGGCCGTGCAGCTGGTGGGGCGCCGGGGCGAGGAAAGCACGGTGCTACGTCTGGCCGCCGCCTGCGAAGCCCGCGCGCCGGACCGTGACCGCAGGCCTTCGATCCCTTAGCCTTTCCCCCCTACGCGACTTTCCCTTTTGAAGGAGATGCCTGTGCGCCGTTCCCTTTCCCTTCTGCTGTGCCTTGGGCTGCTTGCCGGATGCGGTCAATCTCAGCCTGATGCGGCCCCCGCGCCGGAGGCCACGGCCCCATGGGCGCATGGTTGGATGGCTACGGTGGCCAATCCCGACGCCACGGCGGCCGCGGCGGAAATGCTTTCCCAGGGCGGCCACGCGGTGGATGCGGCCATCGCCGCCCACGCGGTGCTGGGGCTGGTGGAGCCCGAGAGTTCGGGGCTGGGCGGCGGCGGATTCATGCTGGTCTTCGATGCGAAGGCCCAGGACCTCGCCTTCCTCGATGGGCGGGAGCAGGCCCCGGCGGGGGCGCGGATCGATATGTTCATGGAGAACGAAGCGCCCATGAACTATGTGCAGGCTTGGCAGAGCGGTCGGGCCGTGGGCGTCCCCGGCGCCGTAGCGCTCTACAAGCTGGCCCACGACCGCTACGGGAAGCTGCCCTGGGCCACGGTCTTCGGTCCGGCGATTCGCCTCGCGGAAGAAGGCTTTACGGTGACCGCCAAGATGGCCGGCACCTTGGAGCGCCTCGCCCCCATCGCCCGCATCGACGAAAATCCCGGAGCCGCGGAGTACTTCTTCCCCGGCGGACAGCCCCTCGCAGCGGGAACGACGGTGCGCAATCCCGCCTATGCGGAAACGCTGAAGCGCGTCGCCGCCGAGGGCCCCTCGGCCTTTTATACCGGGCCCATTGCGGAAGCGATTGTAGCCAGCGCCCAGGCGGCGCCCCTGGGCGGCACCCTGACCCTCGACGATATGGCGAATTACGAGGCCATCGCCCGCCCCGTGGTGTGCGGTCCCTGGCGGACCCTGTCGATCTGTACGGCCACGCCCCCGTCCTCCGGCGCCATGCAGATCATGATTCCGAACCTCTACGATCATCGCGTGCCCGAAGGGGCGACGCAGGCCGAACGCATTCGCGCTTTCGTTGAGGCCCAGCGGCTGGCCTACGCCGACCGGGATCACTACTTCGGCGATCCGGACCGGGTGACCGTGCCTCTGGAGGGGCTCTTGAACCCGGCTTACCTTGAGCATCGCGCGCAAACGCTCGGCGATCCGGCGGAGGCAGCGACCCACGGGGACCCGACCGCCGTGCTCGGCGGCGAGGCCTTGAGCGCCCTCGGGCCGGACACCACCCTTGAGCTGGCCGGCACCACCCACTTCTCCATCGTCGACGCCGAAGGCAATGCGGTCTCCAGCACCATGACCGTGGAGGGACCCTTTGGGTCCTCCCGCTGGGCCGCGGGCTTCGTGCTCAATAATGAGATGACGGACTTCGCCCGGGTTTATGCCCCGGAAGCGCCGGAGCCGGCCAACGCCGTGCGCCCCGGCGCCCGCCCGCGCTCGTCCATGTCGCCGACCATGGTGTTCGATAAGGCCGGGGCGCTCCTCATGGTGACCGGCTCCCCCGGCGGAAACTCCATTCCGGCCTACACGGCGAAGACCATCCTGGGCATTCAGGATTGGGGCCTCACCGTGCAGGAAGCCGTGAACTTCCCCAACATCATCGCCCGAGGGGATGCGGTGCGGGTGGAAACGGGCATGGCCCCGGGGGCTGAGCTCGCGGTCGCTTTGGAGGCGCAGGGCTTCAACGTGCAGGCCCGGGAAGGCGAGAACTCCGGACTCCACGTCATTGTTGTCACCGAGACGGGGCTTGAAGGCGCGGCGGATCCGCGCCGGGAAGGAAACGTACTTAGCGGACCCACGCCCTAGGGCGTGGGATCGACCTTCTCCTTCGAGACATTGGCGGCGGTGCCAAAGATCCCCTTGGCCATGAGGGAGGTCTCCTGGTTCCGCCGCGCTTGGTAGATCTCGGCGCGCAGGCCATGCACCTGCAGGTTCTCCGGCTCCGCGAGGGCGGCGTATTCCACGAGGTGGCAGGCCAGGCGGAAGTCCCCGGCGTCCGCATGGCCCTGGGCCGCCTTGGCTAGGGCTTCGGCTCCGCCGGCGAGGCGGGCCAGTTCGGCAGCGACCACCGCATCCGGGGCTGGCTTTAAGCGCGCCGGGTTGCCATCCCACCAGCCGCCGTAAAGACGCCAGATGTTCCGGATTACGAATTCCGGTTCGTCATAGAGGGGTTTCATCCAGGGCTTTTCCAGCACCCCGGGGCCGACCCGGACGTCATGAAGAATGTGATCGAGGGTGAGGCCGCCGTTCATCCGCTCCAGCACGTCCCCGACCAACTTTTCCAGGGTCTCTGCCACGTCCGTGAGCACCTTGCGGATGCGGCCGGCGCCGGCGATGGGCAGGCCATGGGCGGGCAGGAACAGTTCCACGTCCCGCTCGAGCATGGCGCGCATGGCCCCGGCCCACTCCAGGGGATAGCGCTGCACCTTTTGCGGGTTGCCGCAGTTGGGGAAGTTCCAGATGAAGAAGTCCCCGGCGCAGATGGCCTTGTGTTCGGGGATGTAGGCCCAGGTGTGGTCGTCCGTTTCTCCCCGGGCGTGCACGAGCTCGAGATCCAGGTCCCCGACCTTGAGATCGATGCTGTCCTGATAGGTCGTTCCCGGGCGCACCGCATCGGCGGGTAGGAAGCGGCCCTCGTCAGCCCCAATGCCGTAGCCCCGGCGCTTAAAGGCACCGAATTGACGTTCGTTGATGGCCTGGTTGTAGCCGTCCGTGAGGGTGTAGCGGTCGAAGCGCTTCTCGACGTTCTCGTGGCCCACCCAGCGAATGGGGTGGCCGTTCTTCTCCGCGTCAGCGGCGAAAAAGCCGCTGCCCCCGACGTGATCGACGTGGCCGTGGGTATAGACCACGGTATGGAAGGGGCTATCGGTCCACTGGCGAATGGCCGAGACCACTCGGCCCCCGCCCTGGGCGCCGCTGGTGTCGAAGACCGCGAGCCCGGCATCGGTGCGAAAGCACACGGCGTGGCTAAAGGCCTCCACCATGGCGATGTTGTCGTCGAGGACGCTGAGTTCGTGGTTGATGCGGTTTAAGGGCCCGGCACTACCGTCGTCGTAGCCCTCGTCGATGATCTTGCTGGATAGGGCGATTAAATCCGCCATGGTCAAACTCCTCCCCCAAAGGAGGACTGAGTCTGGCCGGAACGCTAGGGCCTCGCAACCTCCAAGCGGGTTAGGGCCTCTTGCATGGCATCCCAGAGGCCGTTGATGAATTCGACCTGGGCCTCCGGGTCCTTCGGGATGGCAGCAAAGGGCACGCGCCAGAAGTGGAGCTGCACCGTGGTGTCGAGCCAGCTGCCGTTGAAGAGCTCGCTAAAGCTGGCCGATTTCTCGAAGCCGCGGTGCGCCAGCAGCAGGAGGTCCCGGCCGGGATTGTGGGCGAGCACGCCCCGAAGCCCGCCGGGCCGCGGTGGCAATAGGTTTGGCCAGGCCTTTGCCCGGGCCAGGGCCTTTTCGTCGCCCTTTTCCCGAAGCCGCGCCAGCACGGCCCGACGCTTGGCCTCGGAAAAGCGCGTGCCCTCGGGATAGAGCAGGATCCCATGGTGGTTCGGCATGGTGGTGAGGAGCTTCACTACGCCGGCTACCTCCTGTTCCGTAGCCCCCGCGCCCCGCCGGGCAAAGTAGTTGGGTAGGCGCTGGCCCACGATGTCGAGACAGGGATCGAAAAGGAGTTCTCGCTTCAACACGTAGCGAAGGCGCACCCCCGTGGGCATAGCGAAGAACACCACGGGGAGTACGGTGTCTCCCATGGAGCTGTGCCGTGGCAGCACGATGGGCGCCGCGCTGCCGGCGAAGGCCTCCGTTCCCGTGACCTCAAAGCGCAAACGGAAAAGCCAGGCCGCGCCGCGCTTAAGGGTGTTCGCCCACCAGCTCTGAAGTTCGTAGTTGGCTTCAAGAAAGGCTTCCGGGTTTCGGCCATGGCGCAGCCAGAGCCAGGCCGCCACCAGCACGCCGGCGCTCTCGCACAGCAGGTAGAGGATGAAGAAGCCCAGCACCCGCGGCGCCGCCCGGGCCCCGGGGCGGAGCAGGGCCAGCAAGGCACTCAGGGGCAGCCACAGGGGCAGCGTGGTGATCAGCAGCACCGTCGCGAGGCCCAGCAAGGGCAGGGTGAGGGCGCGTCGTTGTAGGGTCGTCATCAAGGGGCCTCCAGGGGATCGGCGTAGCGCTCCCCCGCCCGCCGGGCGCGCACCGCCGCGAGGATTTTCTCGTGCGCCGCTTTATCAATGGGATAGTGCCAGGCCACCCACAGGCCGAGAAGATTGAATAGGCTTGGCACGAGGGCGTAGAGGATCTTTAAGGTGAGCACCACGGCTTCGGGCTGGGCGGCGTTCGGAACGTAGCCCACGGCGCCGAGGATGGGAAAGGCGAGGAAAACCCCAAAGGCGGCGGCGAGCTTCTTACTCACCGCCCACAGGCCGATGATCTCTCCCTCCTTACGCTCCCCGGAGCGAAGCTCTTCGTAATCGATGACGTCGGCTTGCATGGCGGAGGGAAGGGCGAGGGTCGCGCCAAAGCCCAGGCCCGAGGCGATGACGAGGACGGCGTAGGCTTGGCTGTCGCCGGGCCCGAGAAAAAATACCCCGGCGAAGGTGAGGGAATTGAGCGCGGCGGCGGCGAGCCAAGCGGGCTTCTTCCCTACGCGCTTCGCCAGCCGGACCCAGAAGGGCAGGAGGACGACGCCGGTGAGAAAGTAGAGGAGGAGATACTGCTCGACGTTGGGGTCGCCGATGACGTAATCGACGTAGTAGGGAATCAGCGTGGCGGGCAGATTGCTCCCAATCGCAGCAATGGTGTAGCTCGCCAACAGGATGCGAAAGGGGCGGTTTTTCAGCCGCGCGCCTAGGGTTCGTAGGCTCGGCAGGGCCGTGCTGCTGCGATGGCCGTGGCGCTCCTTCACCAGCCAAACGCAGGCCAGGCACGCGAGCACGACGAGGGGCGCGTAGCTAAGGGCCACGGCGCGAAACTTGGCGCGCTCGGCATCCGGGCCGTCGCCAAGGCCCAGGGCCCCCTGGATGATGGCGGGAGAAGCGGCGGCGAGGATGGTACCTAGAATCAGCGCCCCGTCACGCAGGGAGAGAATTGCCGTGCGCTCGTCGTAGTCCTGGGTCAGCTCGGCGCCAAGGGATTCGTAGGGCACGGTAATGGCGGTCCAGGCAAGGAATACCACGAAAAGCCCCACCCCAAACCACAGGAGGGCGCCGTTCGGGCTGAGGGTCGGGGGAGAGAAGAGCAGGTACAGGGCGATGACCAGGGGTGGCACGCCTAAGGCAATCCAGGGCCGGCGGCGCCCGAGGGGGCTCGTG
>Ga0255762_10002803_pt1 | contig 14007 bp, 10 predicted proteins | sample 101ome_16_FD_179962 | JGI IMG/M metagenome (GOLD analysis project Ga0255762, IMG submission 179962) | Coastal salt marsh microbial communities from the Groves Creek Marsh, Skidaway Island, Georgia - 101401AT metaG (version 2) | ecosystem: Environmental > Aquatic > Marine > Intertidal zone >...
CGGCCGCAGGTGACGCTAGAAAAGCTGGCAAAATTACCCGGTGTAAATGGGCCAGGGTCATCTGTAACAGCTGGTAATGCATCAGGGATTAATGACGGGGCGGCGGCTTTATTGCTGGCGTCACAGGCAGCACTATCATCGCATGGGTTGAAGCCAATTGCCCGCATTGTGGCCAGCGCAACGGCTGGTGTGGCACCGCGCGTCATGGGAATTGGTCCAGTGCCAGCCAGCCAAAAGGCATTGGCCAAAGCTGGCCTAACCATTGATGACATGGATGTGATTGAAATTAATGAAGCCTTCGCCGCGCAGGCATTGGCCTGCCTTCGCGCGCTTGCTATTGCCGATGACGCGCCGCACGTAAACCCAAATGGTGGGGCGATTGCACTTGGTCATCCGCTTGGTATGTCTGGGGCGCGGTTAGTGCTGACAGCGGCTTATCAACTGAAACGCCTCGGTGGCCGCTATGCGCTCTGCACTATGTGTATAGGTGTAGGTCAGGGCATGGCATTGATTCTAGAAGCTTGTTGATAATACTTTGGGCTAACAAAAAACCAATTTTTAGCAAAAAATTAAACCATGATAACTTACGTAAGCGAATTTGGATCCTTTCACATTTGGTTTTTATTTTGCCTGATTGTTTGTGCGTTGATTTGCTATTCGCTGGAAAAAGTAGCGATGGAAGTGACTGCTTTGGGCGTCATTGTAATTCTCCTCTTCTTTTTCCATTTTTTCCCGATACTAGACGCTGATGGTATGTCAAATCTTTCAGCCAGCAAAATCCTTGCAGGATTTGCCAACCCAGCGTTGTTGACCGTGCTCGCATTACTCGTTGTTGGGCAAGGTGTCGTGAAAACAGGAATTCTCGAGGTTGTCTCGGGTCATGTGCTACTTTTGGGTCGAGGACGATTGTGGTTGGCCATGCTCTTATCTCTTGTTTCTGTTTTGGTAATTAGTGCCTTTTTAAATAACATACCCGTGGTCATTATTTTTATTCCAATTATTCAGGGTATAGCGCAACAGTTTCATGTGCCATCTTCACGATTGCTGATGCCGCTTAGCTTTGTCGCTGTAGTTGGTGGGATGACCACTTTGGTAGGATCAGGAACCAATCTCTTGGTTTCAAACGCTTTAGTTGACGCTGGTTTTGAGAGTTTTAGTTTTTTTGAATTTACCATTCCCGGTTTATTGCTCGCACTAACGGGTCTTGCATACGTCTGCTTGATTGCGCCACATCTTCTACCCAGCCGCACCACATTAAGTCACCGAATTCGAGAACGTCTTGATAAGCATTTTGTTGCTGAAATAGCTGTGAATCCCTCGTCAAAGCTTGTCGGAGCCCCTATCAAAAGGGAGATGTTCGACGATTTCAAAGAAATCAACGTTAGGTTGTTGCACCGGGAAGGGCAAACCATAGTGCCACCTTTTCATGGGCTGCATGTACGATCTGGTGACACGATATCACTTTCTGCCACTCGAGAAGAGTTGACTAATCTAATGATCGCTGATCCGGGGCTAACTTATGGTGACTGGGCCCGGCCAACTGTTGAGAATCATCAAAAATCTGAGCAACTTGTTATCGAGATGATGGTCACACCATCTTCATCATTAGTTGGCAAGACCATTGAAGACGCTAACTTTGAGGGCCGACATAATTGTCAAGTTCTTGGGATTCAACACCACGCACATGTTATCCGTAGTCAAATGGCTAAAGCTAAACTTGCAGCGGGCGATCTGTTATTGGTTAAATGTGACAGTGAAACTATACCGAAATTACGTGAAAACCTTGATGTAGTTTTGGTAGAATTTTCAATAACAGAACTTCCCAACACAACCGCAGCTAACACCTCAATTTTTATCTTTCTCGCTGTGGTTTTATCTGCGGCATTAGATATTATGCCCATTGTGATTTCTGCTATGGTGGGCGCCTTGGCAATGGTCCTGACAAATGTCATATCTCTCCAGCAGGCACTTCAAGCGATAGATTTTAAAATTGCCACAACTATCGCCGCCGCACTGGCGCTGGGTGTCGCAATGGAGGCTACGGGCGCAGCTGCCTATCTTGCAAATTTGATGCTTAGTATATTTGGCTCGGCAAGTCCTTCTTCGATACTAAGTGTGTTTTTTATAATGGTTGCAATGATTTCAAACGTAGTAAGTACAAAAACCTGTGCGATATTGTTCGCTCCTATTGGAATACAACTTGGAGTTGAACTCGGGATAGATCCGAGAATATTTGCAACAACAGTCGTGTTCGCTGCCAATTGTGCTTTTGCAACTCCATTTGCCTATCAAACTAGCCTATTAGTTCTGGGTCCAGGCAGTTATCAATTTAAAGATTTTTTAAAGGTTGGTTCACCCTTGATTTTTCTTATTTGGTTCGTTTATTCACTGTTTGTTCCCTGGTACTACCAAATTGATTAACTCTCATTCACAAACGTGCCTTGATTCAAGTGAGACGGTGGAACGAAGATGAAAGGAAGATTATAATTCTATTGAGATCTTGGATTTAAACTTGTTTTTGTGAGGTTCATGTAGTGACGTCATCCAGCGCAAACAATCTGGACGCCAGGCCTTTGCTTTTCACTCCCATAAAGATACGCGGATTGGTGACGCGTAATCGTATAATTGCATCGCCAATGTGCCAGTATCTGTCAGTTGATGGAGCGCCGAATGACTGGCAACTGATGCATCTCGGCAGGCTTGCGATTGGCGGTTGCGGAATCGTTTTTGGAGAGGAAACAGCTGTTGAGCCGGATGGGCGTAAAACGCATAATTGTGCAGGACTTTATAAGCAAAGCCATGTCGCCTCTTATCGCAAGATTACTGATATGATAAGGTCTAATGGCGCCTTGCCTGCCATACAGCTCGGTCATTCTGGTCGCAAAGGTTCATGTCACGACGCGATGAGAGATTGGCGTGCGCTCAATAACTCCGATGCAGAAAATAACCTTCCGCCGTGGCAGGTGATGACGCCGACAGCTGCTATCAGTCCACCTCGACCAATTCCGCATAAAGAAATGGACCAAGATGATATAAACCGTGTGGTTGACGATTTCAGAACAGCAACAAAGCGAAGCATCGACGCCGGGTATGACATTGTGGAGATCCATGGTGCGCATGGCTATTTAATCCATCAATTTCTATCGGCAACGTCTAATCAGAGAAAAGATAATTATGGTGGCTCATTAGCTAACCGGATGCGATTTGCTGTCGAAGTAGCTGCTGCAGTGCGCGAGGTATGGCCAAAGGAAAGACCTGTGTTCTTTCGGCTATCAGCTGTTGATGGGAAAGGTGGTAGCTGGACATTAGCTGACTCTATCTCACTTGCTGCAACTCTGCGTGAAGTTGGCATTGACATGATTGATGTATCGTCTGGTGGCATCACTGGGTCGAGCAATATGCCGATGGTGCCGCGTATACCTGCCTATCAAGCTCGTTTCGCTAGCCGGATTCGGCATCAAGCCAATATCGGCACAATTGCAGTTGGCGGTATTACAACACCGCAACAAGCTGAAGATATTCTGAGATCGGGTAAAGCTGATATGATTGCTATGGCGCGCGAGCTACTATGGAATGCTGATTGGCCGGCGCATGCGGCTCAAAGTCTTGGACTTGAAGACCCATTTTCATATTTGCCAACTGGATATGCCCATCGCTTGCGACAGCGTGAAAGTCAGAAACAAATGAACATTAACCAAGACGCTAGGCTGGTTGAAAAAAATCTCAATTTTTTTCTCGACGCTAGCACATCAGATAGTGGTCCATAATGCTCTAATGATATCAGCGAAGTTCTTTTTGAACTGACACTTGTATGCAGATTATTCTCGCGCTGCAATTCTGATCAATGCGTCGACCATTACAACCTTATTCTCGCAAATCATAAGTGGGTTAATTTCTGCCTCAATAATTTGATCAAATTGACTGAGTTGTGAAATTGCGGTTATAGCTTGTGCCAATTTTTCAAAATCCCTAGCCGCCTCCCCTCGATAGCCCTTCAGGCCAACAAATCCTTTAACCTCGGCAATCATTTCATAAGCGGTACCAAGAGTTACGGGGGCCGGCCTCAGACTGATATCTTGGTATACTTCCGTGAACACACCACCGGCGCCAACTGTGATTATTGGACCGACCAAATTATCACGGTGAAGTCCTATGATTGCCTCACCAAGACCATAGACCATTTCTTGTAATAAAACGCCTTCAATATGAGCGTTTGGCGCACTGTTTTCGATTGTATTTAACATTTTTGAAATGGCGATTGAGAGTGCTGACCTATTTTCTATATTGAGAATTATGGCGCCATGTTCGGATTTGTGAGGTATATCTGATGAAACTAACTTGACCGCGAGTGGGTAACCAAGGTTACTGTCTGCTGCCTGTTGCGGCGCAATTTCAGACAAGTCATCCTGATTTGGAATAAACACCTGATTTGGGCCAACGACTCCAACTGCAGAAAATAATGAATAACTATCGACCTCATTCAAAATGCCACCAGTGCCGGTTCTTGTTTTGTTGATAATGCCGTGAAACGCACGATCTATCGCTGTTGTATCAAGGTTGCCAATGTCAGTTTGGCGTGAGTCAATTTTTGTTTCAGCAAGAAACATAGAAATGCAATCTGCACAGCTCTCAACAGTTGAAAAACATGGTATGCCTGCTGCTTCGAGCATGGTGATTGACTCTCGCGCAATTGGAAGAGGGAAAGCGACAACTGGAGCGCCGGTGGGCATTTCTTTCACAGCATCGATGATTGGTTTCACTGCCAATTCAGGATTGAATTGCGCTGATGAGCCAATTGCCACAACAATTAATCCGGATTCAGGATCGCTGATCAGCTGGGAGATTGCCAACTTCATCACATCATACTGCGCGCCAGCAAGGGTCACATCTACGAGTTTGCCAGTGCCATGGGGAATATTGTGCTCACGAAAGAATTTTTTTGAGTTTATGCTTAGTCCGACGACATCAACACCTCGAAGGCAAAGCTGATCAACGACCATCGCGCCCCCGCCACCTGTTGTTGTGATTACGGTAGCATGGTTCTGTCGCCCATGAAATTGAGAACATTTTTTTAGCAGTGCAGGCGCCTCGAATAGCGCATCAAACTGGCTCACCTCTGATACATTGTGGTGGGAAAGAAATGCACTCACAGCCGCGGCCTCACCAGTCATGGCGCCAGTGTGTGATACTGCCAGTGCCTGCCCTTCGTGAGATTTGCCGAGCATATACGCCACAATTGGCTTGCCAAGGCATTTTGCTGCAGCGGCAAAAGCCGCAAATTTTTCAGCGTTTCGTAACGTTTCTAGAAATAGTACGAACCCATCAATTTCTGGACTTTTGACCATGGTCATACCAACCGATCCCACACATGATTGGGCTTCGTTGCCTAGCGATATTAAGGCTGAAAAACCAATACCGCGCGCCTCGCCTCTGGAGAGCAACGTACCGATTAGGCTACCACTGTGCGACAAAACTGCTAATCGGCCGCGCCGCAAACTGTCAGCTTTAAACGCTGCATTGGTGGTGCATATAAACCCATTTTCCGTATTAGCCACACCCATTGAGTTGGGCCCAATCATCATCAAATCGACAGAGTTTGCCTTAGCAACTAATCTTGCTTGACGCTCGCGGCCCGCTTCACCCGCTTCGGCATAGCCATCAGCAAGGATAGTTACTACTGATACACCAGCAGCAATACAGTCATCTAATGCTGCTTCGACTAATTTTGAGTTGAGTAGGATATAAGCGTGATCAACTTTCTCAGGAATCGATGAGACAGTTGGGAATGCAGTTTGACCCTGCACCTGCTTACGGAGTGGGTTTACAAGATAGATATTCCCAGAAAATTTGTGCTGTTTGCAAAATTGTAGAGGCCTTGCCGTCAATTTATTTGGGTCATTGGATACGCCAATCAAGGCGACGTTACGAGGCGCGATAAGCGCTTGACCATGATCAACCGTCATGGCGCTTTTGTGAGGACGGTCTTGACGGTCTCTGAGAGAATCGTCGTTCAAAAATTGCCTCAGCAATTCGATTTTTGAGAATTTCCGTTGACCCTCCTGCAATCATCCAGCCGCGGGTACGCCTAAGACAATATTGGACAATGTTGTCATCACTGAACCCAAGCGCACCCATTACTTGCAGTGACTCGTTAGCTGCAAAGAAACCAGCTTCATTACAGGCTAGTTTAGCAAGTGCTGACTCGTGTGCAGATGGTAAGTCGTTTTCAGCGTTTGTTACAGCTCGCATTAGCAGTAACTGTGCTGCTTCGAGCCGCATTTGCATTTCGGCAAATTTCCATTGTAGGCCCTGAAATTCACACAAGTTGCGACCAAACTGTTGCCGAGTTTTTGCGTGTTCACAAGCCTCCAGAAAGGCCTTTTTCCCTACAGCAACAGCCCGCGCCGCATTGCCCAGTCGCTCCACATTAAATCCAGAGATCTGCTTTTTGAACCCACCTGGTCCAAGTAGAATGTTGGTTTTCGGAATACGGCAATTGCTAAAATAGAGTGGCGACCAAGACTCTCCATTCATATACCGGTATGGTGGCCCAATATCAAATCCCGTGGTGCCTTTCTCAACTATGGCTGAGCCTATGCCATCAATGCCTGGGCCAAATCTTAGGTAAATCAGAAATAAATTGGCTTCGACGCTGTTTGTCCCAAAAACCTTGTTACCATTTATTAGAAAATCGTCACCATCTGGTATCGCGGATGTTTGAAGATCTGTGACCGATGAACCTGCATCAGGCTCAGACATACCAACAGAGATAACCTCTTTTCCAGCCAGTAATTCTGGCAAAAATTGCTTCAGTTGACCCTCGCTTGCATATTCGGCAAAGGTTCGGATTGCACCAAAATTTCCAGCTTGAATAACATCTGCACTTCGTGGACAAAACTCTGCAACGGCTTGAATGGCTAGAACGGCATCCATGAGGGTGCCACCAACCCCTCCTTTGTTCTCGGGAATTGTTATTCCAAGTAAGCCCATTTTGCTAAATTGTTGTGCTACATCCCACGGATAACTATCACTATTCGCTCTCGCCACAGAGTCTGCAGCGAGCTCATTTTCTGCAAATTTTCTGACTGACTCATAGAAAATATTCTGATCTTGGGTAAATTCAAAGTTCATGTGAATATCATGCTGTTGTTTTCAATAGGAGAAACGACTGTCTCAGAGTGGCCTCGGCGTTTTTAATATTATTCGCGCAGGTAGCTTGTTGCGCGGGACAAAACAAAGGGTAGAGGTTAAACTTAATTAATATCATTGTCACCGCTCTCTTTCAGTTTCATCATTTGGACACGAAAATGGAATTGTTTCCCCATTCGATGAAGGGCACTAATCCCCAGCAAATATTGAAGGTGCGTAAATGACTGTCACCGAAAAAATAGCAGAATACATTTGTGATGAGTTTAGCCGCCCGTTGTCAGATACAACAATACACCATGCTAAGCGCGCAGTTATAGATTGGTTTGCTGCTATGTATTCTGGCTCGATACAAGAGCCAAACCCAATGCTACGTGAGTCATTGATAAATACCGACGATGCTCAACAAGCAATTATTTTTCCAGAAGGTCAATTTTCAACTGTCAGAACCGCTGCTTTTTTAAATGGTGCCAGCGCGCATACCTCAGAATTTGACGATATTTTCCGGGATGGCGGATTTCATCCGGGATGTGCAACGATCGCTGCGGCTTTGGCAGTGGCTCAGCACCATAGACAGACGGGCCTGGTTTTTTTGCGTGCAGTTATTGCAGGGTATGAGGTCAGTAGCCGTATAAGCTCAGCAATGGGACGTGATCATTATCGCTTTTGGCATACCACCGGTACCGTCGCGACCTTTGGTGCCGCAGCTGCAGCTGCGTTGTTGCTAAAGCTTGACCGTCACCAAACGGCGCATGCGTTGTCAACATCGGCAACTCTGGCTGCAGGGTTGCAGCAGGCATTTCGATCAGATGGCATGAGTAAGCCCCTACATTCTGCCCATGCAGCTGAAATTGGTGTAATGGCAGCGATGGTTGCATACAAAGGGGTGACGGGCGCCCTTGATGTTCTCGAGGGACCAGTTGGTATGGGCATGGCTATGAGTGGCTCTGCCGATTGGACAAAAGCAACCGCCGGGCTTTCTGAGAACTATAATATAGAGGCGATAACTTTTAAAAATCATGGTTGTTGTGGACATACGTTTGCCGCCATTGATGGAATCCTTGCACTTATGACATCTGCGCAGATTAAAGCGCATGAGTTTGCCAGCATCGATATTGCGACTTATGGGCCGGCAGTTTCTGTGACTGACAGACCAGATCCAAAAACAATACAAGAGTGTAAATTTTCTATGCAATATGTGGTTGCGCATGCCGCCTATTTTGGCAGCGTTCGTATTGATGCGTTTGAATTGGTACGCATGAAGGATCCAAAAATCAGAGCGTTGATGCCAAAGATTAGTTTGACTTTTGACCAAGAGATTGATGACCAATTCCCAGCTCGTCGGGCTGCTCGGGTCAGCGTCACCTCAACGGCTGGTGGTGTTTTTACTCATCATCAGCATACGCGAAAGGGCGACCCTGACCTGCCGTTGAGTGATGAAGAGCTTAATGAAAAATTTGTCGAGCTAACATCACCGGTTCTGGGGACTCAATCGGCAGAGAAATTGCTACAGCATTTGTGGCGTTTAGATCAAATTGATCTTTCGGCATGTCTTGCGCACACAATTCCATCAGAATGAGAATTCTAGTTTTTAATTAACATATCACAGCGATCGCCCAAGTCCGGATCGATTGGCACAGTTTCTGCAAACCCAAGTTAGCATCATGGCGTAACAAATAAAGCTGCCCATTTGAGCTATGTTTCTTTTCTTTGATTAACAAAACGCAACAGCTGATTTAATTACGATTTATCCTCAATGCTCGGTATCTTAAAGGCGTTAATTGTCATTGAGATGAGCGCGTAATATCCAAGCAGTCCGATGAGATCAACAGTTGCTTCGACACCTAAAATTTTGACCACCTGATTGTAGGTATCATCAGAAAGTTGTCTGGTTATGTTTATCTCTCGTGTAACTGCATAAACTATTTCTTCATCCTTGCTTACAAAACTGGGTGTTTGGTCCGCAGAAAGAGAGTCAATTATTGAGCTATCAACACCCCCAGCGAGAGCATGTGGGACATGGGCTTGCCATTCAAATGCAGCATCCCAGATACGCGCGGTTGTTAAAATCGCCAATTCAGACAATCGAGGCTCTAAACTCGTGTCGTATCGGCAATATTGGCCTAGTCTTTGTGCTCTATCAGCCAGTTCTGGTCGATAAAGCCAAATAGACAGAGGGCCTCTGACCTGACCACGTGGGCCAGATACTATTTCGTCATAAATTTGCTTTTGCCTCTCTGTCATATCTGTTTTTTCTATTGTTTGAAGCCGTGCCATTACGAAATCTCCGTCAGTTTGGGATCATAATTTTAAATGCTTTCAGAATAGAGAATAATTTTGCCGATATGTTCGCTTGACTCCATCAGTCTGTGGGCGTCTGCAGCTTTTGAAAAAGGGAACGTAGCATATGTTTCGGTGGTAATTTCTGAGTTTGCGAACATTGGCCAAACAGTTTTTTCCAATGCTCGACATATATTTGCTTTTTCATGAATTGGCCGCGGCCGCATTCGTGAGCCCGTGATAGTCAAATGTTTACTGTGGACGAGACCAAAATCCACCGTTGCTGTCTTGCCAGCTGGCAGATTAATGATCACCAGTCGACCACCATGTGCCAATAGACCTACTTCGCGAGGCAAATAGTCACCACCAACGATATCGACTACAACATCAACACCACGACCGGTTGTTTGATCATGACACACTTTGGCGAAGTCTTCTTCGCGATAATTAATGGCATAATCAGCTCCAAACCGGCTAATGGCCGAACACTTTTCTGCTGTCCTTGCCGTTGCAAATACTGTTGCGCCAAATGCCTTTGCCAATTTTATGCCTGCATATCCAATACCGCTTGTGCCTCCCTGTATCAAAACTGTCTCGCCAGCTTTTAGTGCGCAACGATCAATCATGTTGGCCCATACGGTGCAGAACACTTCTGGTATGCCGGCGGCATCAATAATATCAACATTTTCTGGCACCGGCATACACTGCTCCTCTGGCGCAACAGCATACTCTGCATAACCACCTCCAATCAGCAGTGCACATACCTTGTCCCCTGGTTTAAAACGCTGACAGCGATAGCCTGCATCAACTATTTCACCAGATACCTCAAGGCCCATTATGTCCGGTGTACCGGGTGGCAAAGGGTATTTGCCCTGACGCTCTTTTAAATCCGCGCCATTAACGCCGGCGGCATATACTTTTATTAAAACCTCATTTGCCTGCATTTTAGGAACTGATTTTGTCGCTAAAGTTAGAACATCGGGTCCGCCAGGTTTTGATGCAACAATTGCTTTCATGGTTTCGACTATATTTCTAGACATGTTGTTTAACTTGCCAGATGTCGGGGTTCAGCATGTTGACTGGGCGCCCACAGGTCCATGATCTGACCTGTTCAAAAACTTCAGAGAACTGCATTTCAAATTCGTCATCAGTGACAAAGCCAATGTGGGGTGTTGCGATGATATGTGGGTGACATGCAAGCTCATCCCGTTGCCAGGTGATTGGTTCTTCATCAAATACATCAACTGCTGCCTTGCCGGGTCGACCAGAATTGAGTGCGTTCAGTAGAACACCTGAGCCTAAAAGTCCGCTACGAGATGTATTTACGAGCAAGCTGTCTGGCTTCATTTTGCCAAGGTCTGCTGCAGTGATTACGCCCTCGGTAGCAGAGTTAAGCCGCACATGCACTGACACAATATCATTTTCGGCAAAAAAAGCGGCGCGACTCTCAGCAACTGCATGGCCATCAGCCTTTGCCCGGGCTCGTCCCTGATCAGAACCCCACCACTCCACTTGCATATTAAATGCTTTTGCATAATCTGCGACCTGCTTTGCGATACGTCCATAGCCATAAAGCCCAAGGCGTCGGCCGAACAATCCTCTGGCCATACCTTGCTGCCATTTACCATTTTGCAAGTTTTGCATCTGTTGTGGAATGTCTTTTACTGTGGCCATAATTAACGCCCATGTGTGTTCAGCTGCTGCAAAAGAGGGGGCGTGGGACCGTTTGCCCGCACACACCAATACGCGATGATCTGAACAGGCCTGAATGTCTATATGCGGGCAGCTGCCAAACAAAGAGATGAACTTTAACTTAGGCAAGCCCTGCAATAATGTGCGTGTGATTTGTGTGCGCTCACGTATCAAAATAACAGCGTCGAATTGATCCAATTGTTCAATCCGATCTTCAGTCGTGCTGATGTAGTCTGAAAAAATTGTTACATCAAGATTGTCCAGCTTTGCAAAACAGGGCAATGTCCGCAATGATTCAGACCAGTCGTCAACTATCGCAATCTTCAAGTGACGTCTCCATCCCAAATGCTAGTTGGAACAAAAACTTTCCCCTCGGCCAGTTTTCTTGCTGTTCTAATAATACCAGCCGACTTATGTACAAACGTGTTGTCGTTCAGACTGTAATCAGTAATTACATCCATAGTGCCCATGGGATGATGCAAAACCAGATGTGCTGGTATGCTGTCTGATCTTATCATTAAGGGATAAGCCACAGTATCAGGTGTCAGGGCACAGCTGGCTATGCATTGGCTGCCAGTGACAGCTAAGGTTGGGTGTGTTCTCCAAGGCATGAAATAACGCACTGTCAAATGATTGGTTTGATCATTTGGCGCCACAATCCCAAATTTTGGCGTTACTGATGCTGTACAGTCACCCATGCCCATTTTTTTTGCCGCTGCAAGTCGGACTTTTTCCATGCGTTCAAAAAAAGTATTGTTATTGTCCAGTTCGTCCTGTGTCTCGTTGCCTACTAAACCAAAATCTGAAGCGCGTGCAATCACCATTGGCATGGCCACATCCATACACGTGACCTCGATACCATCAATATTGTCTATTGTCTGTCCGGTTGGCAGGAATGATCCGGTTGATGAGCCAGCGACATTCAAGAATTGCATTTCAACTGGTGCGGCGCTTCCAGGAACGCCGTCAATTTTTGCATTTCCATCGTAAATTACTTGACCATTACTAGTACGCACCTTGACCACAATTTTAGCGCCGGTATTGACTGCGCGCACCCTCACAGTTGTCAAGGCTTCGTTAGCAGGCATCAAGCCCATTTCGACGGCAGCAGGCCCAACAGCGGTGAGCATATTACCACATGTGGGTTTGTAATCGACAAGGGAGTCAAGGACACTGACTTGTGCAAAGAGGTAATCAATGTCAATTTCTGGATCGGATGACTTTGACAATATAGCAACTTTTGTTGTCACGGCATTGCCTCCACCAATGCCGTCAATATTTAACGGATGGCCAGATCCTAGAGCTGCGATTAGCACTTTACTCAAATCATCTCGGTTAGCTGGTAGATCTTTACACTGGAAAAATGGTCCACGTGACGAACCACCTCGCATAAAAAGGAATGGAATTGATTTTTGCATATGCTGCTCTGACCTGTTATCCGCTTATCGCACAATAATTTGCGGTGGAACGCAAGAACCATAATGCTAATCAGTTATGGAAGTTCTGGCTTAAAGCTTTTTTCGTCGTGGATTGTTGATATGTTTATGCTGGAATAACAAACTGTATGTCAAAATTGATGCGTAGTTAGCGGCAAACCAAAAATATTTTAGGAGATATCAATGAGCCCCCCTCGCGATGATAAGAGAAGTTTTAGTGAATTTGGTGAACGCACACCTCTGCCGAGCACCGCGCTGAGTGATTATATTGTACTTGACCTGACCCGGGTCAGATCTGGACCAACTTGTGTACGTCAACTTGCAGATTGGGGTGCTGATGTAATCAAAATTGAGGCTCCGAGTGACAAGTCAGAAATGGGTGGGCCACGTGCTGGACCGGATTTCCAAAATTTGCATCGAAACAAGCGGAGCATGACGCTCAATTTAAAATCTGAGGAAGGAAAAAAAATATTCAAAAAATTGGCTGAAAAGGCCGATGTCATTGTCGAGAATTTCCGACCGGATGTGAAACACCGGCTTGGCATAGACTATGACAACCTATCTACTAACAATCCGGGCCTTGTCTACGCATCAATCTCTGGCTTTGGTCAGGATGGGCCGTTGGCTGATCGTCCAGGCTTTGACCAGATTGCACAAGGCATGGGTGGCCTCATGTCGATAACTGGCGAACCAGGTCATGGCCCAATGCGGGTCGGCATTCCCATTGCAGATTTATGTGCTGGTCTTTTTGCTGCCCAAGCTATTTTTATTGCTCTTCTTGAACGATCGAAATCAGGAAAAGGTCAGTGGGTTCAGACCTCTCTTTTGCAAGCGCAGGCTTTTATGCTGGATTTCCAGGCAGCTCGATACCTAATGAATGGTGATGTTCCAAAGCAAGCTGGAAATAACCACCCTACATCAATCCCGACTGGGGTTTTCAAAACTAGTGATGGTTTCATAAATTTAGCTGTGGCCGGTGAACTGATATGGAAACGTTTGACTGAAACGCTACAAAAACCAGAGTGGTGTGATGACGAGCGGTTCGCGATAAATGAGGCTCGATCCCAAAACCGTGATCTTTTGAACGCTGAAATTGAAAAAATAACCAAAACTCAGACGTCAACTTATTGGGTCACCAAATTAAATGAAGCCGGTGTTCCAGCTGGCGACATTAACAATATTGACCAAGTTTTTGAAAGCCCGCAAATCCAACATTTGGGCTTGGCTCAGAGCATGACTAGTCATGAGCGAGGGGAAACACGTGCAGTTGGGCAGCCAATTTTGATGAGCCGCACACCGAGCCATATTGCCGCACCACCGCCATTAGCTGGAGCGCATAGTGAAACCATTTTAGAAGCGCTTGGCTACAGCCCTGAAGAAATTAAGCATTTAAGAGAGAATGCTGTGATTTAAATTCAATTCAATTCAAAGACAAAGTTCTAATTTGATTCAA
>Ga0255762_10002826_pt1 | contig 13938 bp, 20 predicted proteins | sample 101ome_16_FD_179962 | JGI IMG/M metagenome (GOLD analysis project Ga0255762, IMG submission 179962) | Coastal salt marsh microbial communities from the Groves Creek Marsh, Skidaway Island, Georgia - 101401AT metaG (version 2) | ecosystem: Environmental > Aquatic > Marine > Intertidal zone >...
TGTGGTTGAAGATGGGACCACACAATCAAACAATGTCGGAGCAATACCACCTGAACCCGCCATCAATGTTACTGTTAAACTCTGCTGACTATAACAAGACGAGTTAATATACACCGTCTGAGTGTTTCCCATGGGAATTCCTGAATTATCTCTATATATGCGGAGTAAGACCTCATATTGACGAGCAACGTTCGTAGAATCACCGATATAACGGTATTGAATATCTCCACCCGAAAGGTGAGAACCCATCATTCCAAATGAAATAAGGAATAAGAATAAGGTTAGAAACTGTTTCATGTTGTTAAAGTTTTAATCCCACACCCATACCGATACCTAATCTACCATCGTAACGGAGTTGAGAAATGATTTCCACGTATTCCCAATGGTATAAGAACCCACCACGAATACTCATGTTTATTTGTCTTTGTTCATTGATAAGATAGATACCGTTTTGGTTTGGTGAGGACAACACATACAACTCATCATAGTACGCATCATACTTCTTCCTTGAAGTAATACCAGCAGTCACAAATGGTGAAAACCTGTCTATTGTTCTACCAGCACCAATAGAGAAGTCACCTTTGACTTCAACACCACCGGCACTTTCATCACCCCAATCTTCAACCTCCCACGTAGCAATGTTATCGTAGTATGGATACATAAGTGGTAAGGTCAAATGGTATTGAATAATCATAAATGATTCACCACCTGTGATTATGTATGGTGACATCTGACTTTGGAACATATCTCTTTCTACCATCACACCCATAGACAACCTCATCGGTTTTGATGTATTACTTTCAATAAGATTATCACTTGTGGTCATAATATAATCCCTATTGTCCCATCTACGACGAGTATTCCAATATGGGTAATACCCAACATCATATGGATTGTAATAATATGGTGTTCTGTATCTATTATTCCACGAACCATCATTATAACCATTGTTATATCCATTCTGATACCCTTGGTTATAGTTGTTATTATTATTTACAGTGGTAGTGGTGGATGAGTTTTTTGTCTCCACCTTTTGAATCTTTTGGTCTCGCTCACTCTGAGCAAAAGTGGTCTGTGTAAAAAACACACATACCACCAAAAGTATTAACTTTTTCATAGTCGGTCTTTATTTATAATTATTCTTCTGAGAACGTAGGTTCAGAATAACCTTTTTCATCATAGAAATCAATAAAGTCCACGAAATCTTCAACATCGTCCATAGTTATTTGTCTTTTTGTTCTGTTGCATACTTCACACCCATAATCGTACCAACAATACTAAATGAGTTTGTTAAAAGTATACCAAAAAGATTTGACCACGTGGACTCAATAATTTTAGAGTCGTAACCCATGTATAAAACAAAAGCATAAAGAGCAGATGTGGTAATCCCCACACCGACAATAACGGCCAACGCCAACCTTACAATGATTGATATCAACTCAAACTGAGTTTTCTTTTGCATGACTTCCAAATCCTCCAACGCTTCGTCCTTCGCTTGTTCCGCAACTTCTCTTGCATGTTCGGCAGCATCTTTGAGTTTAGATGTTTCGTCCAACGAATCTTTTAACTCTTCCATGAGTTTGACATTCTCATCGTTGGCTTTTTCTAATTCCTTGTTTTGTTCTTGAACTTGTTTGGTAACTTGTAATCTTTTTCTACGAGCGGTTGTATCTCGCTTACGACATTCCTCAAGGTAATCTTTGAATTCCTTGTCCCCTTCTGCCGCTTTGATTACCTTAACGATATTACCCTCCAAGAAAATCTTCTTTTCCTTGGAGAGTTTCAATAATAGGTCTCTGTCTGTTTTTGTTAGTTCCATATAAAAGGGTATACAGAACCAAAAATATCAAAAGTTATTTATTTATAAACCTTAAACGGTGCAGTCTTGTCAACATACCCCTCGTAGTCTTCTCTAAACTCTTCTAATCTTGGTTCAATATCATCTGATTTAATAATCCAAAACTGAGCACCAACTTTCTTTGCCTTTTCAATTTCAACCTCATCCTGTGATGATGAAATGATACCCACAACACAACCGTTACCATATTCGTAGTTAATCTTACGAATCATCTCAATACCATCGTAAGAAGAACCAATAATGTTTAGGTCCACAAAGACACACTCAGGTCTTTCGTGGTCAGGGTCATCAGGAAACCATTCCTTAAATTTACGGTCAGCCTCGTCTGAACTGTCTAATGCTTCAATAGATAAAGCAATATCTAAAAGAGAACACGCATCTTCAAATACTAAGTGAAAAAGGTTCTCATCATCAATCAACATCAATGTATTAATCATAATATATTCTAAATTTCAATTTTAATTTTTGTACCTTCTTGAGTTCTTTCAGCTGAAACTGAGAAACCATGTTCTTTCAAAATCTCAACACAAATGTTAAGACCCAAACCTGTTCCCGTTTCTTTCTGTCCCTCTTTTCTGGCATATGGCTCTGACAACTCTTTGAACTCTTCATTGGTAAGTCCTCTACCGTTATCTTCAATCACAATGAACGCACCGTCAGTATAGTTACCATCGTGGTATATCTTCACCCATTTCGTTGGGGAATCATTATACTTCAACCCATTTCTAATTAGGTTATCTATTGCAGTACAAAACAACGGTTCGTTAACTTCCAATCCCGTTGGAAGATTACTATGTAGTAATACCTGATTTTTATACGCTGTCAACCTTAGGTAATCGTCCAATATTTCCCTGATGTCACACTCTTTCTTTTCCATCTGAGCATTTGCCTTTACTAAGTTGGTAAATTCATATACCCCTGAATATACTTTTTGAGCGTGATGTAATCCATCTTCAATAAGTTTCAATGGAGAACCAATCTTCATCTCTTTGATTTGGTCCTCATCCAATCTCCTCTTCAATGACTTTATACCTCTCGGTAAGTAAGTGTTAATACCTGAGTGCATATCGTGTCTGATTATCTTAGCAGCATGTTCCAAATAGATGTTCTTCTTTTTTAAGTCGTCTCTAATCATCTGTTTGTTAACCAAGAACTCTTGTACCACCTTAAAGAATGGAGGCATGAAGAATACAACACATCCCCAACCAAACTTCGCCAATGTCAATGTCGGTTCCAATACACCAAATACTATTAATGTTTGTACCCCGAAGAACACAAACATAATAACACCAGCAACCACCAATGATATCTTAGCGTTTAACGATATACCCTCTAAAGCACTCATACTTAAAGTTCAGATTTCTTAAATCCACATTTGCCAAAGAACCACTTTGATGGACAGAACCCAGTCCATACACCAACGTTCAACATAAAGGCAACAAAAATAACAATACCCCAAATATCAAAAGTATATCCTACCAAAAGGACAATTGACATCAAAAGGTAAACCATTCTCGTATCTGTAATACTATTCAATAACTCTTTCATTATAACATATGTAAAACATTTATCAGAGCCACCTTGAGTCTTACCCATAGTCTCTGACCACGACTCAATGATTTGAACTCTTCCGTTCTGAAAATATCTTCTAACTCTTCCATAATTCTTTATATTAAATAAATAGTGGTTTCCCCTAATAAAAAACCCCCACATTTCTGTGAGGGTTTATAGTTGGTTTTATATTATTAATTCTTATTTTTAATAACCTGTTTCATAATCTCCTCACTTGCATTGAATGCATAAGTCTGAATATTAGCATTTGTCTCAACCCATTCAAACGACACAAACGTGTTTTCGTTAATCTTAAGTTTTGTCTCTTCTAATCTCTTCAATCTTTTGTGAAGGTCTTTACGAATCTCTTTATACTCAGGGTCATAAGCCAAGTTGTTTACCTCATCCTTATCTTCAATAAGGTTATATAGTTCAAACTCTTTGTAGTAACTACCCAAAGCATCAAAGTAATAGGTAAACTTCCATTCCTTGGTTCTAATACTTCTCAGTCTGTTTGCTGCCAATACCGATGATGGCATGGAAGCCGAACCTGATTTAGTATCATCAAAGGTAAATAAGATTTCCTCTTGTACTGGTTTACCTGATTCAATGATAGGTAATAAACTCACACCTCTAACGTCTGAAGGAACCGCTACATTAACCATGTCCGCTAACGTTGGAAGGATGTCCACCAATGTTGCCAACTCGTGAGACGACTTACCCTCAGGGAATAATACAGGATTTGAGATTACCATAGGAATTCTCATATTCTCCTCATATGCCACAAAAGCCTTTTGTCTCATACCACCATGGGACATTCCCATCTCTCCGTGGTCAGCCAATCTGAATACGATTGCATCATTCGCCAAATTAACCTCTTGGTCATCATATAAAACATCAATGAATTCACCAATCTGTGCATCAATCTTTGTCAACAAATACGCATAAAAGTTAAGATAGTTCAACTTCATATCGTCATTCTTAAGAACACCCAACAATCCGTCAGCAGCAATATTCGTTTGGAACTGAGCCATCGGTTTTTTGTTTCTCAATAATTGTTCGTGAGCTGTAGATGGTAACTCAGGAATAGTTCTTAAAGTATATTCATCTTCACTATATCCATAGTTCACAAACTTAGGATAACCTAAAACATCATGAGGGTTAACCAAACTCAACACCAAACAATAAGGTGTCATATCTCCGTTCTTTCTTCTCTCTCTAACCTGTTCCAAATACTCAATCGCCTCAGCAATGTAACGAGCATCGTGGTTAGGAAAACCACCACCGAAGTTCTCAGGTTTAGCATCTTCACCAGCATCAGGACCAATCCATCCTTTGAAACCAAACAACGCGATGTCTTTAGCCAGTGGGTCTCCACCATCAGAACCTTTACTCAAGTGCCATTTCCCACGGTATTGAACATCATAACCAACATCATCCAAGATTCTACCAATATTTGGTGTTTGATTATTTAATTGAATCTCACCATCAGAATACACACCACCTTCAGTCAATGTCTGAGTAACTTGGTGTTGTGCAGGGTAAGTACCAGTAAAAAGTGTTGACCTACTCGGTGAACACATACAAGTATTACAGAACGCTCTATCAAATGAGAATCCGTTCTGCTTTAACTTTGTAAGGGTCGGTAAATTTTCTTCTTCCCAATTCTCAGGGAAATGTTGAGTTGCCCTCTCTTGGTCCGTGATAATAAAAATAATATCAGGTTGAGAAGGTAACTCTAACAATTTCTCTTTTAGTCCCATATTAGTCTACGATTGATTCTTCTTCTTCAATACTGTAAACCGTTGGTTGGTTTCTTCTACCCAAGTCTTCAGGTTCCGCATCAAATCCTTTAATGGTGTAATCTTTCCAAAAGAACCCGTCTTTGGTTGTCTTCCAATCATTGAAGTTCTGTAGAGCTTCAGCCATCTGTAAACTGAAGTCAGTTGCTACAGCCTCTTCATCAAATCTACTGTTACAATCATAGTTTGAGAACCATCTCATCCACTCGGGACTACCAGGTTCATATGATGATGTAGAAGCATCAAACAATGGACTGATAGGTGAAATCTGTGGGTATTCCGCAGTTGAGTGACAGCTATAACATGAACTCATTGGGTTATCCATAGGTCCGTTCAATCTACCGTTCCATCCCAAGTGTGAAGGAGGTAACTCATTTCTGTCAGGGTTGATGATAGTTTGTTTCAAATCTAAGTTGATGTATGTGCTATCAGGAACAGGGTTAGATGTGTTCGTAGTATTCTCAGGGTCGTCTCCCCACATGATACCAACAGGAACCAAGTTGTAGAACTTATCGCTCTTGTTCATCGCACCATTATATTTGTAGTTACCCAAAACCCATCCACTCGGAGCACGGAAATCTTTAACCATCACATCCATTTGGATTAATACCACTTCAATCTCTTCTCTATCCAATGTGTTAAAGTCATACGTCGCATACGCTTTCCACCACAATCCATTCTGTAAGTAAGGAACCTGCTCTTCAACAATATCCTTTGGGACAGATAAGAACAATAACTTAAACATTACCGTTCCTTCAGGGAAACCTCCCATATCTTCCATCTTCTCAGCACTCGGATGTAAGTGGTCTTCCCATACTTTACCGATGGTGTAACCACCTTTGTCGTTGTATAGACCCACAGCCCATGCACCACCTGTAGAATAAGTGTAGTCCGGACCCAACTGACCAACAGCCACAGGAGCTTCTTTCGTCAATCCGTGGAAACCTTCTCTACCGTTAGCAGAATAATGTTGCCATGGCATGTGATACCAGTCTCTAACTTTGTTTAATTCAGGTCTGAACGCAACATCAGTGTTACCTTCAAAACAATACCTTTGCACCGCCAATAGATATTCCTTCCAATTCTCTTGGTAGTCAATCTCAAAGAACTTAGGTAATTCCGTATCAGGCATCGTAGTTGGATAGTCCTGACTTAATCTGAATACAGGGATATTGTCTTTCTCTACTGTACCAGGGTCAACCATAAACCCGAAATCAGGAAACGGTTGTTGTTCTTTTTTGTCACCTCTTGATACGTAAATTAAGACAGTAACCACCATCAATATCAATACCAAAATAGACCATTTTTGTTTGCTCATAATTTATTTTTTATTATGTTTATTTATTATAAGTATACTACCCCTCTAAAGAAAGAAAATCGTTTATGGCACATCCTTGGCAACACGCAATATCATCATCACAGAAGTTCGGTGGGAAACCCGATGATTACATCCACATCCACCAATGGTTTGACGAAACCAAAGGGTGGTATGCCCACATCTATCACAGGATGTTTAGACACCACTCTGAAGGTATCTTTGAGTGTGAAGAAGTATTTGGTATGTCTTTTGAGAATAGTGACGGGAAAACCGTTTATACTCGTTACATCGGAGAACAACATGTCAGAGAAGATTGCAACAACCACGTCCCAACTGCAAAAGAATGGATTGAGGGTATTCTATCAGAGAAAAAACCCATTTGGATGATGAAAACTATGAAATTAAACATAGAAGACTAATATTTATAGTCTATGGACGCAGACTTAAAAAAGAAACTACTCTTAATCTTTGATTACCTGAAACTGAATGGTTGTCAATACGCCGAAAAAGAAGGTGATTACTACACCATGAACTTTCATGACCAAAACAGTAATTGGGGATGTGTATCATCACAATATAGATTAGGAATGGTTCGTCTTCCATTAGACATCACACAAGAGTTGGAGGTATTAATTGACAACCACCAAAATGAGTTTGATAGTAACAGTGATGACCCTTACGGTTTTGAAGTGAGACTCTATCCTGACACAAAGACAATCTCCATCTACGAACAATATTCTGAATTTCTTACTGAAGATACTGTTACGGTTACCGTAGATACTGAACAAGAGCCAGAAGTCAAACAAATCATTGACCACTATTGTAAAAAAGAAGAAATCTGTAGAGGTAATATAACATTTACCTTCTATGGTGGTGGTGACTCAGGTTACATTGAGGGTGAAGGTGGTATGTCTGACTTTGATGGTCCTGCAAAACTCTACGAACCAGCAGAAGATATGTTCTACAGAATGTTAAGTACCAACTTTGGTGGATGGGAAATCAATGAAGGTTCACAAGGTGACTGTATCATTGATATGGATTTAGAACAACTTCAGTTAGATTTTCAACAAAACTACGAAGAATCAAAATCTGATGAGGTTTGGTCCATGTCTTTGGAAGAAGGTATCAATGAGGATTGGGAGAAAGTGGAACCAACACCAGGTAAAGTGGATGATGAAAATGAAGATGTTATATTATCATCCGTCAAAAAATTACTTGAATCACTATTCTTTAATGGATTAAATGTGTCCTACCAAATTTACAGAATGCCACATCGTGACAATAAAGATTATATCAGCTTAGATATAGAAGTTGATGTAAGTAGAATTCTTGACAGTCACAAAAATTACGACGAAAAATACTCTGATGTAATCTACGACTTAGAACACGTGATAGAAACTGTTGAAAAGTATTTAGGTTTACAAAGTCAAATATATATAGGTATATCGTATTTTAACCACGACTTCCTTGATGACGAAGCTCACTACGCAACTCAAGAACTACACGAAGAGTTAATTAAGAGTGACGTATTCACCACCGCACAAGCAACTGATACTTGGATTAATGTTTATTATCGTGAAGACGATTACCCTGCAATAAGAATTGAGGCTGGTGGTCACGATATTCCTAACGAAGAATCCGACCTATTTGAAAATACCGTTTGGAATATTGTTGAGAAATACAAACACTTATCAATGGTTGTAAATTACAACGAACTTGACTTTTGGATTAATTATTGATTCCTTTTCTCTTCTTTTCTTTTGATATGTTCCCCATTATCCATGATGAACTCATAGAAGTAATCCACATACTCCTGTCTTTTTGGCATCTTCATTCTTAACGATAGATAGGTGGTTAACAAATTGTTATTCATAAAACCATCCCATAACTTTTCAAAGATGTCGGCATGTAAGGCGAAAGGTTTGGTGTCAAATCCTTTTAGTTGTTCACTCAATCCGTATTGTTCAACCAATTGGTCCACAGATGCATTGGATGTGTAAACATCTCCAAATTCAGCACCAGTAAAGTTGAACACATTCTTATAATACCAATCATGGATACAGTCTCTAACTTCATAACCAATCTCATTAATATCATCATCAGTGATTGGCTCTTCTTCACTATTGTAAATGGCATTCAACTCATCAATGTCTGAGTAATTATATAGGTCACCCAACTTATAAGTTACATTATTAGCAAATAATTCAACCGTGGATTTAGGGTCAACAGCAACATCAATCTCCTCAAGATAATAGAACCCGAGATGGTCCACTTCAATATCGTAGTTGGTAACAACAAACCTCAGGTCATAACCACCACAAGAGAATTCAATAACACCTTTACCTTTTTCCTGAATGACTTGGTCAATACCTTCTCTACCCAACTTATCAGATAACCTTTTCTGAACCTCACGTTCTTGGTCCCTGTTAAGTCCCATATACTTGATAATCTTATCATCAATAACATCACCAGCAATCTCAAAGTATTTGTCAACTATATCCATACCAATAAATACTTCATAGTTTTATTATATACATTCAGTCTTGCTGATATCTTTACTTAAACTTACGTGGATATGATTTAGACCCAGATAATGACACTTATCATTCATCTCTTTCCACAGGTGTTCATTGAGAACCCGATTAGCAACAGTCACCTTTGTCTTTGGTGTTTGTCTTTCAAACTTCACCACCGTGCTTATTCTCGGAGAACCCTCAAAGTCCCAACTCATCACACTTTCAAAGATAATATCATAGATAATCTTCTCCTTTCCAAACTCATAAGTAAGGGTAGAAAAGACCTTTGGGATTATCTTATTTATTGAACTCATAGTATTTATAGTTAATACTTCAATTATATGACATCAGAAGAATTAAATAAAGGGAAAGAACTTGTCGTTAAGTTATTAAATGCCGTTTTTTCATCACAGGGGGACTATAAAATAGTATACCGAACTGATGATACTGGTATCATCGCAAATCTTGTGGGCACCGACAATGTTGTACCTATTGTAAGTAGAAACTTAATCAACGAAAAGGTTTGGAGGTCCTTCAAAGAAGCTTCAAGATACTTACCAATCGCCATGGAAGTTTATTCTGATGTTGATATCATAATAGAATATAACGGAGAAACCTTAACAGGTAATTCATACGATGTAAAAGTGAGTCAACCTGTATTGGATTGTTTTAACTCAACAATAGAATACATAGAAAATAATCCAACCAAACTCAGAACCGCATTTATAAATGTAAGTGAAGCCATGGGTGACTATACAGTGACTTTAGTAAACAATACCGTAATGAGTAGTGACATAGACTCCAATGATTCCTATCTTAATTTTTATATCTATGTTGTTCCCGATTATATTCTGTTAACCAAAAACGAAGGTCAATCAGTAAAAGTGACTCTTGAAGACATCAAAGAATTTGTAAACCATGGAGGTGAAGATGGTGGACCATATTGGGACAATGAGAAAGAAGTAATCAATTCAATTTTATCTTCAACATCCTTTGCAATACAAGAACAAATTGATTCAGGAACCATTATTCCTGAATTCTATAATTGTTTAAGTCAATATGTTTCATGGGACGAAGGACTCTATGAAGATTACTTTTCACAAATGGAAATACTTGTTAACGGAATAAGTTATCCAACCGTAACATATGGTCACTATAAAGAAACAGGGTCATCTGACTTTGAAACTATAGAAAACTTATTCACCTTCCTCAATAATAAAAAGTAAGGGAAACTCCTCAGGAATCATAGTTAGTGGAATACTAATCGGTTCATCAGCATTAATCAGAAAATCGTAGAAATCCAAACTCCTTTTGTGACGGAACATCTTCATCACATTCCCTGGCATATCATTGAAGTCTTTACGGTATAAATCTATAGCCGTGACCTTCTTAGACTTTCCCCAAAGGAAATCTACATTGACCTCCTTACCCACAGTAATAGGAACAACAGTGATGTCCTTATCCTTAAAATTCTCGTTGCAGTGTTTGATGACCAAACGACGATTGGGAAAAGGAGAGTATTGTATTTCATACATCTCACGAATGTAATCCACCAAACCTCCTTTTATATCCCTCATCTATTTTACCTTTATATTAATAACTATCTTAAAAGGATGTGTTTCCAACTCATAGGTATTGAACCTATTGTCCAACCTGAAATATTTGTCAAAGTCTATAATCACATACTCAACACCTTCACTCCAACCCATCACCGCATTATACATGTAGTCAATAGAGATAGACTCAAACATCTTATTGTGATACATCTCCCTAATTTCAGGATTGAACTCGTGTGAATTGATAGTTATCTCCATTTTAATTACTTAACGGTGCTTTGATTGATGGATGACTTTCGTACCCAATAATTTCATAATCAAACTCCCCATTTAGAATATCAACATTACTCAACTTAATCGTTGGTAAGTTATACGATTGTCTTCCACATTGTATGTTCGCTTGTTCAATGTGATTACTGTATAAGTGAGTATCACCTAAGTTACCCACCAACTCACCAGGTTCGTAACCTGTTTCCTCACACAACAACAGAAGTAATGTTCCATAAGATGCAATATTGAATGGTAACCCTAAGAACGTATCCACACTTCTCTGATTCCACATCAACGATAACTTACCATCAGCAACATAACATTGAAATCCATAGTGACACGGAGGTAACACCATACTGTCCATCTCTGCAACATTCCATGCAGATACCATCAACCTACGACTGTTTGGGTTGTTTTTAATCTCTTCAATTAGATTTTTAATTTGGTCTATTGGTTGATGAGCACTACATATCATAGAACAACACGCATCCCAACTTCTCCATTGTTTACCATAGATAGGACCTAACTCTCCCCACTTCAACGCAAACTCATCATTGGTTTTGATTTCATCTATAAACTCTTCCATTGAGAATACATCAACACCATAAGAATTATCCATAGCATAAGTATGATACCTCTTATAAGCATCACCATTCCAAATGTTACACCCATTCTCCACCAAATACCTGATGTTGGTATCACCTTTGAGGAACCACTTTAACTCAGTCATCATGGTTTTAATTGCCATCTTCTTCGTGGTCAACAATGGAAATCCATCTTGCATGTTGTGACGAATCTGACGACCAAACACAGATACCGTACCAGTACCTGTTCGGTCACCCTTCTCAACACCATTCGCCATGATGTCCAATAGTAAATTCTGATAGTCTTTGTCTAATTGATTCATTAGTGGAAATATCTAATAACTGTGTTATGGATTGGGAATCTGTAGATTGGTGCGTTCTTACCATTCTCTTGTCTTTGAAGAACCTCGTAGAAACCTTCACCTTCTCTGATTGTAGTTACGTCTTCAAGGTCAGAAACTCCGACTGTCCCATCTTCATAGATGACAGATAATTTGTGTTTTTTTGTGTTAAACTTTAGATAGTTTTGCATAATATTTTTGTTATTGTTATTGTTAATCGGGCATTAAAAAACCCCTTCGTCTATTATAACAAAGGGGTCTTAATAATCAATTATTTTTTGACCTATTTTCCGATGACTAAATCGGAATAGTCTAATTTACTCATACCTGTTAATTCTTCCTCAACCTCATCATACATGTAAGCTTTCACAACGGACACTACCCCTTGTTCTGCTTGAGCCAACTTACTCTCCATCCAATCTTCCAATTGTTCACCATCTTCCATCATCTCCCACATCTTATATGCTAAGGTGGCGATGGTAAAGAGTTGTTGCTTCGCCATATATGACCCATCATGTTTACCTTCTGTCAAGGAAGCTTTCAACCTTTCCAATTGTGCTTCTGTTAGAATAATGTTTGCCATACTTTTTATCTTTATTTATAAATATATTAATTATCCAATAAAATTAATTATAGGTATACGGATTTGTTTTATTACCATTAACTTTGAAAGTCCAATGTAAATGAGGACCCGTTGTGTTACCAGCACCAGGTTCATATTCTGTATTTGAACCATATTTTTTACCACCACCAGTAAATCCAATTAGGTCACCTTTTTTAACCTTACCATCTGAAGGTACTTGACGAGTTCTAAGGTGACAGAATCTTGAGTACAACGTTTTACCATCAACTTCACCAGTCAAATCAATACCATTACCACATGAATCATTATCCACTTCAGTGAAAGTCCCATCATAAGGAGCAAATAAAGCCGTTCCAACATTTACAGCTATATCACAAGCATCATGATAACCCCCTTTTCCTTTATTATAATACTGTCTCCATTGGTGATAATAGTTACATTTACCAGGATTTTTTAATGGAGAACTAATTTTATCTCCACTTTTCCAACTATGAGAGGAACCTCCACTTGATGAACTATTGGATTGAGATGCGTTCACACCTGCGGCAGCTCCTGAAACTGCACCTCCAGATGTACCTCTCACAGGTTTTGCACCCGGTTTTGGTCTTGGTTGTTCAGTAATAATATCAGAAAGTATTTTTATAAAATCCATACTCATAAATATCATAGAAATAAAAAAGGTGGAGAAAAAACTCTCCACCTTTGGGGCCGACACGGCTATACGTGAGGTCGGCTACTCCACCACCCTTTCGGGAAATAAATGATAGACTTAAAAAACTATTAAATCAAGTTTACCATTGTAATTTTAGACTTTCCATTTACCCAATAGCTTTTCTATCTCTTCATTGAATACATCATCAACTGTTCTACATTCTCTGATACCATAAGCGTTACCATCTGTAGTGTAAATGACAACATCACCATCAAACCTTTCAATCTCCTGAATCTCTTTGATTTCCTTTGTCTCAGGAATCACAACACTACCACCAACCTTATACATTACTCCTCCATCTTAGATTTACGGACCGCATATTGACCCAAAGTCAATTCCTCTTGAGGTTTTGCATTACCCAAGATGATGGATTGACGAAGAAGTTCATAAGGAACATGAACATAGAAATCACGACCATTGAAGAACGATAGGTCCTGCTTCAACTCCACACAAGAGTGAACCATCTGAAGGAACAACTTAAACTGAACCTCGTCATTGTAAAAGTCGTTCAATAGTTCTCCGAATTGTGGGTGAATGATTTTGATGTTTCTTTCTAATACCATAGTTGTCTTTATTTGTTATACAAAGATAAGAAATATTTTCTTACCAAACAACTAAGAGCATAAAAAAACCTCGGTGGGTTAACACCGAGGTCAAGGAAGGTATATGAGGTATAGAACGCTGAGACTACACGTTTATGTGACCTGTCTTTCGTGAGTGTACCCTAATAGTCGGTTGCTCACATTGTCCACAATAGTTGCCTATCGTATCAAGTCAGTGTCGGTTACTTACGTTAACCACTCGTATTCGTTAACAACTACTCAACTACTACTTAACTCTGTTGAAC
>Ga0255762_10002829_pt1 | contig 13928 bp, 15 predicted proteins | sample 101ome_16_FD_179962 | JGI IMG/M metagenome (GOLD analysis project Ga0255762, IMG submission 179962) | Coastal salt marsh microbial communities from the Groves Creek Marsh, Skidaway Island, Georgia - 101401AT metaG (version 2) | ecosystem: Environmental > Aquatic > Marine > Intertidal zone >...
TAAGAAATGCCCATCACATAGGAAGAATCGGACAATGGGGCGAACAATGTGCTGCTGCCGGTTTTGTATCCACTCATCATGTGAATGTTGTCGGCCATAAAGCTTCAGTCGCTCCTTTTGGTGGCTCTGATGCCCGTTACATTACCAACCCATACTGTGCTGTCATGCCAGCCACGGACAAGAATCCACCAACGGTACTTGATTTCGCAACTAGCTTCGTTGCTATGGGCAAAATACGTGTTGCCAGAAATAAGGGTGAGCCTGCACCCGAGGGAGCATTGATAGACACAACCGGACAGCCAAGTCGTGACCCCAACATCATGTACACTGACCCTATCGGAGGTGCCCTTAACCCTTTTGGTCAGCACAAAGGTTACGGACTAGCTCTTCTTAATGAGATATTGCCATCGGCCATGACGGGCACCGTCGGGTGTAGACCAGAGACACGGTTTGACCCACCAAAGACCATTAACAATATGCTTTCCATTATTATTGACCCCAGCCGTCTTGTCTCCCGTGAACGGTTTAATGAGGAAACTGATGCGGCCATTTCTAACGTTAAAGGTTCTCCAGCAGCTGACCCATCAAAGCCGGTAGTTGTGCCAGGTGACCCAGAACGGATCTCTTGGAAGAAAAGAGACTCGGAAGGAGTACCGGTGGATGACGAAACCTGGCGAGAAATAACAGCATCAGCTGTATCAGTTGGTATGCGTGCTGAAGATCTTGACGTCATCGCAGGCATTAAGGCCTGAGGAGAATATATAAAATGCCAACTATTCAAGCTGATAAACTCGAAGCCGTATGTCGCCTAATTACAACTGCTCGCGGGTCTGCGGAAAAGGAAGCAGATCAGGTTGCACGAAATCTGGTCGTCGCAAATTTAAAGGGCCATGACAGTCACGGTGTGGGGATGTTGCCTCGTTACATCAAGTCGTCCTTTGTGGGAGAACTTAATATCAATTCTCATGCAGAAATTGTCACTGATCATGGGCTAATCGTACAGATTGATGGGAATCAAGGTTACGGCCAGGTTATTGGTGAAGAGGCCATGGAGATTGGCATTGAACGCGCCAAAGCTTTTGGGCTCTGCATCCTAACAATTCGGAATTCCTATCACTTATGCAGAATAGGCGCTTGGGGCGAACAATGTGCAGAACATGGTTTAGTCTCCATGCATCATGTAAACGGTTATGGCCATCCAGGTTACGTTGCTCCATTCAGGGGCTCCGATGCGAGAATTTCAACTAACCCCTACTGCGTTGTATTGCCAAAAACCGCAAATAACCCTCCAACTGTGCTAGACTTTGCAACCTCGGCTGTTGCTCAAGGCAAAATTAGAGTTGCCAAAAATAAGGGTGTAGAAGCCCCGGAGGGCGCTTTGATTAATCATAAGGGTCAGCCAACTCGAGACCCGATGGTGCTGTTTCAAGAACCAATGGGTGCTCTGGCTGCTGTTGGTGGAGAAGCGGCAGGCCATAAAGGTTACGGGCTTGCTTTTATCAATGAACTTTTTGGCGGAGTTCTATCTGGTGGTCACACATGCCGACCAGAGACGCATCATGAACATGACGTTATCATCAATGGGATGTTATCAATCATTATTGACCCTGAGAAAATGACTGATCGTGAGAGCTTTGAGGCTGAAATTGATGCTGCAATTGCCCACGTAACCGCATCTCCAGCAGCTGACCCTGAAAAACCTGTCCTTGTCCCAGGCGACCCAGAGCGCCAGACTTTAGCTGAGAGACGTTCTGAGGGTGTGCCTATAGATGACGAAACTTGGCGCGAAATCCTTGCAACCGGTCAAAGTGTCGGTATCGAGCCCGATGAACTGCGAAGTCTAGCAGCTGTGAATTAACGCACGTTGGCCCGTGAACTTCTAGGTTTGCAAGGTTTTTAAAAATTAGGCCAATCATTAAAAAACTTTTGGAAAAATCAAATGCCTGAATACATCCCTCCAGCAATCGATTGGGTACGTGAGCAAGTCGAGCTCTATGAAGGAAGCGGCGGCACTGAAGGAACAACTCTCAGAGATACGGGGCTTCCATGCATTATTGTTACCCACCAAGGAGGTAAAACTGGAGGTATTCGGAAAATCCCTCTTATGCGGGTTAAAGTTGGACAAAGCTATGTGCTTGTTGGGTCTTACGGTGGTCGCCCGAAGAACCCTGTTTGGGTATACAATCTCCGAGCCCATCAGGACGTGGAAATCCGTGACAAAACTGAAGTCATGAAGATGCGTGTTCGCGAAGTTACAAACGAAAAGGAGCGAAAATCGCTATGGGATGCCAGCGTCGCAGCATTCCCCAGCTATGCAGAATACCAGGCTAAAACCGACCGCACTATTCCAGTTTTTCTTGCTGAGCCAGTTTAGTATTGAAGTTCTAGCACCCGCCGCTCAAATAGTTGCGGAACAATACTTCAAGCAGCAAGTTGACGGCGCCAGTATTGAAGTCCCGCACTGTTAGGGTGTTGCACCCCTCTTTCTGCAAGGAGGGATTCTGCAAGCTTTCGGCGGCCAGCTTTTACAGCGCTATCCACTAAAACCTGGGTGTAGAGATCACGTTGGGCATGACTGCCCCCAACGCGTACCCATTCCTCACGACTTGCAAGCAATCCATCACAAGCTTTTTCATAATCACCCATTGTATAAGCCGCGAAAGCATCAGCGAGGGGAATTGAGACCTCACTAGCCAAGTTAGCAGCCCAGCCCTCACCATCTGCTCTTTCTGCTAGCTGCTGCCTCTGTTTTGCAAGCGCCTCAGACCTCCCGGCCTTTGCCAGCGCCGCAGACACATGGCTTTCCGTGAAGGCAAGTAATTGGTCGTCCATTGTGGCTTCTGCCTGCCCGGCAAGAGCATGCCAACGACTCCCCACATCTACCCCAGTCATTTCTAACCGCCATAATAAGGCAGCCGCATTTTGTACGTCGATGTATGCCGTCGAAGGAGCTGGATAGACGGCACTATCATATAGCGCCAAAGTTTCATCGTAGCTCCCAGAATCCCATAAAAATAGTGCTTTATGCCACCATATGTGCCTAGCAAGTGGGGCTCGGTCATCCCAAGCATTTAGAGGGTAATTGATCCATTCAATCCCATCTTTATGGCGTCCCTGCATTTCCAGAACGTGCGCAACGGTATGGACTGCCCATAAGTCCTCTGGGCTATGCTGAAGCGCAGCCCGGCCACACATTTCAGCTTTCTCGTATTCCCCTGCTTCCTCGTAACCAAAGCCAAGCATTCCTAAATAATGGCCAAATCCAACCACATCTTTATCCCAAGCATGGCTAACTCTAAGAACGGAGTCTCGTAAATCGAGGCTCTTCCCTCGCCAAAATAGGGTCTGTTGGTGTAGCTGTTTCAAAACAAAAAGATCTAATGGCCACTCTGCCATGTGCTGCCCAAGTACCTTGGATGCATGAGGAAGATCGTTCGCGCTCAATGCCTTCAAGCCAGCAAGCCAACCCTTAGCTCTTTGAGTCAAGCCGCCAGGCTTTGCTTCCGCCTTAGCAATATGTTCTGCCACTACTGGTAGGAGATTTCGCGACTGCGCGCCCATCAGCATATAACCCTTCAGGAGTTGGGCCATGGAGCAGTCTGGGTCTGCGGAAATTGCCGCGTCTGCATATTCGACGGCGTCGAGCCTAAATTCAAAGAATCGCGCCACTGCCTTATCAAAATTCTCCACGCAAGCTGAGCTGCTGGTATCAAGTTGATATCCACGAACGTCTTGTAGCATCTGAAACTCCCGGAAAAACATAGTCTCGAAAAACTGCAATATTTTAGTGATGAAATCTAGAAGAGAGGGATTGTTGGGTTATTTTCAAATAATGACATTAATAGTCTGACAGGCTTAATTTACTCAGAGAGCGTTTAATTTCGCTAAGAAGCCGCATCCTGTTAAAGTAATTATGAAATTCCTTCCCCTTTAGGAGAAAGCCCTATGCCCGGTCTGTACTATGAAGAATTCGAAATTGGTCAGGTTTTCAAACACGACCTAACACGAACCGTAACAGAGATGGACAACGTCCTCTTCTGTGCACTTACCCATAATCCTCAACCTCTTCATCTTGATGAAGAGTTTGGTAAAGCGTCGGAGCACGGAGGCCGGTTAGTAAACTCACTTTTTACACTGGGTCTAGTGATTGGTGTTTCTGTGGGGGACACAACTCTTGGGACAACAATTGGCAATTTAGGAATGACCGATACGGCCTTCCGCAACCCAGTTTTTCACGGTGACACAATACGATCGGAAACAACTGTAATCGACAAAAGAGAGTCAAAATCTCGCCCCACCCAAGGCATAGTCACTTTTGAACACCGCGGTTTTAACCAACATGGAAAAGAAGTGGCTTATTGCAAAAGAATGGGCCTAATGATGAAACGTCCAACAACCTGAACAAAATAGGATAGAAATGGTGGAAGCTATTTCCTTCAACGCTACTCGAAGCTGGACGAAGACGCTACCAAACGCGACAGTCGTTCAGGCTAGAGAGTTTGACTTCAAAGGGCCATTCAATGGCCGAAATGCAGACGCATCAGAAGACAGACCGCAAGCATTTCGGGTTGAGCAACCACCCGGTTCAATAGTAGAGCCTCATTTCCATGTAGCCGCAGAATTTCAGCTAATTGCTTGTGGAGGCGGTAGATTAGGTAGGCATGAATTAAAGCCACTATCAATCCATTATTCAGGTGCATTCACCCCTTATGGTCCTATTGTAGCGGATGCGCGTGAAGGGGTGATCTATTACACACTTCGCCCCCGTCATGACCCAGGTGCTTTATTTTTGCCTGACGCAAAAGAAAAGTTGCAGCCTGCACCAAAGCGCTTTTTCATGACTGAACCCGAGCAAAAAAATCTAAGCTCAGCTGTATTGAGGACATGGGAAGCCCCAAATTTATCCTTCTTATACGGATCAGAAGCTGATGATGCCGCTGCCTGGCGCGCAACACTTGGACCAAATCAGCGACTCACTCCACCCAAACCAAAAGGCGACGGTTATTACGTTGTTGTAACTGGTGGAAGCTGGACATTTTCTGGAGAAAAATTTCCAGAATGGTCTCTGGCCTTTGCAGCGCAGGGCGAGTCTGCACCCGAGCTCTTGGCAGGAGAAGAAGGCCTGGATGCAGTGATCCTCCAATTTCCCGACAATTCGTCTAGGGTCAAGAAATCTATTTCTCTAGAAGATCAACATGAGTGTCCACTGTGTGGCTATGTTTATAACCAAGCGGAGGGAGACCCCGAAGTAGGGGTGGCGAAAGGAACTGTTTTTGCTGACGTCCCATCAGACTGGACATGCCCTAATTGTGATGCGCCAAAATCTGAATTTCAGATAATTTGAAGTCCCTAAATAAGGACTGATCTATATCTTCAATGCGGTAACATCTCTGAATTCAATGCAATAATCTGTTCCGGACAGCATACTGTTGACCGCCCAAGTTATCAGCACGCTTTGGTGGGAATGGTGCCCCGGATAGGACATTGGTTCCTCCCAAGAGACCCAAGCAGCCCCATGCTTCTAACGATATCAATAAGTTAGCAGCTGACCTGACCCTAAGTCTACGCTAGATTTGGTGGCCTCTGTGGTGGCCTGAGAATTGGGTCCCATGTTGACCAATTGAGACCCCAGGTAGTCTAAGAAATCATTGGATTTCAAAAGGTGGACTAAAGGGACAGCTGTTGTTGCTGTTGTCTGATCCGATGTGAGACCTGGGAAGAGGCTTTGTGCGTACTTGCGCATGAAGCGCATGTAGTTTGCGTGTAAACTACAGCACTATTGAAGTATGTAAGTACTCTACGAAACCTTCATACGCATCATGCGCATATTAACTCTGCACGCGATTTAGGAAAAATATGTCGGCTATTGAAGTGGCATCTGGAAAGTGACGAGCGTCACCAATGGCGCATGTCTTAGAGGCTCTAGGATGGCTTGGAGCTGTGTATCTTCCATAGCTCCATCAAATCAATTGCTTCAGCCTCACCGCGTTATAGATCAGGGTCGGAAGTCCGCTCTAACTATGAACCCATCAGAATATCTTAGTTAGTGGCTATGACGCTAAAAGTGCAAAAATCGGATCAACCTCGGCAAGTGATGCGCCTCTTAGATGGATTTCACGCAACCCCTCAATGAAGCTCGCTATCTGCTTGGCATCTCCGTCATAGCAAGGGCCAAGTGGCGTGTTTGGATCAGCTAAAGCGTGATTAAACATCCGCGCCCAACGTCCCAAAGCAAAAATAAGCGGAATAAATTGTATGGCGGGGTCTGTCAGACAGTATATCTTTTTCTGTCTATGCGCGGGATCATAGCGGATCGTTAATAAACCAATATCCTCGAGGCGTTTTAGCCTTTTTGCAAGTATAGATGATGAAATCCCTTCAATGTTTTTGTTTTTTAACTGATTGAATGTTTGCCGGTTCAGTAAGGCAATATCGCGAAGGATAATAATCGACCACTTGTCCCCAATGATGTCAGCTGTGAAGCTAATGGGGCATTCTTCTGCGGTTATACCGGCGGAAGTCAACATCTTAAACATCCTGAATATTAAAACTAGTTTCGATTCTTAACTAGATTTTGAAGGAACAGCAATCAGAATGAATTTCTCATCCGGAGTTTATTCCACATATGCCTCGGTGCAGGCATGGTTTAGCTGCTCCGTCATCGTAAGCGCTATCCATCGATAAAAGGGGATCATAATGACTATTATCTCACGTCGTGTTGTAACACCTCATCCAGGACGTTTAGACACTGTCACTGAGCGACTGCGCATCGGTGCTGCAGCCATTCAAAGGGCAGGCGGTGAAACGCTACTTATGAAGATCACATATGGACACATGGCAGGCTCAATTGGATTATTTGGCTTATTTGAGGACTTCCTTGCTGCGACTGAAGCCTCAGACAAGTTAGCTATGGATAAAGAAATGCAAAGGGTTTCTAAGCTGCGGCAAGACGATCCTGGAGGAGTGATGGTCGGTCCAGATGTTCTTAGTCTAGCCTATGGAACAACTAACAGTAAACCAGTTATGGTTGTTCGAACGTATCAAGTGGAACGTAATAATTTACAGGCTGCTTTAGAAGTACTTCCCGGTGTTGAAGGATTAATAAAAAAAACTGGAGCAACCGTCACTGGGCTAATCCCAATGATTTCCGACAATATGGATCGACTTAATGTTATCTATGGTTTCGATAATATGAAGCACATGGGTGAAACCCTCCACACTGTGGGTTCGTCTAGCGATTTTCAAAGGTTTGTCGATCAAGCAAATAAAACAGGTAAATTATTATCAACTCGCGTTCAGGTGTCTATTTGAGTGGCATTTACAAAGCTGCCTGGCATGTGAACCATAAGCTTGTGAAGTGTATCGCGCACTTTGGTGGCTCATATGGTGGCCTCCCACGATTGACATGACAGTAAATCGTTAGAAACCAGTGGTTTAACCTGAGATATCTTGGGAAAGTGGTGCCCCGGATAGGATTCGAACCTATGACCTACCGCTTAGGAGGCGGTCGCTCTATCCCCTGAGCTACCGAGGCTATCTTTCCGGCAATGTATCAGCCAAGCCCCAAAATCCAAGTAAAAACCGCAAAGTTATTGATTTCGCACTTTATGGCCTCAGACCAAACCCCGTTACTCCTGGCTTCAGAGCCTTCTGAGCCAAAGTTGCAAAGTCAGTAAGTAAAGGACGCGTGTCTCGAGGGTCTATGATTTCCTCTACCCAAAATGCTTCAGCCGTTCGGAACGGTGATCGAAGCGCTTCTAGGCGCTCTTCAATTGCTGCAAGTTCAACATCGGGATCTTCTGCTGCGTCAAGTTCAGCACGATATGCGGCTTCAATGCCACCCTCTAATGGCAAAGAACCCCACCACCCACTAGGCCAAGCATAGCGTGTGCAATACCTACCAACGTTTACATGGGCACCACCAGCGACACCAAAAGCTGCTCGAACAACAATAGCACACCACGGAACAGTGGATTGATTTATGGCAGCCATGGCACGAACACCATGTCGAATGGTAGCAGCCTTTTCTGCCTCTAGACCGATGTGGAACCCTGGACAATCAGCAAGGTAAACGACCGGAAGATGAAACGTCTCGGCCATGTCAACAAAACGTATTAACTTGAGGCAACTCTCAGCAGTCCAGGCGCCTCCAAGAATCATTGGATCACTGGCTAATAAAGCAACAGGCCAGCCATCTAACCGAGCGAGGCCGGTGATGATGGAACGACCAAAGTTACTCCCCATTTCAAAAAAAGAGTTTTTATCAACCACAGACTGAATGATTGGCCTCATTTTATATGCCCGACGGCGGTTCTTTGGGATCACAGAAATTAGGGTCTCATCACGACGTTGAGGGTCATCTTCAACCGGCCCACGTGATGCTAATTCATCCACCGAACTTGGCAGGTATGAGAGAAAACGACGGGCACGCTCAAAGGCCTCCTCTTCGGTATCAACAGCATCATCGACCCCACCAGCACGTGTCTGAATTTTCCATCCCCCGAGTTCTTGTTTTGTTAAATCCTGGCCTATGCCTTTTACGACAGGTGGACCAGCGACAAACATCGCGGAGGTTTCTTTAGTCATAACCGAATAGTGACTGGCAGCAAGTCGCGCAGCGCCCAACCCCGCAACTGAACCCAGTCCCAAGCTCACTACTGGGACATTGGATAGATTTCTAGCCATTAGATCAAAACGACTGGATGTTCCCTGTCCTCCCGGTAGATTGGCTCGACCTGTAGTTTCAATGGTGCGAACGGATCCACCACCTCCTGAGCCCTCGATAATTCTTACAATTGGAATACGCTGCTCAAAGGCCATCATTTCAGCCAACTGCGGTTTTTCCTTAATGGTCGCATCAGCAGATCCACCACGAACGGTAAAATCATCACCGCAGACGACAATTGGGCGCCCATCCGCTGTCGCACGACCCATCACACAATTTGCAGGAAGAAAATCCCTCAAATTGTGCTGGCTATCATACTCTGCCTTACCAGCAATCGCGCCAATTTCGTGAAATGAACCTTTATCTGCGAGGCCGTCTATCCTCTCTCTAACAGTCAGACGGCCGCCATCATGTTGCCTTTTAACCTTATCAACGCCCCCCATAGCCCGCGCCATGGCTTCACGTTTTCGCAACTCTTTTAGTTCTGGCTCCCAGGACATGACCGTCTTCCTCTTACAGCTAATCCGAAATTTTAACTCGAAACATCGCCTTTGCATGGTGATGCGAGGTATTACTCCTGTCGAAAACTTCGCCAATTAGCGATTGGTTCATAAACATTCCAATCCGTATTTTTTGCCAAAGGCAAGCCATAGCTGTGCCATTGCGCCAATTCTGCCTTAGCCTCTGGCCGCATCGTTTCTGGATCCCCCAATGTCTGAAGGCAATGAGGGCCCTCCCACTCATAAAGAGCTAAATATTTTGGCCCCATTTTCTTCTGACCTAAGCGAGGGTCATTCTTAATTCGAAAGCGTGCGCCAGAGAGATAACCAGGAATCTTAACTAAATTTGGGACATGGGAATGATCATACCAAGCATTCCATTCGGCCTCTTTAGACGGATCGGCGACGTCCGCCATAACAACACTTAAATGGTAATCATCTTTCAAAAACGGATTGCAGAGATGACTGCCACTTATTTGTTCGTAGACATTTGAAAGAACTTCCGTCTTCCCAGGTATATTGTCAAAAAGCGTTCGCTCCGCGATAGCTCGAGGGTCCTTATCAGCGTTGTCCGCAGCCATTACCCGGGCAATAGCGTCCATATTTTCAACGGCATACAAAGCCAACCATTTGGTCTCGCCTTTTACGCCCTTATATCTTCGCCCCCAGTGCCATCCTGGAATTTCAAGTAATTTAGGGACATGGTGGTAGTACCAACTTTGGAATGCATCCTCATGAGCGGGCTCTATATTCATCCGCACTAGAAGAAGTAAGGGACTCTGAGACGCATCTAGCATGTGATCTCCTCAACCACCTTTATTCGAGCTACAGCCGTTCTTAATGGAAGCTCGATTGTCTTAATTTACTTATCATTTGTTCTTGAAAAGGAGTTTGGGGCAGCACTAAGACGATAGTAAAGCGTCGACTTGAACTTCATCAAAGCCTCAATAACCGGCCATAACCTAAAATTTTATCATTGACCCCTGAAAGACGCAGGCAATTCCACAAGCTTGCTTGATTGGCTGTAACTACAGGAAGGCCAAGTTTCTCCTCAAGATCTTCAATAATGGAGACAGACCTGAAACCTGTACCACAAATCAAAATTGCATCTGCATGGCCAAGGTCTGCTTTTACTATTTGTTGGTAAAGCGCCCCAACATCTTGAGCAAAACCGAGACCCCTGGGATACATTTCGGCCGTTGGGACATCATTCCATTCAGGTCCCGGGTCATGGCGGAGCCAACCAGAAGGCTCAACACCCATCCTGTTTAGATACGACTGCAAAGCGCCCACAGTTGAATTACCAAACCAGGGTGGGACAACTAGAAAAGGATGCGTCGCAGCCAAATATTGCAGCGCAGACATGATATCATGGCCGTTGGTACTAATGATGACATCATTTGCAACAAACGATTGAAGCTCGGAAATAATTGCAGCGTCCCAACCCTCACCGCCGACAACGCTGCTGGATGTGTGCGCCGTGGTTATTGCCGACAGGCGCATACCAGCAAAATGTTCCGCTCCCCTGGCTAAATCTTGTGATAAGGCAACACCGTCTCTTCCAGGCTTCCAATTAGCCCATGGGGTAGGTGCGGATACCCGTGCGGCGTGAACAGAAACCCCCTTCGGCATCATGGCATTCCATTCCGCCTCGGGGACAGCTTCCGAACTGACAATAAAAATGCCTATGCGCGCCTTACAACCCCAATTGTCGTTTTGCATCTGAAGACTCAATTCTCACCGGAAAACCTCGGAAACAATTAAGACACGATTAATGTCAAAAGAAAGCTCTACGCTTAAGCATGATTCCTTTTAGTAGGCCGTTGTCAGGAAGAAATTTTGACATTCAAGCCTATCTAGCCGCGATATTAGCTGGTGAGCCGAAATAATATTTGATCTTCTCGAAGCGAAGAATGATCATAATTGGATTGTTGTAGGAGGGAAAAATATGCGATTTGGTTTCTATCTACCCACGCGTGGCCCTCAGGCCAATCGAACCGATCTGAAGGCTTTCCTATCTACAGCGGAACAAGCTGGGTTTAGCTCTGTGATGGTCGCTGACCATATCGTCGTACCGGCTAATATTGAGAGCCCTTATCCTTACACAGTAGGCGGTAATTTTGTCTCCCAAGGCGAGTGTATGGAGCAATTAACGCTGATGGCTTTCGTTGCCGCAGCCACAGAGAAGCTTCGGATCGTCTCTAGCGTTATGATCGCACCGCACCGAAACCCAATCCTTACGGCAAAATCGATAGCGACAACTGATGTTCTGTCTGAAGGCCGAGTCACTGTTGGTATCGGAGTAGGATGGATGGCCGAAGAATTCGAAGCACTCTCAGCACCTGACTTTAAGGCCCGAGGGCGCTCGACAGATGAGTTCGTTGATATATGGAAGAAGCTATGGACGGGAGAAGCGGTAAGTTACAACGGCGAATTTTATTCGTTTAAAGAAATTTTGTGCCAACCAATCCCGATCCAAAACCCACACCCACCTATTTGGATAGGGGGTCATTCCGGTCCAGCTCTGCGACGCGTTGCTAAGCTTGGTGATGGATGGCATCCCGTGGGTGCAACGGCAGCATCGCCTTTGCCCCCTTCCGAAATGCAGCAAAAACTCGGACGCCTCCGTGAAGAGACAGAGGCAAATGGTCGGGACTTCGATAAGCTGACAATATGTTACAAGGCACCTTTTTACGATGATGGAAAACCACCGGCAGGCGAGGCGCGTCGCCTCTTTACCGGCGGTGTTGAAGCAGCGCTCGATGACATCGCTGAGATGGAAGATATAGGCGTGCATGAATTAGTTTTTGATTTTCGCGGGGCCGATATCCAAGACAGCCTAAAAGCCATGTCAAATTTTTCAGAAACTATTATGGCAAAGCTCAAGTAAAGGATTGAACCGCGACACTTATAATTCGAGGTATCTAACCATTATTAGCCTCGAATTTCAGTTAAGAAAGGAAGCGGCATGGCTGGAAAGATTGATCCGTCGTCCCTGAAAGAAGCACTAGCAAGATTAAATGGATGGAACGTTGTAAATGGTCGAGAAGCCATTCAGCGCAAGTTTAGATTCAAAGACTTCAATAATGCATTCGGCTTCATGACAAAAAGTGCTTTGATGGCAGAGAAAATGGACCACCATCCTGAGTGGTTTAACGTCTACAACCAGGTAGATGTAACCCTGACAACCCACTCTGCTGGTGGCATTACAGATCTTGATATCCGTCTAGCCAGTTTCATGGATCAGCTTGCCGCGGAGTGACGAACCTGCACATAGCCTCAATTTGCTGATTGCGCTATTTATCTAAAAAAATCGAGACGTTTAGTAAGGATTACGCCATGAGCTCGGCGGGCGGTTATTTCATTGAAGACCTGAAAGTTGGTCAGCAAGAGCGATTTGCGAAGACTGTCACTGACGCTGACATAACGCTTTATTCCGGAGTTTCTGGCGATACAAATCCAGTCCATTTGGATGAAGAGTATGCGTCTACAACAATTTTCAAAACTCGCATTGCTCACGGCATGCTTACCGCGTCGTTCATTTCCGCCGTTTTAGGAGCGCGTATGCCGGGGCCTGGGGCAATATATTTGGCACAAAACCTGCGGTTCAGAGCACCTGTGCGCCCAGGCGATACCGTTACTGCATTATGCGAAATAAAATCAATCGACCTTGAGAAAAGACGAGTTACGCTGTCTACTCAATGTCTAGTAAAGGGAAAAATTGTGGTCGATGGTGAGGCAACGGTGATGCCTCCTTCCCGTTCACAAAAGGACTAGGCTTCAGATAATCATGATCCAAGTCTTCCATGATCTTACGCAAGTTATTGCTGCCTACCGCGGAGGTGCCGTCGCGATTGGTAATTTTGATGGCGTGCACAAAGGACATACAGCAGTAATCCAAGCTGCAGCTGCAGCTGCCAGAGGACGTGGCGTTAACCTTGGTGTGCTCACGTTTGAACCACATCCACGATCAGTACTTGCTCGTAATGATTCTCCTTTTCGACTGACCGACTGGCGGGGAAAGGCCCGAGGGCTTGAAAAATTAGGTGTCGACTTCATGGCCATCTGCAAATTTGACATGGATTTGGCGGCTCTTACCGCTGAAGACTTCGTTCAGAACGTGCTTGTAGAGGCACTTGGTGTTTGCCATGTCGCTGTAGGCGAGGACTTCCAGTTTGGAAAGGACCGAGCTGGCAATACAGGTTTTCTCCTCGAGGCAGGAAAGCGTCATGGTTTTGGTGTTACATCCGTACCGGCAATGGCTGGTTCAGATGGAATAGTCTTCTCATCCTCAGCCGTACGAGCAGCACTAGGAAAAGGCGATGTGATTCGCGCCAGTGAGCTTCTTGGTAGGCCCTGGGAAGTTGAGGGTGTTGTAACTCATGGCGATAAAAGAGGTCGTACCATAGGCTTCCCAACCATGAATATTTATCTGGGGGATCTGACCCGTCCCGCACTGGGCGTTTACGTAGTCGAAGCAAAATTTGAAGATGGAGAACGCTGGATGGGGGGTGTTGCTAACCTGGGTCTGCGGCCAACAGTTGGTGGTGAAGACGAACGGTTAGAGGTTCATCTATTTGACTTCGACAAAGATGTGTACGACAAGCCAGCGCGCATTAGGTTTTTGAGTTTCGTCCGTCCGGAGAAGAAATTTGAAAGTTTTGAAGCGCTGAAAGAACAAATCGTCCAAGATGCCATTTTGGCTAGGGCGTACCTAGAAACCCGCTGAGCAAACTCACCACGGATATCGTCCGATGAGCGAT
>Ga0255762_10002833_pt1:0-5000 | contig 13916 bp, 9 predicted proteins | sample 101ome_16_FD_179962 | JGI IMG/M metagenome (GOLD analysis project Ga0255762, IMG submission 179962) | Coastal salt marsh microbial communities from the Groves Creek Marsh, Skidaway Island, Georgia - 101401AT metaG (version 2) | ecosystem: Environmental > Aquatic > Marine > Intertidal zone...
AAAAAAGCACAAAAAATAGATAAGATTTCATTTGAAGAGATGTTGGAGATGGCTTCACAAGGTGCAAAAGTCCTACAAACAAGGTCCGTTGAATTAGCGATGTCATATAATATGCCGATTAGAGTGCGGTCAACATTTATTGAAAATGATTTTGAAAAAAAAGATAAAAGTCATAAGATAGGAACATTGGTTACAAATGAGGAAAATATTGTGGAAGATAAAGTTGTAAGTGGCATTGCCTATTCACGTGGTGAGGCAAAAATAACCATCCAAAATCTCGAAGATAAACCAGGGGTTGCTGCACAAATTTTTGGTGATCTTGCTGACCAGGGCGTTAATGTTGATATGATCGTACAAAACATATCAGCTGATGGAAAACATACAGATTTAACTTTTACTGTTCAGGAAACGGATCTTGACTCTTCTATAGAAATCATCGAGGGATTGGGTGATAAAATAAAATATTCAAAGTGTATCCAATCAAAAGATATCGCTAAGGTATCCGTTATTGGAGTCGGTATGAGAAGCCATGCAGGAGTTGCGGCGCAAATGTTTGCAACTTTGGCAGAAAAAGGGATTAATATACAGGCCATTACTACTTCTGAAATAAAAGTTAGTGTCCTAATAGAACTTCAATACATCGAATTAGCAATGAGAGCTCTTCATTCAGTATATGGTTTGGACGATAAACTCTAGTCTAAATATTAAATTTTAATTTCATGAAAACTAATACTAAAACCTCAATTGGTGGGATGCTTATCAAATGGAGATTGAAAAAAAATAAGACAATATATGATTGTGCATCTGCTCTCAACATTCCTGTTGAGTATCTGGACGCAGTTGAAAGGGGAGATTTCAAACTTCTACCGAGTCAAGACTACCTCAGTAAGGTAATTGATAAATATAAAAATTTCCTAAATATCACTGGAGATGATAATGATGTAATAACCGAAGTTATTGGTGACTTTAATAAGCAAAATAACCAAAAAAAATTTCAATTATTATACAAAATCAAGCTAATAAAATTTTTCAAAAATTTTTCAATATTAATACTCATGCTAATTGCTGTAACAATAGTTACAGATGGAAACGTATTGGATAATCAATTTTTATCTTTCTTAAGTAAGGAAAATAATGACCGCCAACCAGATTTAAATAATTCTAACTTAAATTATGGATCAAATAATGATTTTGGTCAAATTTCAAACGATCTACCTCAAAAAAATATTATTCAAATCACAGCAACGGGTGATGTTTGGTTGGAGGTTTATAATGAGAGAGGCGATGTTTATTTATCAAAAAATATGAAAAATAATGAAAGGTATTCTTTTCTTGCGAATGGCGATGAAATTATCTCAACAAACTCACCATCTAATTTAATAATTAGGAATGGAGAAATGGTGATAAATCACAAAGATAAACAAGATAATGATTTGTATGAATTCAAATTAAATGATTTATTATAGGCATAAATATAGGTAAGCAGATGTTTGATAATAAGAAACTTGATAGTATTATTGATAACTTTACTCAATTACAAGAAAAAATGCTCAATGTAACGGGTGATAGGAATGAATATGCGAAATTGGCAATTGAGTTCTCAAATATAGAAGAATTAGCAAAAACGATAATAAATTATAGGCAATTGTTATCAGAAAAGACAGATCTTGAAGTTTTAGTTGATGAAGAACAAGAAGATCCTGAAATTATTGACTTTGCAAAAAAGGAGCTGCTTGATACTGAGAGAAAAATTGAAGAATCAGAGGAACTAATAAATGAGTTATTACTGCCTCAAGACGAAGATGATGGAAAGAGTGTAATAATAGAAATACGCGCTGGGACAGGTGGAGATGAAGCTGCATTATTTGCGGGTGACTTAGCAAGGATGTACTTAAGATTTGCAGATAGTAACAAATGGAAGGTTGAAGTTATGACTACCAGCGAAGGTGATTTTGGTGGTTATAAAGAATTTATAGCTAATATTTCAGGAAAAAATGTATATCAGAAATTAAAATTTGAGTCTGGTGTCCACCGGGTTCAAAGAGTGCCTAACACAGAATCAAGTGGTAGAATACACACATCAGCTGCGACAGTTGCTGTTCTGCCTGAAGCTGAAGAGGTTGATATTAAAATTGAAGAAAAGGATATAAGGATTGATGTTTTTAGAGCCAGCGGACCTGGTGGACAATCTGTGAATACAACTGACAGTGCTGTTCGTATTACCCATTTACCAACAGGTGTTACTGTATCTCAACAAGACGAAAAATCACAACATCGCAACAGAGAAAAGGCGATGAAAGTTCTCAGAGCCAGGCTTTATGAAAAAGAAAAGTTAGAAAAAGATCAAGAAAGAGCATCTAATAGAAAATCTCAAATCGGAAGCGGAGACAGATCTGAACGAATAAGAACGTATAACTTTCCTCAGGGTAGAGTTACTGATCATAGAATTAATCTCACATTGCATAAATTATATGCAGTAATTGAGTCAGAAGGTTTACAGGAGATAATTGACGCGCTAGCAGCAGAGGACAAAGCACAGAAACTTGCAGGTGATAAATCATAATGCATCCAATCAGTATCGTATTGAAAGATGCCACTAATAAACTGAAAAATTATGGCGTGACAATGCCAGAGCTGGATAGCAGGATTCTGCTCGCACATTATCTCAAGGTATCAAAGGAATATCTGATAATAAATCCTGATCTAAAACTATCAACTGAACAGCTAAAAGAATACTCAACATATATTACTAGAAGGGGGCAGGGTGAACCAACTTCTAAGATTACTCAGACTAAAGAGTTTTATGGAAGAGAATTCATTGTAAATGAATCCGTACTGGATCCTCGTCCAGACAGTGAGTTAATAATTGATGTGGTAAAGGAAAACTTCTCAAAGGATGAGGATATTAAAATTTTAGATCTCGGCACTGGTTCTGGGTGCTTAATAATCACACTCCTACTGGAATTGAGAAATTCAAAAGGTATAGGTTTAGATATAAGTGAAAAGGCAATAAATGTTGCGTTATTAAATGCTGGGAAATACTCTCTCGATGATAGGCTATCTTTTGTTGTATCCGATTGGCTTGAGTCAATTAATATTAATTCATTTAATGTCATAATATCCAATCCACCATATATTCCAAATGATCAAATCTCAGAGCTTGCAGCTGAAGTAAAGGATTTTGATCCTATCCTAGCCTTAGATGGAGGTGATGATGGATTAATTTGTTATGAGAACATACTGAGACAATTGAATGACAATAAGTTAAACCTAAAAAGTATGATTATAATGGAATTATTCTCCGAGAATAAAAATAAGGTGATTGAAAGTTTTATTGAGTATGGTTTTGAAAGAGAAAAAATAGAAATAAGAAAAGATTATAATAGTAAAGATAGGATTATTTTTATTAAACAATAATTTTTTTATAAATTAGTTTGAAATATTTACGATTAGTATATATATATACATCAGAGCTTACTGATAAATTGTGTATACAATAATTACGAGTAGTAAGCTTCTACCAAAAAATTCATTATATTCTTTGAAATACCATCAATATTATTAAGGTGGTGAATAGGAGCAAATGGTACCTTTACCAGCTAGAAAAAAAAATAGAAATAGACCACGTAGACCAAATAATTCTTCTAGGCTATTTGAGTCAAACGGACCAGATATAAAAATCAAAGGGAGTGCTATTCAGATTGTTGAAAAGTACCAAGCTTTGTCAAGAGAGTATCAATCTTCCGGTGACCCTATATCTGCAGAAAGTTGTTTGCAACATGCGGAGCATTATCAACGCATAATTGAAGCTAATGAATTAAAATCGCAAAAAAATCAGATTGATCAATCAGCGGAACCTAATCCAAATAATGAAGAATTAAAATCAGAAAATATTTCAGACCAAGAAGTTGCTGAAGTGACTGGTCGATCAATTGAGAGAGTCGAAACACCTGATATTATTTCTCCGAAATTAGAAGAGCAAGTCATTGGTAAGTAACTCTCTTTTACTTCATCATCATTTTAAATAGATTATTTTTGTATAAATTGAATTTCTTTAATTCCTCCCCCTCAAGGAAATAGTTATTCTTTTCTTGGTTCAATTCATTTGGATCTATTCTTTTTTGATCTACAATAATTTCAAAATGAAGATGCACACCAGTGCTTAGCCCAGTTTTTCCAGCATAGCCAATTATATCAGATTGATTTACAAAACTGCCTTTAATTATGCTTTCAGAAAATTGATTTAAATGCGCATAAACTGATTGGATGTTATTAGAATGAGAGATCCTGAGATATTTACCAAAATCTCCTTTGTCACCTATAAAATCTATGACACCATCAGCTATTGCTCGAACTGGTTCATTGAGATCTGCAGCATAATCAATACCGTAATGCATTTTCTCTTCTCCAGTAACTGGATGAAGGCGCATCCCGTATTGCGACGTTATATTTAAGTCAGTAAGAGGTTTTACGGTTCTAATACTTCCAATACCAACACCATTTGTGTCATAATATTTATTTTCACTTCCTTCATATACATAATTAAAGAACTCATAATCGATTTCATCAATTTTAATTGAAGTATAGTACAAAGTGTATTTATCACTTTCATTGATATCTAAATCTATATTATTTGAATAATAAATCTTTGATAATGTGCCTTCTCTAATATCTCTTGAAAAGTTTATATTTTTGCTTTGTAGTTCGATAATAAGTTTAATTATATATTCAGGAACATCCGCTCTAAATGCGCTTGTGTAGAAGTCTTCTTCAATAAAAAACTCCTCATATATATAATCTTCATTAGTTTTTAGTTTTGATGACAGATTAATATTATACTCTCCATTAATTTCTTTTACATCAACCCTCAAGTGTTTTGTTATCAAGGCTATTTTTAAAGAGCCATTATCAGAGGACTTGTAGATTTCGATTTTATCGTTAATTTGGATCAAATTAACTGGAATTACAGGATTGATGGCCTCGGCTATTAAGGTCGCTTG
>Ga0255762_10002833_pt1:12500-13916 | contig 13916 bp, 9 predicted proteins | sample 101ome_16_FD_179962 | JGI IMG/M metagenome (GOLD analysis project Ga0255762, IMG submission 179962) | Coastal salt marsh microbial communities from the Groves Creek Marsh, Skidaway Island, Georgia - 101401AT metaG (version 2) | ecosystem: Environmental > Aquatic > Marine > Intertidal...
ACGCTCAAATGAGGGAATAGATTATTTTCTTGGAATAGGCATGATACAGGTCTTTCTGAAGGATGTGTCGAATTCATTTCAACAGAATTAATCCTTATTGATCCTGAATCTGCATATATAAAACCTGCAATGAGATTAAGTAATGTTGATTTTCCGGAACCACTTTGACCAATTATACCAATCCATTCACCATTATCCACATCCATGGAATAGTTGGTTTTAAAATCGTCTAATTTTACAGATATATTTTCAACTTTAATCATTTTTTTCACCAAATATCTGTTCTGCAATAAATATAATTGAGGTAGTTAATATTAATAGTAGTAATATTCCTTGTGCAGCATTATCCATTCTATATGAGCCAAGGCTTTGATAAATATACAGTGGTAATGTCCTAATATCAGTTGAACCGAATAATGAAATAACTCCTAGATCACCCATAGACAACGTGATTGATATTGCTAACGATGTGGCTATTGAACTTCTCATCATGGGGATCTCATATTTCAATATTCTGGATATTCCTGTGATGTTATAAGCATCGAAAAGTCGTGAATAGATAGAAGATATTCGTAGATAATCACTTCCCAGGATACGCATACTAAATGGTATTGTAGTTAAACAATTAATACCAATTATTATATATGGAGCAATTTGTTGTATATTGAATATATTCCTCAGAGATAAAAATATACCTGTTGCTAATAGAATTGGTGGAAGTATGAGGATTAAATTTCCAGATAATTCGATCACTACTGCAAGCCACTTAATTTTGTATTTTAAAATAAGTATCTTGAGAGACATAAGCAGCATCATCGACAGTAATACAGATAAAATTCCAGATGAAAACCCAAGAATTATTGTCCAATACAAAGAATTTAAAAGGCCTGTGTTACTGATTAATGAGTAAAAATTTCCAACCTTTAAACATGATACGATCAGCGCTATAATTGGCAGAAGGAAAGCTGCGATTCCGACAAGAATTATAAATATGTCATACGCAAGTATTTTGTAATTATTTTTTTGTAAGTTTGGTATTTTTAAATTTAATTTTGTATATGGTTCTATTCTATAATTTTTTGTAAAACTTATTATTAATAGCGCAAGAAAACTAGCAAGTATGATTTGGATAATTCCAAGCGTTACTGCTCTGTCTATATTGAATTCAATTTTTAGAGCATAATAGATCGCAACCTCTATAATTGAATATTTGGGACCACCACCTAATATAAGTACAACTACGAAGCTAGTGAAGCATAAACAAAGTATGATCGCAGATGTTATCAAGATATTATTCCTGATAGCCGGCCATTCTAGTATTTTAAATAATTGCCACCTATTTAAATTATTCTGAATTGCCACTCTCCATAGTTCATTAGGAATTGTATTTAATGAGCTCAAGATCATTCGAAGTGC
>Ga0255762_10002839_pt1 | contig 13894 bp, 12 predicted proteins | sample 101ome_16_FD_179962 | JGI IMG/M metagenome (GOLD analysis project Ga0255762, IMG submission 179962) | Coastal salt marsh microbial communities from the Groves Creek Marsh, Skidaway Island, Georgia - 101401AT metaG (version 2) | ecosystem: Environmental > Aquatic > Marine > Intertidal zone >...
GGCAATGATTCCCAAAACGTATGGCCAGACACACTACGACACATTGGTGTTGCGTGCGGGTGCCAGTCATATGCGGGTGGCTCAGCAAGCGGTGGGGGCTGACCAATGGTTTGTTAAATTAACGGGCTCGGATCCGGTGGCTATGGCCGCTGTTTGGGGTGAGTTTTTAGCGGAACTGTCGCTAACACAGGTGCCATGATGAGTCGGATTGGTGCCCGGTTAAAACACGCGTTTCATGCCTTGGCCGGGCTGAAAATTGCCGTTGTGGGCTTGGTGCTGGGGTTTGTGTTGGTTTTAGTGGGGACGTTGGATCAAGTTAATTTGGGCATTTATTATACCGTCAAGGTGTATTTCAAATCCTGGTGGGTGTATTGGCACGGATGGCCGGTGTTTCCCGGGGGCATGAGCATTGGACTGTTGTTGGGGGTAAATTTGGTGTTTGCGCATATTAAACGCTTTCAGTGGTCCATGAAAAAGATGGGCATCTGGCTGATTCATAGCAGCCTGTTGGTGCTGTTGATTGGCGGGGCGATTAGTGGGTTTGTCAGTCAAGAAAGCCAAATGATTATTCGGGAGGGCGATACCCGATGGTATTCGGAGTCGGTGCATGATACGGAGTTGGTGGTTTTGCACACTCAGGGGGATACAACCCGCGTGTTTCAGATTGATATGGCCAACGTGCAGGCCAATGACTCAATCGCCATGGGGCCCTTGGTTATTACGGTTGAGTCGCGGTTGAATAATGCGATTTTACGGTTGATTGATGATGCAAACCGATGGCAATCGGCCCAGGGAGCCGGTCGGTATTTTTCGGTGGAGCCCCGGCCAGTGGATCGGCGACCGGATGCCCGCAATCACATGGCCCTGTGGGTGCGTATTCATACGCAAGACGGTACGGATTTGGGGCGGTTTTTGGTGTCGTCCTGGCTTAACCATCCCCAATGGGTGGGCGATATTGCTACCATTGCCCTACGCCCAACCCGATATTATTATCCGTACTCAGTGACGTTAATGGAATTTACCCATCGCCAGCATCCGGGCACAACCATTCCCAGTTATTTTTCATCCGATGTCATTGTAACGGATGGCTCGGTTCGCCAGCCGTTTCATATTTATATGAATCACCCCTTAAGATACCAGGGGGTTACCTATTTTCAAGCCTCGTTTGATGACGCAGATACGGTATCAATTTTACAGTTGGTTAAAAATCCGGTGTGGTGGTCGCCATACTTTGCCTGCTTGGTCTTGGGCGTTGGTCTCGTTTGGCATATGGTGCTAATGATGAGGCGATTGCGATGATCCGCTGGGTTCGATGGGCGTGGGTGCTCGTCTTGGTGGGCGTGTTGGTTCGATTTATGGGATCGGTGCCCAGTGATTTGGGTATTGATTGGGCATCGGTTAGTCGAATCCCTGTGCAGGCCAATGGCCGGGTACAGCCCATGGATACGGTGGCACGCAATGCCCTACTCTTTATTCATGGCAAACAGTCCCTGGGGGATCAAGCCGCAATGCCCTGGTTGATGACGGTGATGGCCGATGCCAATACAGCGGATCAATTGCCCCACTTTGTGGTCTACCACAGTCAGCTACACAGTCTTTTGGGGCTGCCCAATGCATCCAAGCATCGGGTGTCGTTTCAACGCATTGAGCCGTATTACCAACGCTTGATTGAATTGGCGGATCAATTTCGAACGGTGGAGGTGCCCCTGCGCGATGCATTTCAGCAAGCGGTGATTCGCTTGGATGATCAAATGCAGCTGTATATTCGGCTAAAAAATACCCTTCAGCTGGAGACAGGGGCGCAGTTGGCCCCCGAGATTGCCGCTGCGTTGCGGGAGCGATTGGCTTATTTTACAGTAGATGACGCTGTGCTTGCGGTAGTTCCGGCGTATCCGGCATCGGATTGGTCATTGGTGAATCGCATCGCCCAGGCGCAGCGAGCCCCGGCCCAATCGCGGGTGACGCTTGAAGCGGTATTAAATCGCACGATGCTCTTTTATCAGGCCTTGGTGTGGTATGGCTTGGTGATGCTGATGCTAGTGGCCAGTTACCGATTTCGGTGGCTGTCGGCGTTCATTTTACCCACTACCGTATGGGCGTTTGGTCTTCAAACTGTGGGGTTGCTGTGCCGCATGATTATTGAAAACCGACCCCCGGTGACGAACTTGTATTCATCGGCTGTATTTGTCGGCTGGGGGGTCTTGGCATTGGCATTGGCAATTGGGCCTCGGATGCGGTCGGCTGCCAATCGATCGGCCTTGCTGTTTTTTTCCTTATGTATTAATTTTTTGACCTTAATTATTGCCCATCATTTATCCATTCAGGGGGATACCTTGCAAATGCTGCAAGCGGTATTGGATACCAATTTTTGGTTGAGCACCCATGTGGTGATCATGACATTGGGATACAGTGCAATGCTGTTGGCGGGGTTCCTAGGCGCTTATTATGTGGTGCGGCGCTTGATGGATAGACACTTTGAGGCACAGGCATCGGATTTGGTTCGGTTAACGTTAATTATTGTGATGATTGGCTTATCATTAAGCAGTATTGGGACCATTTTAGGCGGCATTTGGGCGGACCAAAGTTGGGGGCGATTTTGGGGGTGGGACCCCAAAGAAAATGGTGCGTTGCTGGTGGTGCTCTGGGGGGCGATTATCTTGCATGCGCGGTTAGCCGGTTGGATCAAAGAACGGGGGGTGATGGTCTTGGCGATTGGAGGCAATGCCGTGGTAGCGTTTTCTTGGTTTGGGGTGAATATGCTGGGGATTGGTTTGCATGCGTATGGGTTTATGAATAAATCCATGGGGTGGCTCATTGGGTTTTATTTGCTTAACGGGTTTTTAATGTATTTGGGGCTTTTGCCCAAGCGATTTTTAAAGTAGACTAAGTATATGAGAAATCGATCCGTGATAGCCGGTTTAATTGGGTTTAGCGCCATTGCTGTGGTGGGCTTGTTTGTTTTGATTTACGGAAATTTAATTGCAATTTCGGGCCATAATCCGTTGATTCAATCGTTGCCCTTAGTCAATGCGTTGTTAAACAGTGCGGCAACCGTATGCTTGTGCTTGGGCCTCGCGGCTATCTTAAAAAAACGCGTCAACTGCCATCGGTTTTGGATGCTGGGGGCATTCGTTATGTCGTCGTTATTTTTGGTGAGCTATTGTGTGTATCATGCGGTGCATGGGGATACCCCTTTTTTGGGGCAGGGGTGGATTCGACCGGTGTACTTTTTCATTTTAATTTCCCATATTATCTTATCGATTGCGGCATTGCCGTGTATTTTGGTAACGTTCTATTTGTCGCTGACTGAGCAAATTGTTTTGCACAAACGCTTGGCTCGATGGACGTGGCCGCTCTGGTTTTATGTGTCGGTAACGGGGGTGTTGGTGTACGTCATGTTGCGCTTTTTTGGGTAATCGCTTGATTCAAACAGCCACATTTGGCGGTGGGTGTTTTTGGTGCATGGAAGCGCCATTTGCTATTTATGGTGTGCTCGATTGTGTGGTTGGTTATATGGGTGGGGATTCCCCAAACCCGACGTATGCGGATGTGTGTACGGGTCGCAGTGGTCATGTGGAGGTTGTCCATATTCAATATGACGCCACGCAAATTCCCTACACCGTTTTGGTGGATATTTTTTTAAAACACCACGACCCGTCGGATGCGGGCGGGCAATTTGCGGATCGAGGCCCTCAGTATGCCTCAACCGTGTTTTATTATGATGCGCATCAGCGTGCGTGTGCCGAATCGGCGATTGCACAGTACGCCCAATCCATGCAGCAGCCGTGCGCCACACACATTCGACCGGCTATGCCCGTGACCGTGGCCGAAGCTCAGCACCAAGGGTATGCCGCATCTCAGCCAGTGGCCTATGCCCAGTATTATCACGGATCTGGGCGAGCAACGGCCATTCAGGAGCAGCAGATGCGGGGCCTGACCGATCATCAGCGTCACGTGATCCACGGGGGCACTGAACCCCCGTTTGACAATGCCTATTGGGATCACAAGGCACCGGGGGTGTATGTGGATTGTGTGTCTGGGGAGCCACTGTTTCGTAGTCAAGACAAATACGATTCCGGGACCGGCTGGCCCAGTTTTACGGCACCCCTGGTCCCATTGATGGAGGTTGAAGATTACGCATTGGGGTATTGCCGTACAGAGGTTCGGGCGCCCAAATCATCGATTCATTTGGGGCATGTCTTTCCGGATGGGCCTCAGGGGGGGCGTCGCTTTTGTATTAATAGTGCGGCGTTGGTTTTTCATGCTATCTAAAACGTCGGGAGGATCTACGATACTTGATTGAGCTGGGAGGTGTGTGAAAGCCCAATGGTTTTGCATATTTTTAAGGCTGGATTGGATTGGTTAAATGTATAAAAGTGAATCCCACTGACGCTGTTGTTGAGTAAATCGCGAACCTGTTCAGCAGCCCAGTGAATGCCAATGTTTTCAATATCGGCATCGGTCTTCGCTCGGTTTAGGGATTTTAACAGGGCCGCTGGAAACCGGGCACCTTCGGCTAATTCAGCAATACGATTTAGTGAGCTCAAGCTGGTAATGGGCATGATTCCAGCAACGATAGGTACGGTGATTCCAGCGAGTCGGCATCGGTCTTGAAAATCATAAAAGTCACGGTTATCAAAAAACAATTGCGTGCAAATATAATCAGCGCCAGCATCCACTTTTGCCTTTAAATGCGTCATTTCGAGGAGGCGATTGGGGCATCCCGGATGGCCTTCTGGAAACCCAGCCACCCCAATGCCCATGGATGGGTATCGGTCTTTAATCAAGGCAACCAGATCGGCTGCGTGGGCAAAGTCGTTGGCGGCAGGGTTGGCCAAGGTTTTGGGCGTGTCCCCTCGCAGGGCCATAATATTGCGTATGCCAGCGGCGTGGTATTGATCCAAAATGTGAATAATATCCAATTTTGTAGCTGCTACGCAGGTCAAATGCGCCACGGTGGGCACATTGAGTTCGTTGTTAATCTTAACCACAAGGTCATGGGTCAGCGCCTGGGTTGTGCCACCAGCCCCATACGTGATACTCACATATGCGGGGGCCATGGTTTGAATATCGGCGATCGTATCGAGCAATTTGAGTGACGCCTGTTCGGTTTTAGGCGGAAAAAACTCAAAGCTTAAGCACGTGGGATTTGCGGCTAAGATTTCTCGGATGTGCATGGCTCGGCCACAGACGTTGGGTTCAATTGTCGCAAGGTTTGTGCGGCATCAACCATGTTTTTCAGGGCGGGCATGACTTCGTCCCACTGCCGTGTTTTCAGTCCACAGTCGGGGTTGACCCACAGGCGTTCCGCTGGAATACGCTGAGTAGCCAAAGTCATTAGGTTAACGATGGCTGCCGTCGATGGAATATTGGGTGAATGAATATCATACACGCCCGGGCCAATTTCGTTGGGGTATTTGTAATCATCAAAAACATCCAACAACTCCATTTGGGACCGGGATGTTTCAATCGTAACCACATCCGCATCCATCGCAGCAATGGATTCAATAATATCGTTAAACTCAGAATAACACATATGCGTGTGAATTTGAGTTTGATCTTGAACGCCATTGGCCGTGATTTTAAAAGAGCCTACGGCCCAATCTAGGTATGCGTTCCACTCGCTTTTTCGTAATGGCAAGCCTTCTCGCAAGGCGGCTTCATCCACTTGAATAATGGCAATGCCAGCCGCTTCCAAATCCAAGACTTCGTCCCGAATGGCCAAGGCAATTTGTTTGCATGTTGTTGCGCGTGGTTGGTCATCGCGGACAAACGACCAGTTTAAAATGGTCACGGGTCCAGTCAACATTCCTTTCATGGGCTTTTCAGTTAAAGACTGGGCATAGCGGATCCAGTCAACCGTCATCGTGTTGGGTCGGGATACATCGCCAAAAATAATGGGGGGTTTAACACAGCGAGACCCATAGGATTGCACCCAGGCAAATTCAGTGAATACAAAGCCATCCAATTGCTCGCCAAAGTACTCCACCATGTCGTTGCGTTCCGCTTCACCGTGAACCAGAACATCCAAGCCCAGTTCTTCTTGGGCGCGAACGGCACGGGTGATTTCTTGGTGCATGGCTTCGGTGTAGTCTTGGGTGTTGAGGGTGCCCCGTTTAAAATTGGCTCTTGCTTGTCGAATGGCAGTGGTTTGAGGAAAAGACCCAATGGTTGTGGTGGGGTAGGCGGGCAATTGAAAGTGTTCTTTTTGAATCTGAGCCCGACGTGCGTACGGAGATTGCCGGTTTTCATGGGCGGTGGTTAATTGCTCAACGGCTGTTTTAACCGCTGGTTTGTGCACACGATTGGACGTGCTTCGTGCATCAATGGCCGCTTGGTTGGCGGCTAGGGCGTCCTGAACACTGGCGCGTCCATGGTTTAATGCTTGGCCAAGAATGGTTAATTCGTCTATTTTTTCTTCAGCAAAAGCGAGCCAGTTTTTGATGTCTGCGTCCAATTTAGTTTCGCGCTTTAAGGATACGGGTACATGCAATAATGAGCAGGATGGGGCTACCCAGAGTCGATCGGATAGAACCTGATGAATGGGTTCTAGTTGATCCAGTAGCTGGTTTAAGTTACTTTTCCAAATGTTTCGGCCGTCAATAATCCCCACCGATAGCACTTGGTCCGGGTGAATGCGTTGAGCCAGGGTTGTGATTTCAGCATTACCGCGCACGCCATCCACATGAATGCCATCCACCGGCAAGGCGCAAACGGCATCTATATTACTTTGTAGGGAACCAAAATACGTCGCTAATAAGCAGTTGACCGTAGCGTTGGATAACTGCGTGTATGCGGTTGTTAGCGCCGTGGTCCATTGGGCATCCAGCTCAGTGACTAAAATAGGTTCATCCAGTTGGACCCAGGTAACGCCCAACGATGCGATGGTGTCTAGTATTGTTGAATATGCGGGCAACAGTTTAGTTAATAAATCCAACGGATTTGAGTTGTCTTTGGCTTTTCCAATGAACAAATAGGTCAATGGCCCAATTAAGACTGGCTTTACTGTTACGCCAAGGGCTTGGGCTTCTTTAATGTCGTTAACCAACTTGTCGGTATTGGGGGTAAAGGTTGTGTCGGCTGTAAATTCAGGAACTAAATAATGGTAATTGGTATCAAACCACTTGGTCATTTCTTGTGCATGGGTGCACGATGTTGTATTGGCGGATCGCCCCCGCGCCATTTTAAAGTACGTATCAATGGCAGAATCGGTGTCTTGTTGATATCGGCTAGGGATATTGCCCAGCAACACACTCATGTCCAAGACATGATCGTAATTAGAAAAGTCATTCACAGGGACAAAATCTAGGCCAGATTGCTGTTGAATTGTTTGGGTCCGAATGGTTTTTCCCACCTGTTCACAGAATGAGAACTCAGCGTCACCCTTCCAAAATTTCTCCAGTGCTTTTTTTAATTCGCGATCCGCACCGATGCGAGGGAATCCTAAATTGTGTATTTTTGCCATTGCATTGTCTCCTTAATTGGTATGATTCAATTATCTAAACTATAGTATAAATCGAATCCAAATTAATTTAAAAGTTAAAATAACTACATAATTGTTAACTTTTTCTACATTTTCTACAGTTTTTATTAACGTGGGGTGAACGAACTCGGTTGAGAAAAGCGACGGCCTGTGGCATCATAGGCACTATGAGTGATTGGGTATCGATTCAAATTCAATTCGGGACGTCGGGGCATCGGGGGATTCTGGGGCAGACATTTACGGCCACACATGTGGATGCCATTGTATATGCCATTATCCAGATCATGCACACGCAAGCCATGCCCCAGCATGTGATTATTGGCTATGATTGCCGGACGGGCAACGAAGGGCCAACGGGGTATGCCATGCAGGTGGCGACGCGGTTGACCCAAGCGGGTATTCGGGTTCAACTGTCGGATCAACCGGTCCCAACGCCGGTGGTATCAGATACCATTCGTGCGCAGGGTGCGGGGCTTGGGATTATGTTAACGGCCTCCCACAACCCCCCGGAGTACAACGGTTTAAAAGTAAATGCGGCCAATGGGGCGCCGGCGCCCGTTGCCCTGACAACCGAGATTCAAACGGTAGCCAATGCCGCTCCGTCCCAAGCCCCAATTGTGCCGGTAGCGATACAACCGGTATCGTTTGTGGATGGGTTTGTGACTCGGTTGGTTGCTGCTGTTGAGTCTCGGTTGGGTCGACCCAGTATTTCGGGCACAATTGTTGTGGATCATCGTCATGGGACTTCGGCACCCACATGGCGGGCGTTAGCCGATGCGCTTGGGCTTCATGTGATTCATTGTCACCCAGAGCCGTTGTCGGATTTTGGTGGGCTTGATCCCAATCCAGTGTCGGCATCGGTGTTGGATGCGTTGGGCGAAACCGTTCGAGCATCGGGGGCGATGTTTGGGGTGGCGCACGATCCGGATGCGGATCGGTTTGCGCTGGTTGATGAAGACGGGACGCCGTGTTCCCCGGAACAAATTTGCATGATTATTGCGCACTATTGGGTGACTCAAGGCTATGGTTTAACTGGTGTGGCAACCACGGTGGCCTCGTCGGGACTGATTCAAGCGTTTTGTGAGCAACAGGACTGTGCGTATTATGAAACAGCGGTTGGGTTTAAGCATTTTTCACCGTTGTTTGATCGTGCACAAGCGGGTACGGTGTTTGCGGTTGAGTCGTCGGGTGGGTTTTCGGCTTCCTGGCATACGCACGAAAAATGCGGGTTCTTGCCGGCGGTACTGATGGCCATGATTGTAGCCAAGACTGGCCAGTCGGTTGCGCAGCATCGTGCAGCATTGGCGCGCTATGGTTCGTTTTATTTTCATGAAACAGCGCTTACCGTATCCGATGCCCAGAAACAGCGCATTGCATCGGGCGATAATTTAAGCCATGTTTTGTCTGTTTTGGGGGCGCATCGGTCTGTGAACCGTGTAGATGGCATTAAGGTTGTCTTGGATACGGGCTGGGTACTGTGGCGGTGCTCCGGAACAGAGCCCGTGGTTCGTGTGTACAGTGAAGGGGCTACTGAGGCTCAGGTCACGCATTGGCTGCGGGATGTTGTGCCCGCCTTGTGCGAATAAAGGCTTCATTTAGGATCCAATGTTTATAATGGTTAAGAAGGGGGTATCTTTGCAGTATGACACACGAACAAGCACCCAATGCAATGAGTTTGGATATTCGATTGATTCGGTTAATTCATGATATTCAATCCGAGCCAAAATTTGATGCGCGCTTAGCACTCGTTCGGGCGGTGTTGCATGAATCGGAAGCCGAATCGGAAGCGATTCAAGCCATGCGGCATACGCTGCGGATGATTCATGAGGAGCGCTTTCAGCAACTGCGAATTATTGGTGAAATTATGAAGTTGTTGGAGTTTTTGTCCTGTCAGCATACCCAGTCGCACATGGATTTGGATACGATGCAGGCGTTAGGCTTGGAATGATTGGTTGAGCCAGTCTAAGATGGGTGCGCCCATGTCACAGCCATGGAATTTAGACAATTCACGCAAGCATGTTGGGGAGGTAACGTTGACTTCAATGAGTCGGTCGCCTAAAATGTCCAAGCCCACAAAGTGAAGGCCCAACCCCACCAATGAGGGAGCAACGGCATCAATAATAGCCTGGTCGTTAGCGGTAATATCGGCGGGCTCGGCATGCCCCCCAGCGGCTAGATTGTGCCGGTGGTCATCCCCGTTTGCCGACGCAATACAGCGCCCAGTGGCTTCCCATTCAGGAGCAATATGCGTTTATCCCCTCGGTGTGCCTCTGGGACTAGGGCCTGTATAATAACGGGCCGTGTTTCACCGTGGCTGAGCAGTTCAAAGGCAACGGATCGATTGGTATCGGTATGGTGAATTTTAAAAATGCCCTGACCGCCAAAATGGTCGGTGGGTTTTATGATAATCGTTTTATGCTTGGCTAAAAAATCCTGATAATCGCTTAACTGAGTGCTCACGATGGTATCTGGAATATGATCTGAAAATTGCAGCGCCCATAGTTTTTCATTAACGGTGCGCAGGCCATGGGTGCTGTTAATAATGCGAATGTGCTTGGGGAGCTGATCCAACAGCCAGGTGAGGTGCAAATAGCGGTGATCAAAGGGCGGGTTTAAGCGAATCCAAATCACATCGCAGTCCGCCACGGGCAAGTCAACCGGGACTTGATTGCAAATTGGATCCGTGGGATGTTCCCGAACGGACAACTCGATAACCGACAAGGTTGATTGGCCATGCCCCACGTGTTCGGGGGCCCAATAATACACGCGGTGGCCGGCGGCTTGTGCGCTGAGCATGAGTCCCAAGCTGGTGTCCTTGTCGGGCACACAGGTGGCCAGAGGATCCATTAAAAAGACGCTGTTCATGCGATGGCAGCCAGTTCGTGGGCGGCGGCAACGTTGGCCACTTGGGCGAGGGTAACATGCAGTTGATAGAGATCTGTGGGCATGTCGTCAATGGGGCCAAAGGTCATGCCGGTTTTATTTAAATTGTTTCGGCTTTCGTGTTCATGCAGTCGGTAAAATCCCCCAATGCAATGATTCATCACGCTGTAGATGCAGGCCTCGGCTGTTTTTCCGTTGTTGATTTGAATCGATGGCACCCCTTCTTGCAACAGCAAGCGTTGAATGGGTTTGGCGGATTTCCCTTTACTCAGTGTATTGCGACTTTTTCGGTTGAGGCTCAAAATCTCGTCGGGGTGTTCAATCACTTGAATGCCCATGCCGTAGGTGCCTTGATCGGATTTTAGAAATATAAAGGGCCGCTGCTCGATGCTATACTCGGTGTATTTTTCTTGAATATTGGCAAATAATGCGCAGGCTTTTTGGTACAAAGACTGTCGGGATTCGGCATCGTTAATTGAGTGAATATCGGCCACATCAAACAAGGTCGAATACAGCCAAGGGTCCACGGATAATTTATGGGCAATGGTTTGAATGAGTTGATTGGCGATGCTAAAATGTTCGGACTTTAAGCGGCTGTGCCAGCCGGCTCGAACAGAGGGAATAATGGGGACGGATGCGTGGGCCAGGCTATCGGGAATCCCGCTCGTGAGATCGTTATTTAAAATAATGGCATCGTAGGTTTGAAGGGTATGAAAGGGGTGGATCGTAATGGTTTGGCGTGTTGCGGTGAGGCATTCGATGGCTTGGTTTGAATCGGGTAAAATCATACTGATCGTTACTCGAAAATCGGCGGCTTGAATGAGATCGGCTAATACACGAATGTTTTCCAAATACCAGGTATTGCGCGTGTGGGTTTCGCACAACAACACTAAATTTTGGCCATAAATTTTATAATGGTTGAGTGCCGTTTGAAAGGCATTGACGGTTTGGCACCGATGAATATGGGATAAATTATTAAAGCCGGCTGGAAACAAATTGTGATCAACGACGGCAATTTTAAACCCAGCGTATCGGATATCCACCGAAGCATAAAACGGCAGGCTATGCAGGTGGCTATTGAGCCAGTGCAAAACATCGGGTTGATTGGTGACAAATGGGTGTGCAATTTCTGACATTTAAGGCGTTATTATAGCATTTTGTATGGGGGGTGAACAAAACACTGAAAATCGGTTGACCCGGGCAAACCCAATCAGGCCAATCCCCAGGGCTTGGGCTTGGGTATAGGCGGCGTGGGTGGGCGCCAATCGGGAGACAATCCAGTATGCCCCCAGGTGGTGGGCGTCGTGGATAATGGCTTCAGTAATGGTTCCGGATATCATGAGCATCCCCACGGCGGGGGCATCGGTGTCGAGCCAATGCCCAACGGCTTTGTATAGGGCATGCTCAACGCATAGGTCTTGGCCAGTGGCGATCAAGTCCCCACGCGGGTCAAGCAAGGCAGCGCTGTGGGTGACGCTGGTGTCTTTGTAAAAAAAACTAGCGGTTTGAAAGGCTTGAATACTATGAATTAACTCTGTTTTTTTAATGGGTGTTGGGGGCGTTGGCGCTGGATACTGTGCGGGTGTTGTGGATGCAATGCGATAGTGCCAGCCGTCTATCTGAGGCTCCGAATCCAGGGTTTTTTGGTGGGCTAGCCAACAATAGCCAGTTATCCAGCGCAGGGGCTTTTCCGGAATAATGGGGTGGGTGCTTGGGGTGTCTGACTCAAGGTAGAGATGCAGATTCATTTCGTGAATTAAATATTCATGATTTTTTTTAACATGGGTGCTGGTATGACTTTTGACCGGTATTTTTTCTTTCCACATACGCTATAGTGTAGCAGTGATTATGGAAAAATCATATTCAGAGCTTAAGACTGAGGATGCGTCGGTGACGATTCAATCAGAACGAGGGTTTGGTCATCGGGGATTACGGCATTTTTTTGTTTAACAGCGTCAAAAATAGCGGTTAGTGTGGCATCCAGGGATTGGTGAACATGCTGTTGGAATAGCTCGCATAACCCGGCTTCGCTTAATCGGTCGCCATTGGTTTTTGGGGCTTCGGACAGCCCATCGGTATACAGCATAATTCGGTCTCCGGGACTGAGTTCATGACGGGCTTCTTCAAAAGGCTCATCCGCATACAGGCCCAAAAAGCTATTGGGGCACGATAGGGGTTCTATCGCACCGGTTTTAGACAGTAGCCAGCCCGGTGGGTGGCCGGCTTGGCTATATACAATGGTTTGCGATCGAGGGAAGAATGTCATCACGTAAGCGGTAACGAAATACAGCGCATCGGTGGGCAATAAGGCACAGAGTTTTTGATTGGCTAAATGTAAAATTTCACTGGGATTGTGGGTGTGTTTGATAATATCTGAGAACAAGGCGATGCACAAGGCCATGACCAATGCAGAGCCAATCCCATGGCCGGTAACATCCCCCACAACGATAGAAATAGCCGTGTCCGACTCGGCGCCATAATGCACAACGCCAGGCAACAATTCGTCCGCCTGCATGGGCAATTGTTTGGGGTCGCCCAATAAATAAAAATCCCCCCCAATACTGTTGGCCGCTAAACTTTGTTTTGCGATGGTCAAGCCAGCCAATTCGTAGGATTGATTTTGGAACGATAAAAGGCCTTGCTGGATACGGCCGGCAAGATCCAGTTCTTTGTGGAACGTATGAATATTCATGGAAATTACATATTAGTATAACAAAGAAACTAAAGCAGGGATATTAATTCTGGGTCTAAATGATGGTGAAGGGCTGATTTTAACGACTGATTGCAATGATTTTTTAATAAGGTATTTAAAACGGTATAGCAGGATTGAATATAAAAAAATTCGCGGGCCCAGGGCTCTAAAATGCGAACGAGTTCGTGAGTGTCGACAGGGTCTAGTAGTCGATGATTCACATGACGACGCATTAATTGGGTAATGGTTTTGAGTTGATGATCGTGGCTAATAACAATTGTTTTTGAGACAACATTGCGAATAAACAAGTGTTCATAAATGGGGACTAACCAATTTTGAATCATGCCATCGGGAAGCATAATGGGTGTTACGATAGCTGAAAAGTCGGTCATTTGAATGGCGTGCATGGCGGCTTCAATGGTTGGAACTAAGTATGGGTCAAAAATTTGGGGTTTGAGTGATTGCATAACAGGCGTTAAAGCAGTGCCAATTAGTAGCACCGGTTGGGGCTGGTAGCTGGGCTGGGGTTGCCCAGCGTCGTGACACAGTGTCGCAAGGGTGTCTTTAAATGTTGTGGCATTGATGCGGGAGATTGCGGTTGATCGCGGAATTTTTTCTTGGTAGATCGTCGGCAGTCGTTGATAATCTTGGGTGAGTTTTTGTGTTCGTTTATGGTGAATGTCTTCCATAATAAATGTGGCATTTTGTTGGCTGGATACCATGGGTTTTGGAATTGAAGCAATGTCAATGAGTTCTGCAATGAGGTCATTGGGATGGGCAATGATGCCGTGGTAACCGCGGTTAAAATATTGGGCAGAAGGGGGGATGGGTCGGGA
>Ga0255762_10002856_pt1 | contig 13857 bp, 13 predicted proteins | sample 101ome_16_FD_179962 | JGI IMG/M metagenome (GOLD analysis project Ga0255762, IMG submission 179962) | Coastal salt marsh microbial communities from the Groves Creek Marsh, Skidaway Island, Georgia - 101401AT metaG (version 2) | ecosystem: Environmental > Aquatic > Marine > Intertidal zone >...
AAACAAACGTATTCGAAACGAACAACAAAAACTTTTAAGTAAAATATTAAACAATTCGAAAAACATGACAAACGAAAACAAAGTATACTTTTTACGGCGTTTTAACAAAGGTGAAAATTTTAATACAATAAAAGCTAACGCGATTCGTAAAGCACAAAATTTGAAAAGGAATCGACTTCAAAAAAAAGAGCAAAACGTGAGTAATTTGAAGACTAGGTATAATGTTAGTAATTCCGATATTGCGAAAATAATAAAGAATTTTGAAAACGGTGCTAAAAAAGGTTTTTTTGGTGGTGGTAATAAAAAATACGCTAACAAACAAAGTGCCGAAAATGCGATCGTAAAATTGCTTGAAAATAAAAGAGCAGAAGCTAACCGTTTGGCTAAGGAAGAGGCTAATCGTATAGCAAGAGAAGATGCGGCTAACAGAAAAGCGAAGGAGGAGGCAACTAGAAAAGCGAAGGAAAAAGAGGAAGCGAAACGAAAGGCGAAGGAAGAAGCAAATAGAAAAGCTGAAGCTAACCGTTTGGCTAAGGAAGAAGCAATTAGAAAAGCGAAGGAAAAAGAGGAAGCGAATCGAAAGGCGAAGGAAGAGGCAATCAGAAAAGCGAAGGAAAAAGAGGAAGCGAATCGAAAGGCTAAGGAAGAGGCAATCAGAAAAGCGAAGGAAAAAGAGGAAGCGAATCGAAAGGCTAAGGAAGAGGCAATCAGAAAAGCGAAGGAAAAAGAGGAAGCGAATCGAAAGGCGAAGGAAGAGGCAATCAGAAAAGCGAAGGAAAAAGAGGAAGCGAATCGAAAGGCGAAGGAAGAGGCAATCAGAAAAGCGAAGGAAAAAGAGGAAGCGAATCGAAAGGCGAAGGAAGAGGCAATCAGAAAAGCGAAGGAAAAAGAGGAAGCGAATCGAAAGGCGAAGGAAGAAATGATCGAAAAGAAAAAAGCAGAAGGACGCGAAAAAAAGAAAAAGGAAGAGGAGGAAAAGAAGAAAAGGGAAGAGGAAAATAAAAAGAAAGCTGCAAAAAACCAAAAAATGCGCGAATCCCTGACTAATAAAGTTAAATCGACACAAATGAACCAAAAAGTTAAAAACAAATTACTCAATCAACTTAAAAATTACCGTGTTCAGATTAAGAACATTGCACCGAGTATAGAAAAAGTCATAGAATCCGAAAAACTAAACGGTAATTATAACGAAGCTGCAAATAAAAAGAAACGTCAAGAAGTCAAGAAACAACTCGCAGAATACATATCCAAAACGTACCCAAACATGACGAATGCTGATCGTAAGAAATACATAAATAGTGCAAACCTTACGCAGTGGAGAAAAGGTATATTTACTGGAAGTCAAGGTATGGAAGCAAATCGGGCGTTTAATAGAATTAAGGGTAATATAAAACGAAACATGGATGAAAAGAAAAGAAAAAATGTTCAAGCTAAATTGATAAAAGCTATGCAAAATAAACCTCCACCACCGCCCAGAAATAAGAAGGCGAACCTTAAGAAACTCGTTAACAATACTATGAAAGGTCGCGCGGCTAAAAACGTAAGCAGACTCAAAAAGAACATTAACGAAGGTATAACCGAAATAGCGGTAAAGACGCGTCTCGCGCAATTAAATAAACAAACAAAGTACCAACAAAAATAAGTAATATAAAAAGTAAACACAAATCGTTAATAAAATATGTACACTGGACTTATTCGATATATCTCTTTTATTAACGACGTGAAAAAGGCAAAAACCATTGTCAAAGGTAACAAGACGGGAAAAGTTACTGGAAGTAGAGAAGATATGGAGAACCGGGTTAAGTATAAGTGTGGTTTAAAAAGACGTGAGGTTTGGGATGCTAATTCAAAGTCGTGGTATACTAAAGTGTACTATGCCGATGGAACGTATTATAATCCGGTTGTGTTTCACGAAGGTAAACTCGAAAAAAATCCTAAGTTTAAATTATAATTTTATTACGTTATATTATATAAAATGATACTACTTGTTTTTATCATTATAGTAATAATTTTACTTTTTTATTATATTAAAAAAATAGAAAAATATGATTTAGTCACAGACTATTATGGTGTTCAGGTTAAACCAGTGGAAACACTAGATTTAGAAGTTCTTGATGAAGGTTCACTGCATTTAAGGTTCGATCATAGTAAACAAGCTTGGGATTTGTACTTTGGTGATTCTTCAGACGACAACCCAGAAATATATCGAGAATATTTAATTACTTCAATAATGAAAGATATTCATGATTCTAAAACTGGTAATAAAAAAGTTCCTAGTTATGATTTTGGTACAGATTATGGTTATAAACTTTTAAAAAGAAATGATATGTTATATTTTTATGAAGACAGTTCAAAACTGAATTACCTTATATTTAATTGGGTAATTCCAACTAACGATTTATATGTTCCTATAAACCCGCCAACTTTTACTGTTAATATAGTTAACTCCGGTTTAGATGTTACTGCGAATTTTACTAACGTTAAAAACCCTAATTATAAATATACTGTATCTATACACGAAGAAGGGGAGAAACCAAATACAAGACCGTCGAACTTAATGAGCCAAGAAAAAAAAGGGTATAATAAAGAGATTATTTCGTATAAGTTTAATGATAATGAAGAAGAAACTTTTAGTTTAAATTGGAAGGAAAATTCACCTGGTACTAAAAAATATATAGTTAAACTTAATGGACGAACACATAGTAAAAATCACGAAATTACAATTAATAATGATGATAATACAGGCAATGGTATTTATAAAATAAACAAAATAAATTTTAAATGGTATAATACTAATGGTATAAACGAAACCGTCGAGGAATGGGTAATCGTTGTTAAGAAAGATGGATATGCACCATTAGAAACTATAAACATTGTAAAAGATGACAGTGATTTTTTTAAAAATTTTAAAGAAACACCTAACTTGGAATTATTAAAAGATCACGCTTTTAAAAACACGGATGATATAGCAGGTATCAAAGTGTATTTATATTATTTTGATAATTCTGGTATTAAGAAATTATTAAATACTTCCGAATTTTTACCATTAAATCAAAAAGACTTTAACATGGAACTTTCAAATTATTTTCAGCCTATAAATGACGATTTTACAAATAAAAATTGGACAGATATATATAGTGAACGTAACAAAGACTGTGTTGCCGAATTTGTTAAAGATGGGAATGAATATATATGCGATAAAGATGCAAACGAAAATAATACTGGTGGTTTTAATTGTCAAAACTGGAAGTATAATATAACAGTAGAAGGTATTGGTGAAGGTAATAAATGTTTAAAAAATAACAATGATGTTATTACTGTTAATTGGCCCACTCAAACTAATTTACAAAAATATAAAAATTTCGAGGTGTCAGTTTCTTTAAACCCAAATGATAATAGTGATTTGATAAATAATCCATTATTGAATGCAGTGAATTTTGGTGAACATTTTAAGGATCCTGAAAATAATCTTGATTGTATAGGTAGTTGGGAAACTACTGATGGTATAATTGAAAATTGTGATGATAAAGATTATCTAACGTGTCAAAAATGGACATATAATATTACACGGGAAAAAACTGGTAACGGTACTGAATGTAACAAAAATAAAGGTGATGAACTTATTACAAAATATCCATCTTCTGAAAGTATGATACTTTATAAACCTGATATTGACACAAAATGGAATAGTATCGACGATTTAAATCCTAATAAAAACAGTTTATTGGAAGAAGAACCTACAATGTACGTAAAGCCTTTTGAAGACTATAAAGAAATAAATGGTAATTCAGAAACGGAAATACAAAAAGAATTAAAAATTACAGATGAAAATATACATTTATACTCTTATAACTGTTATAATAATGATACTGATTTGATGATGGCTATGAATGATAAGTATACAGTTATTTACGAATATACTGATTGTGACCAATATAAAGGTCTTTTTCATTTAATTTATAACGATACAAAAGAAGAAAAAAATAATATTGTAGTGGATATAAAAAACGATAGCAAAAAAAACATTTCTTCTATTGACATATTAGATGATTACGTAATTGTTGGTTTAAAAGATGAAGGTAAAGTGTATATTTTCGAAATTGATAGTAATGGTAACTTAACTACTAAAAATACTAAAACTGAAAATGATGGTGCTGCTATTATAGAATTCCAAAAAAGTATATATGACACTGGTGAGAATCGAGGTAATTATTTTCGAATGAATGGTTTTGGTACGAATGTTGCTTTTTCAGGAAATTATTTAGTAGTTACCGCACCTGTTTATAAAATGTATGTCCTAGAACCAAAAGACTGGCAGAATAAGTGGCAATGGGACTCAATAAAAACAGGTGTCACGTACATATACGAAAAAGGCGATGGAGATTATTGGGATACTAATGGTACATTAATAGAAGATATTAGCGATAACATTGCTGTATCAGATAATACCGTAATTATAGGTAAAAACATATATAAACAAAATTTGGAAGGTAAATGGATTAAAATTCAAACACTTACTCACGAAGGACCTGTTTCTATTTTAGATAATTATATGCTTGTAGGTTCACCAAATAACAACGCAGTATACATGTATATAAACAAAGGTGGTACTGATCCATGGAATAAGGAAGAAACTATAGTTCCTAGCGATAATCCAAAAGAATTTGATAAGTTTGGGTGTTCTGTATCATTAAGTAATAATTATGCAATAATAGGAGCGGAAGGGGAACAAACGAGAAGAGGTGCTGTTTACATATATAAACGTATATACGGTAAATTAGATAAGGGAACAAGGGTGTATAAACCTGAACACCCGGTAGATAAAAAATTTGGTAGTTCCGTTGCTGTTTCGGATAACTACGCGGTCATTTTACCTAGCACTCTCGGGGTATATGTAATTGATTTATTAAATGTTAATTATAGTGAAATAGAAGTTTTAAATGATGATGAACGTGATTATGTAAGATACGTGTGGATTGGTTATGAATGGGCTGGTTCGTATATATGGTGGGATAAAAGCAATAATAAATTTTTTGATGCAACTACTGATGATTCTGCTTATGAGGGCTATAAAGCACAAGACAAGTCATTAACTCTTCATAAAATTAAAGTAATATCTAACGATGAAGATATTGTAGAAGGTTTTGGTGAAACGTATGGGAATGTCGAATCTAGAACTACGGGTCAATCTAAGAAAGGTGGTACTGTTAAGTGGGGTGAGCATAGAAGTATTATGTTCGATAAAAATGCAACTTCCTCTAAAAATGACTATTTTGGTACTCAAAGAGATAAAAATGATAACTGGATTAAGATTGATTTAGGTAAAAATTATCCTGTTGAAGATATACAAAGAGTTGAAGTGTATAATAATAGTGATAATTGGTTTAAGAAGTATTGGGGAGGTACATATGTCAAATTACTGAATTTTGAGGAGGATGAAATTCGTAGATCTAATGAAATGGTAACTAAATATGCAAATGAAGCTAGTACATATTATCAACAAGATTTTACATTTCCAACTAAAGATGAAATTGTTAAATATATATGGATAGGTTTTGAAAAAGATGTAGATTATTATTCTTTAGCTCTGTCTGATATTAGAGTTTTTGCAAGTGTCAACGGTAGTATGACTAAAAATATTACAAGTGGTTTTGGTACACGTTATAGTCAAGTTGAAACTAGTGGTTATAAAATGGCTAAAGACCAAGATAAAGAATATAAGGAAAATGAATTACCTGCTCAAGTACTATTTCAAGGAAAATTTGATAATTATTATCAGACAACCCCTGGAAAATTAAACTGGATTAAGATTAATTTAGGTAAAGCATATAAAATTGAAGATATAAAAAGAGTTGAAGTGTATAATACAAATGCTACTAATCTTAGCTATTCCACATGGGACGATATATATGTTAAGATATTGGATTTAAATGGTAACGAAATTAAAAGAATAATAAGTTATGATTCCGAAACTAACGTAGTCGCGTCATCAAAAAAATTTATAAATGATAATTAATATTTTTTTGTTATATAATATAAAACACGATGAATAATACTATTACTTTCATTTTAGGATTTTTTCTCTTGATTGTCTTGATTGTCATTTTTTTATTAGGTATCTACTTATTTGATAAATTAGTTAAAAAATCAAAACAACTAGTGTCTGATATAGATTATGATAATAACGCATATAGTAAAAAATCAAAACAACTAGTGCCTTATATAGATTATGATAATAACGCATATAGTAAAATTATAAACCCAATGCCAATGGACGAGAAAAATGATCTTAATATCGAAAATAGTTCGTATAGTGGGTATGAGATTGAAAGATATCAGTACGAAAATGAAGATATAGAAAAGATCTTGTCTAAGAATGTAAATTTTTCATTTAAATGGAAAAACATGCAAGACTTTACAAACGTAAAAACCATCATTTTTAAAAGATACGTGTTCGATGAAACCATGAACAAGTCGGGACCTTTAGATGAGAATGAATTAAAGTATGAAACATCAGGGGATGGTTATGTTATTGACGTGTACTCTATTAATAGACCAACAGATAGTAATGATGAAAATATGAAATATTTTAAAAGTTTAAGTAGTTCTGATTTGGTTATTACGTTTGATAACGATAAAACAACAGTTAATAATGAAATAAGTACATGTATGAAATATAGTACTGATAATGATGAATTAAGTACATGTGTAAGAGAAGATTTGTATAATGTGATAGGTAGAAACTATATTACAATAAAAGTGAAATACTTAGAAGATGTTATGTACCCAGAAATTGTATCGGAAAAATATTTATATAAAGGTGGTAACGGTATTTCCATACAGGTAGAAGACCTCGATATGTCATTAAAAATAACGAGTACTTATACATCTACATTTTCGCCGAATATAGATGTTAGGGAATTTACAACTCAATATGATAATATAAAGTATTTACTTAAAATCGGAGATGCCGAAATAGCCAGGGATTTACAATTAGAAAATGTTCCCGCATATGGCAATAAGTTTGTATACTTTAAAAAAGGTGATGAATATTTTTACATTGATGATAATAATATATTACAACAAAATGGTACTGTTCAAAATAAACAACTATTTACATTAATACAATCTAGTAAACCAGATGATAACAATACTACTTTTAGAATTTTAAGAGTGGGAACACAACCTAATGAATATCGTTATGCTACTTATGAAAATTCTAGAGTAATTTTTAAATCACAGAGTGAAATAAATACAGAAACATTATGGGATAATATGAACATTGCCTTTTCATTAGTGTAAACTCAAAAAAAAGAGCAGGTCCATCAGTAAGAAAAGAAAGAAAAAAATCGAAAGGAACAACCTTTTACATTTTGTGTTATTTATCAATGTCGTACTTTTAATAGGTGCAATTCTAGTTTATACTGATTTTATTGATGCTATAAGTATATTTTTACTAGCAAATGCTTCAAAATAAAAATCCTAAGTTTAAATAAATGAAAACAATTGTTAGAATTCCAATAAGTGATAACGGTTCTCTTTCTAGATATGGGTACGTCGACGTTAAAGAAAAAACGGAACTCTCGAGACACAGGGCGCTTGGTAAAGTTATACGTGCAGGTGAACCACCTCTCGGTCTTTTTAGAAGACTCAATGTACTTATGATTTTATTCAAACGTAAAGATCCAAAACTTTCTAAAATTTTCAAGAAAGATCGCGATTGGGTCAAAAAAACGTATATGTACACTAGAAGGAAATGATTTTACGCATTTGAATATACCTTACCACCCCTTTCTTTAACAATTTCTTGAATAAGTCTACCATAACCACCACCTGTAGTTGCAAAATGTGATGATTTAGACATCCATAATACGTCTTCATCCGGGTCTTTATCTATTCTTAATACAACTTCTTTACCCGCGTTTTTGAAAAATAGTTCGCGTTTTTTTAGAACCTTTAAACTTTCTTCTATACATTTCTTGTAATGAAATCCGGTAACTATATATACTTTATTTAAATTATTATCATTCATTTTTTTTAAAATATTTTTCCAGAATTCTTCATCGTCTTTTTTACTATAAAAATTCATCACTTTTGTATCTCCACCTTTTCTTCTATTCCAGTCTTCTTTATATTCACATAACACGTCACCTAATCTTGCGTGTAGAACTAATGAATCTTTTTCCGGTGGTTTTTCTTTTATACTTTTTTTGTTTATGATACTCATTAACAACTTAAAATTTTTCCTGTCAAAGTTTTTTAAATTTTTAAGGTATTCGGATGCTATACTTCCTGGAAACATTTTTTCGTGATATTTTATTTCATGATATTTTATACTTTTACCATAATTGTAAACATCACCAAGTCTATATTTTGAAAAATTAATTAAAAATCTAATTAAAAAAAATAATAATATAATTACAATAAAAAGTATAATATTATTCATATAATATAAACACATTTTTTATAATTAATCAATTAAAGACAAATCGCTAAATTTAAAATAAGAATATAAATGGATTCGTGTAAAGTATGTTGTGAAACTTATAACAAATCGTCTCACAAAAAAGTCACTTGTCTTTTTTGTGAATATGACGCATGTAAAACGTGTATTCAAACATACATGCTTTCTACTATAGAAGAGCCTCATTGTATGAAGTGTAAACACGAACTAAATAGGGGGTTTATAGATTCATTTTGTACAAAACGGTTTAGGAACGTAGAGTATAAGAAACATAGGGAAAATATACTTTTTGAACGCGAAAAGTTACTCATACCAGAAACACAACCCGAGGTTGAAAGAATAATACGTATTCGTGAACTTAGAGAATCTTACTATGAAAACTTAAACTCTTTAGCTTACATAGAAAGGGAAAAACAAGACGCATATGCACGTGGTTTAGATTCTTCGAGGTACGATGCTATAGAAAATATTGTAAGACAATCCATAGAAGATATTACAACGGAAATGAATGTATTAAGATACGCAAACGTTAGTGAAAATAGATCTAAAAATTTTGTAAGAGCGTGTCCTTCCGAAGATTGTAGAGGTTTGATTGACAGTGATTGGAAGTGTGGTATTTGCAAACAACATTTTTGTGTAAAGTGTAACGAAGTTTTAAAACCTAACCACGTGTGTGATCCAAATAATGTAGAGACGATGAAACTCATAAACAAGGATACGAGACCGTGTCCAAAGTGTAGTACAATGATACATAAAATAGACGGGTGTATGCAAATGTGGTGTACAAACTGTAAAACGGCGTTCGATTGGAGGACTGGTAAGATAGAAGTTGGGAGAATACATAATCCACACTTTTTTGAGTTTAAGAAGAGATCGAGAGAACACGGCGATATACCGTGTGGTGGGAGGCCGTCTTTTCAGGAGTTGCGAGATGCAAAAGCACCCGAAGAACTTTTAGAAATGAGTATACTTTTACACAAACTCGATAGAGAACTTATTTATAAATACGGCGATATATACGACGAAAATAATTTTCATTTGAGAATACAGTATTTGCTTAAAAATATATCAGAAATGGCTTTTAAAAAAGAATTACAAAAAAGGGACAAAATGAAAGACAAATTAGTAGACATACGTAACATATACGAAATGTTTACAAATTCGTGTGGTGATATATTGAGACAATGGATAATAGATACATCTTTGGACGTCATGAGTACTATGCGTGAACTTGGTAAGTATACAAACGATGTTATACGTGATATACACACGAGATACAATTCAAAAACACCGAGTTTTTTAGATTTACCTTAAAGATTAGAACTTATGTATATAAAAATGAAACTTGTAAGACCAGTTGAACTTTTATCTGCATATACGTGCATGATACCTTTTTCACTTACATACTTTTTTGATAAAAAAAGTTTTGTTAATATTGCATTGTTGTTACACATGCCTCCGCGTGTATTGTATCATTTACACAGGTCTTTTAGTAACGATGTAACAGTTTCACAAGAATTACATAAATATTATATTATTTGTCTTTTTACGAGTACTATGTTAATACGATACGAGTGGGAGAAGTTTATCGATATATTCGATGTTTTATACTATATAATGTGTGTATTGTTTATTATACAAGCTAATTTATTGGCACCTGTACAGTATAGAAGATTGGAATTTTACATGTTTACGAGTATAATTAAGAGTACATTTTATATTTATAATGTGAATAAATTCATGTACTTTGCATCTTTGTATTGTTCCTTGATAAGTTTGTTTGTGTATCACGATAAAAAGTATGGTGAATATACAGTACCTGTTATAAACATTGTCATGTTACCAGCTTACTATTTCTTGTTATATGCGGTAGAAAGAATTTCTTAGTTTATATAAATGAACAGGGTACTTGTACTAATTTCTATAATTTTACTCATTTGGTATTTCATACCCATTTATCAAGAACCAAAAGTTATAAAAAACGTATTAACCAAAGATGAATGCAATCACATTATGAAAATTGCAGATAGAAAGTTACACCCATCTACCGTTGCTAAGGAAAGAATCGTTGATAAAAATTCACGTATTAGTGAAACTGCGTGGCTAAAAGCAAAAGAAGACCCTGTCGTCGATAAACTTATACGTAAATGTGTTTCTATGACAGATCGTCCTTTAAGTAACTGCGAGGATTTACAAGTTTTGAAATACAAACCAGGTGGGTTCTATAAACCACACCAAGATTGTTTCAAAAATGATAAAAATAAACGCATGTACACGTTCATAGTCGCCTTGAATGATGATTATGAAGGTGGTGAAACTTCTTTTCCAAATATAAATAAATCGTACCGTTTAGAAAAAGGTGATTGTTTATTTTTTAACACACTAAACAATTATGAATGTATTACTAAAAAAGCATTACACGGTGGTGAACCGGTAAAAACGGGTGAAAAGTGGATATGCAATTTATGGATAAGGAAGTATACGTATTAAATAAAATATCGTATTATATAAATGGTAAACAATAATACGTTTAAAAATCGAAAAAATTTAATAAACTATATAAACACGAAAAATAAAATATGTAACGGTATCGATAAACAATATTTTATTAATCAGTTAGGTAAAAAAACAGTGAATGAAATTAGAGAAAATATAGATAAAGAATTTCGAAAACAACAACTCCGTTTTTTAGGTAGAGGGTGTGGTAATGGTATAAATCTTCGAAAAACTCAAGGTAAAAAAAGTTTATTTAGTAAATTTAAGCGTGTTCGGTAACGATACCCTTTTCAGCTAACATTTTTCTATTTGCCATGTGTTGTGCTTGAACATCGTCCTTGTTTTGACCGTGGTATGGGACGGCGTGTCCGTTTTCACACATCCACTGATTCACATTGGTCCAGTTCCCGTCTTCCGAAACCCAGATTTCACCAAGAACACGTCCGAACTTACCACGACTATCCATTTCCGGGCATCTTAATTCGATCTCAATATCGTCCTTTTCAGATGCAACCGCTTTCATACACCATTCCGCGAGGTTTTTCTTCGCGAGTTTACCGTAGACCTTTTCAACTTGATCCGACGTTCTCGATTCAGGGGTATCGATACCGAGAAGTCGTACGCGTTGACGCGTCATGACGTCAAACCCCAAATCAATGAGTACGTCCACGGTATCACCGTCGACGACCTTTTCGATAGCGGCAATCTTAAAATTGAAATTACACTGGGCTTGGTTGTAGGTAGTCATTTTGTATATAGTTTAGTAGTTTATTCTTTAATTACAATTACAAAAAATGGGTCGTTTATTGGAAAAAATCTGCGTTTCCGGATGTACCATCATCCGATAATTAATTATAACTTTACTTTTTTTAGTTTAATTCATTCTATTTTTAATTAAATTACAATACTCAGTATTAATTTCTACACCTACGTATTTCAAACCCAATTCTTTAGCCGCAACACACTCACTTCCCGAACCTGCAAAAGGAACGAAAACGTATCCTTCTTCAGGATCTTGCATACACGATTTTATGAGTTTTTCACAAAGTTTCAAGGGTTTTTGTGTTGGGTGATTTACACGCTCGTTTTTTCCGGCACCCCCTGCCAGTGCTGGTATTTTAATAACATCTCGCGGTAATGCCCCGTCCGGATGTGCTTTATACACGGTTGTTTTATTACCAGATGAAAAACGTCCGACAGTTGCTTTACGTTCTTTACCAGCTGCATTATTTACGAACGTGTCTGTGTAAGGTTCACGAACAGCATCCCTATTAAAAATTTTTTCGTTTTTCCATAACACAATAATACTTTCGTGTGTTCTTTGCCAGAAATTGAGAGAAGGTGTTGTTTTATTTGTATAGTGCCATACTATCCATCTTCTATTGATTTCATGAGGAACACGACTTAGTATGAGAGCAAGAATTTCACTGAAACCGTATATAAACATAGTACCATTTGGTTTTAAAACACGTAAACAACCTTCTATCCATTCATCACACCATTTCAAGTAATCGTCCATCGGTTGTTTATCACTTTTATTTCCAAAATCTTTACCGATATTATATGGTGGATCCGCTATAATTATTTGTGCTTCGTTATCACCTAAGTTCGGTAAAACTTTCAGCAAATCGTCATTAATAATTTTTGAATCTCTCATTTATTATCATTCTTTCCTTATTTTTAAGCTAAACGTATGTAATGAATGTTACCATCAATAAAAAATCGATATTCGAATCTGACTTCTATAAAGATACAAATAAAAAAAAGACTGCTAGTGACTTTTATATAGAGAGAGGTGCGTGTCATCGCATTATAAGTCTCGTGACCATGAATAACAAGACGTATGGTGCGTTTTGCGAGAGACTTGTACGTGATTTTTTTAAACTCGATCCGCCTATGGATACGCAGCACGACGCCATTTTTTTGGAACGTCGTATTGAGATTAAGTCGCCACGAATGGGTGCGTCTGGCAATTACTTTATACAACACATAAAGAAAACTCATAATTTCGAATTCATTTTGATAAACTTACTCGAATCAAAAGGTTTTAAGACGATGATATTATCTAAAAAAGAAGCACTTCCACATCTTAAGCTTCAAAAGGGTGAAGGGTATTTTCTTCACCAAAAAGAAATCGATAAAATTTCTAAAGTAGTTAAAAATAAAAAGGACTTGCGCGATTACGTCCTTAAGTATAGGAGAAGATCGTGGATATTGGATGATGATGACTAATATTTTTAATATAATTACAATTTTCTAAAAAGTTCTCAGTTTCTTTAACTCATCACACAATCGTAAATAATCACCTTCCGGTATATTCGCCGAATTTTTATCGATAAGTTCCATGACGGATTGTGATACAGAAGATATGGTACTCGTTCTTACTTCGTTTTCGTCTTCGAGTGATGGTTGAACGAGCCAATTCGTTCCTACTATTGCTCCGGAGTAGTTGTACGTTTCGCGTACGTGTTGAAAAAACGCATCGAGTGATCCGAAATACGCGTTCGGTGACCAAACATTATCGTCCATGAAAATATACTCGAGTTCGGTTTCGGTCTCGAGTGTCGTTGTCCAAAAACTCTCGTTATGGTTAAATATAGATACCGGGTGTATGGTACCATAGTCTTGTGGTAATAAATCGCGCGAGGTTTCGTACTTTGCGTTATAATTGAATGCAAAAACGGGTGACGCGTAAGCTTCTATGGATTTTACCGTACCTCTACCTCTACGACCGTTTTGTATTTCATACACGATACGTAAACATATGTGATAAACGTCTTCAACCGTGTTCGCAATAATCGAACGAATGTTACTGTTTACGAAAGGTGTGGGTCCCATTTATTTACTTATTTATAATGTATGTTCGCAATTTTTTAATAGCATTTCTTCGTACTTTG
>Ga0255762_10002867_pt1 | contig 13830 bp, 9 predicted proteins | sample 101ome_16_FD_179962 | JGI IMG/M metagenome (GOLD analysis project Ga0255762, IMG submission 179962) | Coastal salt marsh microbial communities from the Groves Creek Marsh, Skidaway Island, Georgia - 101401AT metaG (version 2) | ecosystem: Environmental > Aquatic > Marine > Intertidal zone > Salt...
ACGCTCCTCGACCAGCCAATCCAACATGCTTGCAATGCGCTCGTTCAGTTGATGTCGGGGCATCGTGGAGCCAAGGAAGGTGGATTGGAAAAATCGCTCAATGGAACCTTTGTGCACCAAGCCCCCGGTCGCAATGCTGGCGAGGACGTGCATGCGCAGCGCAGGCTCACTGGCCAGTTTTGAGCTGATGTCCTCCACGGGACCGAAGAAATAGCGGTCGGCCACCGCATCGGCTTCCTCCCAGCCGTCCGTCCCTTTGCAGTAGACCCATGCCTCCCCTCGCGTGTCGTATTTTGGGCGACCCGCTCGACCGAGCATTTGCCTCACTTCCATGACGGGAAGCGGTCGGCTCATGCCGTCGTCCCAGCGCTTCAAGTCGCGCACGAGCACCCTTCGAGCAGGCAAGTTGACCCCGGCTGCCAGGGTTGGCGTGGCGGTCAACGCCACCAAATCTCCAGATTTGAACGCCGCTTCCACATCCTTCCGCTGGGCATGGGTCAGCCCGGCATGGTGGAAACCGACACCGCCCGACAAGCAGGCCACGAGGTCATCCGAAAGTCGGGATTGCCCACGCCCGGTCAAGCGCTGCGCCAATTCACTCAACCGCTTCAGGCGACCCGGATCCTCTTTCTCAAGACGTTTTTTGACGCGTTTGGCCAAATTACGCGCCTCGGATTGCGCTCCGCGTCGCGTGCCCACAAACATCAGCACTTGCGCACCCTGGTCCAAGCCGTCGTCCACCACGCTCCACACCGGATGGCTCTTCAGACCCACCAGATCCCTCGGCTGGCTGAGTTTGAACCGCTCATCGGCCCTGGAGGGTGCCTGCACCCTTCGGGGTTCGATGTGAAAGTCATGGAAGGTGGCGTATTCCAAGGCCACCGGCCGCCAGTCGGACTGGACCAGGTCGGCACCCAACCACGCCGCTAATTCACCGCAGTTCCCCACGGTGGCCGAGAGGGCCACCAACTGGGCTTGCGGTCGGACGTGGCGCAGTCGGGTGAGGTTGATTTCGAGCGTAGGCCCTCGCGATGCATCGTTCAGGAGATGGAACTCATCGGCCACCACGATTTCGACGTTGGCCACCAATTCGGAACGGTGGCGAAGCAGCGAGTCAAGTTTCTCCGATGTGCAGACCAAAATGTTGCACGCCTCGATGTTTTTGGCTTCCGCGGTGGCATCACCGACGCCAAGGCCCACGGTGTACCCCATTGCCCCTGCAATGGCTTGGAGGTCCTCGTACTTCTCCATGGCAAGGGCCTTCAATGGGACGATGTAAACGGCTTTCGCTCGGTCGTGCGATTGCGATAATCGAGCAACAATAGCCATGTAAGCAAGAAGTGACTTCCCAGAAGCGGTGGGAATGGCCACGAGCGTGTTCCGGCCGGCGAGCAGACCCGGTGCGGCTTCGGCTTGGGGAGGGTGGAGATGGCTGATGCCCCATTCATCGGTAAGAAAGGAAGCAAATCGGGGTGGAAGGTTGAACGCATCAATGCGGCGTTCATCGACCTCCATGTGGCCCAACCGACGGCACGGGTCCAAAAGGACAACGCTTTGCTTCACTCGCCGACACCCATAAGTCCCGAGCGCCCATGGTCACCCCATGACCGATGACATGGACGCCATGGTTGAAGAGCGCTTAGCGGTCTTCGATGACGAGCCCGATTTGAACGACTGGGTCGAAGTCATGTGCGGTGCAGCCATGGCCGTCTTGGGGATTTTTCACCTCGTGGAGCCAGGCAATCTCGTCGATCCGGATGTGATGCGCTGGTTCGCCGCTGCTGTGGTCGCAGCAGGCGCAGTCTGGGCCGGCCACGGCCTCAAGGACATGGCCGTCAAAGAGGTCCGACGCTCCATCGCCGTGCTGGAAACCGCAGATGCTGAAGCCGGTGGTATCGACACTGGCTTGATTCGCGACGTGCTCCTCAACCAAGAAGCCTACAAGGAGTTCTTGGTCCAAGCCTACGAGTCGGCTTGGGAAGACGGTGTCATCTCGGAGGAAGAACTGGCCGAATTGAAGTCCTTCCAGGAAGCCCTCGGCATCTCCGATGAGGAAGCAGCCGGCATGAGCGTGAAAGCAGCCATCAAATCCGCTGCCTCCGACGGCGAAATCTCGGCGGACGAAGCCAAAGCCATTGACGCCGCTGCCCGTGAAGCCAAGATGTCACCCGATGACGTCAAGGAAGCACTGGATGAAGAGTTGTCAAAGAAGAAGTGACCGGCGTCACAGCCAACCGTGTTCGGGGTCCGCACCAAACCCGGCCGCCATGGCCTTGGCGTTCATCCACCGGCGGCGCTCAACCCCCACGGCAAGGAACGCCACGCCGACCCCCAACCACGTCATGAGCCCGGCGTAGGGCGTGAGGCCTTGTGCCGATGCAATCCCCCAACCACCCGGGACATCGCCGACTTCAAACCCGTCGGATTCGAGGAGTTGCACATCCATCAAATCCAGATCACAGTCGCACAAACTGATGGAGATTCGCTCAGGGAACAGTGACTGCTGGAGCGTGACCCATTCGGCATCGGACACGGTTCCAGGACGGGTCGACCATGCCGGTGCCGTTGGCGAACCTGCTGCTTGGGTGGCCACCATGTCCGTGTTGATGTGCACAACGGACGATGCCGGACGCTCATCCACGACCAACATGGCTTCAAGCATCATGAAATCAAGCAACAACGAGCGCCCAGCGAGCAGCACAAATCGGACGGTCTGATCTTCGAGCATGCCGTCCGAGGTCCACGATGCTGCACGACCCACCTGACCGAAGATGGCTTGATCCATTCGGAATTGTTCAAGTTCAGGAACGATCAGTTGCCATCGCCCGTCTTCGGTGGGCACGGCCCGTTCCACCTCCAATCGAAGGTTCAGTCGTTCACCGTCCAGCAAACCCCACGTCGCTCCCGTGTGCGTCACCAAGGTTTGTTCGGGCACACCTGGAGCCGATACGTCCCACAATTGTTGAAGCCGCATCTCCACCAGGTCGTCAAAATCGACCTCCTCTGACCCTTGAACCTCGTTGCCGATGGCCACCAACGGATGAAGGATGCCACCGACCAACAACAACAGCACGCCCGGCACAAGTCCTCCATAGCGCCATCGCATGGAGGTCGTGGGTCTCATGGACATGGCCAACAACACCGTTGTAAGCACCAGGGCGATGAACAGACCGGTGTAGCCTTGACGCTCAAGGTCGACGGCATCGCTTACCGCATCCACCCGACCTGCACCCGCAGGGTAGAAACTCTGACCCTCGAAACCGGTTGGATCGGTGGGGCCGAGGCTCTCATAACCGAACACTCCGGACCATGCATAGGCTTGGAAACGGTCCGATGAACCCGTCATGCAGAGGCTGTAGACGCCGGGGTCCAACGCTCGCCAACGGTAGGTGATCTGTGTCGATAATCCATCGGACTCAGCGATCACCTCGGGCGACGGTGCCCGACGGCCAACATCGTTGACAAATTCAGGCACACCGTGGGGTTGTTCCAGTTCAATGGGCACTTCATACCACGTGATCATCAACCTCAGGACCTCATGTTCCTCCACATTAAACCGCCAACAATCGCGGTCGGCACCCACCAGCGCACCCCGATGAACGTCCTCAAAATCCGTGTCCACCGGTTCGGTCGAGGAGGAGGGTTCGTCGACGTTTTGCGCGTCGGCGTCCACCGACCACGGCACCTCGATGGTCAAGAACGAGGCGCCGCGCATGTTCAATGCCCAGCTTCCCGGTCGATCCAGCGTGATGGTGAGAATTATGCGAATGGGTTCATCCACCCAAACCACGCGCCCGTTGTCCAGATTCAGCGACGCATCGTCCAACGTGTGCGGTTCATAGCTGGCACCCGATGGTAGGATGTCGGCTGGAAAATTCCATTCGTTCACGCTCGGACCGAGGACGATGCGCACGTCCACCTCAGGGCGAAGCAAACCGCCCGATTCGGTTTGTTGGCGAACGTCGAGTTCGAAGGCCGTCAGTCGCTCAGGAAGCAAGGCCACATGGTTTTGACCCGGGTCGGCGTTGAATTCGAACACCACCGTTTCGGGTTGGAACAACGTGGCTGTGGTTTGACCGCCCACCGACTCCTCACCGATGGGCGTTGGCGTGAGCACGCAGTCGTTGTCCGAGCGACACGACAGGTGCAACGTCACGTCCTCATCATCGTCCATCAGCGCTGCAGTGACAGGTTGAGGCAGAACCAGCGTCGCCAAGAGCAACGAACACACCACGAGCCATCGCACCGGACCTTACCCCGGGTTTGCCACGTGTTTCGGTATATTATGACCCTCCATTCGCCTTCACGTCGTGGAGCGGGGTGAGGCACAACCGGCATTGATACCTGCCCTTGGATGGTTTTTTCCTCGGATACCGGCCACCGCACGTGTTGCACACCCACCACCACACCGCTTGCTCCGCTCGCATGGCATGTGTGAACGACGGGCCAAGGGTGGATGCTTCGCTGTCGGGCCAAGCCGACTCAAGCGATCGGAAGTCCCGATTGTGCGCCCGCCAACCCAGCGCGTGGAGAAACTCGTGATACAGCACAAACGCAGCATAGGACGACCATGCCTCATCCAACAAGCGCGGATGAAGGTCGACCATGAGCAGCTGCAACGCACCGGATTCACGACGCCAGCGCGTCACCCCGTGCCGCTGTGTCGCGTTCGACCGGAGCAAACCCAGCGGCACGCACTCGAGGGTCTGTTCCGATGACGCATCGAGCATGCCCAACGACTGCATGACGGCCATCACATCGGCACGAAGCCTGTTCAGCACGACCCGTTGAACATCGGAAGGCCGAGGCACGTTCACCACCCTACGACCATCGGTGATAGGCAGGGTGTCCTTCCTTGACGGCGACGAACAGGCCCTCACCTCGGGCGCAGACCTTGCCTTCCGCCAGCAACTCCATCTTGACCGTCGCCCGGTCGTCGCCCAGTTCCACCGTTTCAGCATTGACCGTCAAGGCGACGCCCATCGGCGTCGGCCGACGCAATTGGACACTGTACGAGGCCGTGACTGTGCACGGTGGTTGGTCCGAACCAGCGGCATCCATGAGTGCGATGGCAGCCGTCCAGTTGCCATGACAGTCGAGAATCGTCCCGATGATGCCACCGTTGACCATCCCTGGGAAGGCTTGGTGATGCGGCTCTGGCGTGAAGGTCATGGTCAAGCCGTTCGCTGTTCGGTGTGAATCGATCTGCAAGCCATCATCATTCGCTGGACCGCATCCAAAGCAGATGGAGGTGGGAGCATGCAAGCGTTGGACGCCGGACTGGTTCATGCATCTTTTCAAAGCCGACGCTTCATGATTGTTCTCACTGCCAAGCGCATCCTTCATGGTGACCGCAGTCCTGGTCTTGCCATGGGGCAGCGCAAGTCGAGGGTTCGCGTGGCCCACGAACTGCCAAAACGGCGAAAAAAGCTCATTGATCAAGCCCTGAAGGAGCATCAGAACGAAGACCGACCCGATTGGGATCGCTCCTCCGAGTGGGGCGACATTCGATTCGTTCGAAAACGCATCCGACCGGGCCAAATCCGGACGGTTCACCTCCCCCTGTTGGACGTGAGCCTCGGCGACACATGGCCCATTCCGGTGACGATCATTCACGGGGCTCGTCCCGGACCGTGCATCACCGTGTTGGGCGGCATTCACGGTGACGAGTTGACCGGGCCTTCGGCGTGCACGCACTTGCTCAGCAACGCCTTCACCGACCCCGGTAAGCCGTTGGATCCGGCGATGCTCGCTGGGACGTTGCGCATTGTTCCGGTCGTGAACTTGCCAGGATACCGGTCCAAATCGCGCTACTTTCCCGATGGTCGGGACTTGAACCGACAGTTCCCCGGCAATCCATCCGGCTCCACCACGCGTCGGGTGGCAGCGCAAGTCTGGAAGCATTTGGTGGAGGACAGCGACGGCATCATCGACCTGCATGCGGCCGCGAAAGGACGAATCAACATGCCACAGGTTCGCGTCAACCTCAGCCACACGAGTTCGTACCTCCTCGCCAAAGCTTTTGGTGTTGAGATCATCATTGACTCCATCCCACCCAAAGGAACGCTTCGCTTCGCTGGCAACCAAGACGACATCCCGGTGATCACGTACGAAGGCGGCGGTGCGGATTTCCTCGGCGACCAATCGGTTCGGGTGGCGGTTTACGGAATCATGAACGTGCTTCGATCGCTCAAAATGGCCCCGGGTGCACCCCAACGGCCGAAATTCAGGATCCTTGCGTCGGGCTCCACCTGGTTGAGGGCCGCCGAAGGGGGTTTGTTGGACATGTTTGTCTCTGCTGGAAGCGTCATGCGCGAGGGTGAGGTCGTGGCGACCATTTCCGACCCAGCCACACCTGGGATGACCGTGGACATTGTCGCGCCCGAAGACGGACTCATCATCGGTGCAGCCACCAACCCGTTCACGGCTGCCGGCATGCCCGTGGGCCACTTCCTTCCCATTTCGAAACACTTTGCACTTCTGGAAGAGCAAATTGACGCCAACGGCCACTTCATCGTGAACGGAAGTCAAAAGGAAAAAATCTGGCGCGAAGAGCACGAAATCAACGAAATCGCCGTTGAAGGCGATTGGGTCCCGGGCGACATTGACAACGACTGGATGGAAGCGCAGGTGGCACCCGGCCCCGATGGGGAAGAAGAAGCCTGATCATGCATTGGCGAACGCTGCGACTGCTGCATGAATCTCTTCATCCAACATGTTCCGCTTCTGGGACTTGGCCACTTCAAACAGGTGGGCGACCAGGTCATCGGTGGCTTCAATGCCGTTTTGTTCCAGCCACCAGATGATGTTGGAACGCCCTGACATGTGCCCAATGCGGATGACTTGTTTCAAGCCGAAATCACCGGCGGGAACACCGGAGTAGACACGGTCAGCGAGCCACTGGTCGCCTTTTCGCATGGCTTTGATCACTGCGGAAGCGTGCACACCGGTGCCGGTCTCGAACGCATCCATACCGAAGACAGGGTAATTCCGAGGCAGCGGAACTTCGATGTATTCGTTGGCTTTTTGCATGTAAGCATCCAGTAACGTGAGGTCGTTGTCGATGACGCCCATGAGTTTGAGGTTCACCAGGGTCTGGTCCAGCGGTGCGTTGCCGGCTCGCTCGCCCACACCGAGTGCCGTACCGTGAATCACATCGGCGCCAGCCTCGACCGCAGCGATGTTGTTGGCAACGCCCAAACCACGGTCCTGATGACCGTGCCAGTTGACCTCAATGTCGCGACGCTGGTAACCGGCGTCCTTGATGACTTCTTCATCGATGAACGCCAGGAGTTTCTTCACGCCGTTGGGCGTGACGTGACCGCAGGTGTCGCAAATGCACAAGCGCCGCACACCGAGTTCCATGGCTCGCTGATAGATCATTTTCACATCGTTGGGGTTCGACCGTGTGGTGTCTTCGGTGACAAACATCACCGGAACATCGTTGTCCACGGCGTAGGAAACTGCCTTTTCCATCGTCGTCATGAGTTTTTCCATGGTCCACCCCTCGGTGAATTGACGGATGGGACTTGTGCCCAGGAACGCGGAGGCTTGAATCTCCATGTCGTGCTTGGCTTGAAGGTCAACCAGGGGCTCAATGTCACCCATCAAAGTCCGAACGGCGGCACCGGGGCGGATTTGGTAACCGTTCTCCTTGATGTGCGTCATCATCGCATCGATGTGATCGCGGTGGTGAGGCCCAGCGCCCGGCAGGCCCAAGTCAACCTTCTGAAGGCCGAGGCGCTCCATGTACGAAAGCAACTCAATTTTTTGTTCGATGGTTGGGTTGCGCGCACTCGGGCTCTGCAGACCGTCGCGCAACGTCTCGTCATCGAACCACACACCGTGGGGGTGGTTGGCCGGGTTGCGGTTGAATTCGTACTCAACCGTGTTCCAATCGTAAATCAACGATGAATCGTCCATGTGATGACACCTGCTGGGAAGAGGCCCCAGCATCTCTGCACGGCCTGCCCTCCCGTTTCAATGCGTCGCTTGTGGACGGTGGGACGGGGTCGCCGTCGAAGGCGAAGACTCACTCTTCTTCGGCAGCAGGTTCGCTGCTCACCGAGGCGTCGTCGGGACTCGTGTCGTCGTCCAGAAGGTCGGCAGAAATCCTCGATGAGAAGATGATCTCGTCCGCAAATCCACCGTTGCTCTTGTCGCGCAATTCCATCACGCGCGTGCCTCGCGTGGCCTTTCCGGAGGTTTCCTTGGTTTGGTCAACACGTATCCGAATCATCATTCCCGATTTGGTCAACAAGAACAGGTGGTCCTCGGTGTTGGGCACCACCCGGACGCTGATGATGGCGTCGTCGTGTTCCTCGTCAAGGCGCATCGTGCGCACGCCCTTGGCGCCCGGTTTGGTGATGCGGTAGCCGTCCGTCGTCATCTTGGGTTGACCGTTCTCGTCCATCTTGACCTCGCCCGCGGCGTTGGTGTCCTCGATGCGGTCGCCCGAACCAAGGCGACTGCGTTTGGCCATGCCGTACTTGGAGATGGTGAGGATCTGTTCGTCTTGGTCCAACATGGCCATCATGCCGGCCACGACGCCACCACCCGAACCCTTCCGGTCGGCGACCTTGATGCCGTAGACGCCACCGGACACGCGGCCCGATGCACGGATGGCGTTCACAGGGAAGCGAACGGCGTAACCGGTGGTTGAAATCATCACCACGTGGTGGTCCTCGGTGGCGCTTCTCACGTTGACCAAGGCGTCTCCGTCCAACTTGAAGCGAATGGCAAACTTTCCGTTTCGATTGATGCGAACGTATTCCGAGAGTGCGGTTTTCTTGATCAGGCCCAATCGCGTGGCGAACATGAGGAAGAACCCTTCCGGGGCCTCAAGTCGCTCCCGACTCAACGGCAGGATGGACACGATGTTCTCGTCCTCGCGAAGATTCTCAATCAAATTTCGAATGTGCGAACCTTTCGAGTGACGGCTCCCGATGGGCGTCTCCCATGCTTTGATGCCGTACACCCGCCCTTGGTCAGTAAAAATCAACAAACGGTCCTTGCTGAAGCATGTGACCACGAGCTGCGGCGTGTCCTCGTCCTTCGTCGCCACGCCCTTAAGGCCTCGACCACCTCGGTTTTGGGTCCGAAACGACTCCACCGGCACGTGACGAATGTAGTTGTCCTCGCTGAGGGTGATGACGATGGCCCGTTCTTGAATGAGGTCCTCGCGGTCCATGGAGAGCGGCATGGGGTCCACCATGGACCGGCGGTCATCGCCGTGGCGGTCGACCACTTCGGCCATTTCATCCTTCAAAATCGTCAAACGCCGCGGTCGAGAGCCGATGATGTCGTTGAGGTCGGTGATCTTGATCTGGAGTTCGTCAAATTCACCCTGAACCTTTTCGACATCCACCCGACTGAGTTGGTAGAGTTGACGTTCAGCGATGGCCTTCGCTTGTGGGGCCGAGAAATCAAACGGCGCCAGTCCTGCGATGGTTTCGTCACCGCGCAAAATGGATTCAAAATGCTCTTTTCGATCGCTTGCTTTGCCGGCGGTGACCACATCGTCCACACGGTCTTGCATTTTGACCAGACCCTCGAGGATGTGGGCACGTGCCTCCGCTTTTTCGAGGTCAAACACAGCGCGTCGCTCAATCACGGATTCCCGGTGCTCCACGTAGGTGTGAATCATCGTGGGCAGGTTCAGCAGCACGGGGCGCCCGTCAAGGATGCCCATCATGTTCGCTGAATACGACTCTTGCAATCGGCTGGATTTGAAGAGTTGATTCAACACAGCGTGTGGGTCAGCGTTGTTTTTGACTTCAATCACCACACGAATGCCTTCTTTCGACGATTCATCGCGAATGTCGCGAATGCCAACGACGACCTCTTTGTTGACAAGGTCGGCGATGTGAACCAACATGTCGGCTTTTTTGACCTGGTAGGGAATTTCGTGAACCACGATGCGTTTGCCGTGCTCGTCATCGAACACGTCGCATTTCGATCGAACGTGGAATCGACCTTTGCCGTGCGCGTACATGTCAACGATGCCGTCGATGCCGTGAATCGTTGCACCCGTCGGAAAGTCGGGACCTTGTACGTGCTGCATGTACTCATCTATAGCGATGATAGGCATGCCAGGTGCAGCACCGTTTTCGAGGATGCGGTCCACGTGGAGCCCGACCGCACCCGCCACTTCCGTCAGGTTGTGAGGAGGGATGCGCGTGGCCATGCCCACCGCAATGCCATCGCTGCCGTTGAGCAAAAGGTTGGGAAGGCGTGAAGGGAGCACGGTGGGTTCCTGTTCCGAGTCATCGAAATTGGGTTGGAAATCCACCGTGTTTTTGTTGATGTCCTCCAGCATGTGCTTGGCGATGCGGTCCAGCCGACTCTCCGTGTATCGCATGGCGGCGGGTGGGTCACCGTCGATGGACCCAAAGTTGCCCTGACCGTCCACCAGCGGGTAGCGGAGGGAAAATTCCTGGGCCATACGGACCATGGTGTCGTAGATCGATTGATCGCCGTGGGGGTGGTACTTCCCCATCACTTCACCGACCGAACGAGCCGATTTGCTGAATTTCTTGTCCGACGTGTGGCCGCCTTCAAACATGCCGTACAGCACGCGACGATGCACCGGCTTGAGACCGTCCCGTGCGTCGGGAAGGGCGCGGCCAATGATGACGGACATGGCGTAATTGATGTAGGAATTTTTCATCTCCGTGTTCAACGCGTGGTTGAGCACCGTTTCGCCGCTTGCGGGTGTTTGATCGTCGTGGTTCACGTCATCAGATGTCAAGGTTGGTCACCTCCTTGGCGTGACGTTCAATGAACGCACGACGCTCCGGGACGTCCTCGCCCATCAGCACCTCGAACATTTTGTTCGTTGCTTCGGCTTCCTGCACCGTCACTTGGAGCATGGTTCGCGTTTCAGGGTTCATGGTGGTCTCCCACAGTTGCTCGGGGTTCATCTCACCCAACCCCTTGTAGCGCTGAACGCCAATCTTGGCGTTCGGGTTGTCGCCCTTGAGCGCCTGGATGATGCCGTCCCGCTCGTCATCGCTGAACGCGTAACGGCTGATGCGGCCTTTGCTGACCTGGTACAGCGGAGGTTGGGCGATGTAGACGTGCCCGTCGGTGATGGCTCGGCGCATGAATCGCCACAGGAAGGTGAGCATGAGCGTCCGAATGTGAGCCCCGTCCACGTCGGCGTCGGTCATGATGATGAGGCGCTTGTAGCGAAGTTTCTCAGGGTTGAACGCCCCCTCGTCCTCGTCGTTGTTGCCCACGCCCGCACCAAACGCACGAATCATGGTCTGAATCTCTTGATTTTGGAACACCTTGGCGACGTTGTGGAGCTGACGCTCCACGTTGAGGATCTTGCCGCGAAGCGGCAGAATCGCCTGCGTCCTGCGGTCCCGCCCGGTCTTGGCCGAGCCACCTGCAGAATCGCCTTCCACCAAATAAATTTCACATTCCTCGGGATTTCTGGACTGGCAATCCGCCAATTTCCCGGGCAAGCCGCCGCCTTCGAGCACGCCTTTTCGCCGCGTCAGGTCGCGAGCCTTGCGAGCAGCCTCCCTCGCTTTGGAGGCCAAAACGGCTTTGTCCACGATCTGTTTGCCCACGGAGGGGTTTTCTTCAAAAAATTCGTTCAGCTTCTCGTACACCACGGTTTGCACGATGCCGGCGACCTCGCTGCTCACCAGTTTGTCCTTGGTTTGGGACGAGAACGACGGATCAGGGTGTTTAACGCTGACGACCGCCGACAACCCTTCACGGACGTCATCGCCGGACAGGCCATCGTTTTTCAGCAAATTTTTTCGCTTAGCGTAGCCGTTCACGCTGCTGGTCAACGCCGTGCGCAACCCCGAGAGGTGCGTCCCGCCATCGCGGTTGCGGATGATGTTGGTGTAGCAGAGGATGTTTTCACTGAACGCATCCGACCACTGCAGGGCCAATTCAACGGAAACGGGGCCCTTTTCGGTGTCGCGCTCGCCGGTGATGATGATCGGTTCGCCGTGAAGGACCTCGCGATTGGCGTTGATTTGTCGAACAAATTCCGAGATGCCACCTTCGTAATGATGTTCACTGACATGAGGCTCTTCACTGCGCTCATCGTTGATCACAATGCGCAAACCTGCATTGAGGAAGGAGGTTTCTTTGAGACGGGTGTCGATTTGGTCGAAATTAAATTCCGTGATGTTCGTGAAGATGGTCGTGTCTGGCTTGAAACTGATGTGGGTGCCGGTGTCGGCGCAGGTGCCGATCACCTCGAGGTCGGTCACGCGGACGCCAGCTTCGAAGCGCTGGCGGTGGACGTTGCCGTCGCGATGAATGGTCACTTCCATCCATTCCGAAACCGCATTGACCGCCGAGACGCCCACGCCGTGCAGACCGCCGCTGACCTTGTACGAGCTGTTGTCGAATTTGCCGCCGGCGTGCAATTTGGTCATGATGACTTCAGCCGCGGAAATGCCAAACTCGTCGTGAAGGTCGACGGGGATGCCGCGCCCATAGTCGCGAACGGAGAGCGACTGATCGGAGTGAAGGGTGATCTCAACAACGTCGTTGTAACCAGCGAGGTGTTCGTCCACGGAATTGTCAACCACTTCCCAGATGCAGTGGTGCAGGGCCGAACCGTCGTGAGGGTCGCCCAAGTACATGCCGGGGCGTTTTCGTACCGCTTCGAGGCCTTCAAGCACCTGGATGCTGCCTGCGTCGTATTCGTTGCTCATCGTGTTCACCAAAACGATGGAAACCCCTGCCAGGGGGCGGAATTTTCGCATTTCAGCCGCCGGCCCCGGCGGAGAGAAACGGTTGATTCGCTCATCAAAAAAGACTCCTTGCGAAGGGGTATAAACATACCCATTTCCAACCCTCAAAAACGCGTGATAGCGAGCCGATTTCACCCTCCGAAGTCGTCGAGTTCCTACCCCCACCCAAACGGGTTCTCGGCCCGGGGCCTCAAATGGCTTGAAACAGGACCATCACCGCCAAAAACCGAGGCGTGAGCGTTAAGAAGAGGCCGCAGTTGGGCAACGCATGGCTGAACCGAAAGTGTGCGTGACCCTTGAAGGAACCACCGTGAAGGAAATGGGCGATGAAGCCGCTCGAGCCAACATCGCCGGCGCAGAATTTGTCGAAGTCCGCTTCGACCGACTCTACCTCGTGAAGCCCCAACCGGTGGCTCAAGAAGACGAAAACGGTGAGATCAAGCATGTCATCCCACCCGAAGACGAATGGCACGTCAAGGACGCCGCAGATGTGGATGTTGGCGAAGCGATCAGCACCCTCAAGGAATCGATTCCTTTGCCCGTCATCTTCACGGTTCGCCCAACCGTTGAAGGCGGCCACTTTCCCGGAACCGACGAGGAACGCATGGCCATCCTTGAGGCAGCCATCGAATCCAACGTCAACTCCGTTGACCTTGAGCTGTCCATCGAAGCGGCCACCCGAGCCCGCCTCGTCGACTTGGCTGCCGGCAATGGTGTGAAGGTGATCTCGTCCATTCACAACACCACAACCACGCCAAGCGCAGAGGAATTGGTCAGCATGGTCAAGGAACATGCGACCGAAGAGGCGGTGTTCAAATTCTGCGGCACGGTCAATGACCACCAAGACGCCCTCCAAATCGTTGAAGCCTGTTATGAGTTGAAGAACACCAACCTCCTCTACGCCTTGATGGCGTTGGGCAACGGGGGCGATTGGGGTCGTCTGCACGCACCCGCCCTTGGTCAAGCGCTCGTTTACGCCACCCTTCGCAATGAATTCAAACTCTCCAACAAGGGCCTCGTGAATGTCAAGGACCTCAAGCGTGCGTGGACCTTGATGGAATACTGAGTCACTCGGCCTCAACGACGTCGGCGACGTCCGCTT
>Ga0255762_10002877_pt1 | contig 13791 bp, 18 predicted proteins | sample 101ome_16_FD_179962 | JGI IMG/M metagenome (GOLD analysis project Ga0255762, IMG submission 179962) | Coastal salt marsh microbial communities from the Groves Creek Marsh, Skidaway Island, Georgia - 101401AT metaG (version 2) | ecosystem: Environmental > Aquatic > Marine > Intertidal zone >...
ATGTCCAGGCCTCTCTCCTTATACCAAGCTTGCTCAAAAGGGAGAATGCTATATATGGCATCGCAGTGCTGACGAAGTTTTTCAATGCGCCCCTCTTTCCAAGCCCAAATCTTGGGCGGGATGAAGTAAGCCACACGGATGCCCTGGGATTTGGCCCAAGCCGCCATCCTCAAGTTGAATCCAGGATAATCTACCAATACCAGTACATCCGGCTGGAAGGCCAACACATCTCGTTTACAGTGTGAGAATCGTTTGGCGATGGTTCTTGCGCGTAGGACCACTTCGACAAAGCCCATGAATGGCTCAGAGCAGATGTCTCGATCTAAGGCAACGCCAGCAGCCTTTAGCTTAGGGCCTCCCCATCCGCGCTGCTCGATGGATGCTTGACGAGCTTGTAAGGCTTCAGCAACGGCTGCCGCCTGTACATCCCCGGAGGGCTCGCCTGCAATCCAATAGATTTTCATTAGAGAATGAATTGGAAATAAACTACCGCAATCACACTAGGAATACAAGAAATTAGAATGCCTCGAGAGACATGATCTCGGCCCCAATTAATGGCAATGAAGAATAAAGCGGCATTGATAATTACCCCGAAGGAAATAGCTCGCATAACGATCAATCGCCACGCGGGATTGGCCACATCTCCAATCTCTTGAAGGACAGGAAAGGTTTCTAGCGCTATGGCGATGGAAAACACGGGCGCACCTATTCCTACGATGAACCCAATGAATTGGTCAATAATCTTCTTATTTATTCTCAAAATTCCACTGGTTTAGGGTCGCAATAGTTTCGTGAGCGGTCAAATCTACACTCACAGGCACTACGCTTACATAGCCTTCTTTTAATGCAGCAATATCAGTATCAGAACCGTTATCGTACAATTCATATTTACCAGTCAACCAGTAATATGGTCGTCCATAAGGATCAATGCGTGAATCAAACTCTTCCACCCAGTTTCCTATGGCCTGGCGACAAACCTTTAAGCCTTTATAAGGCACCAAATCGTTCGCAGGAATATTCACATTTAAACACACACCGCTTGGTAATCCGTTCTCTAACACGTTGGCAATAACAGTGCGAACGTAGGGCTTGGCTGCCTCCATTGAAGCCGTCCATGGGAATTCATCCAAACTAAACCCAATGCTATCAATCCGTTCCAACGCACCTTCCACCGCCGCACTCATCGTTCCTGAGTAGATCACATTCACCGAGGCATTTGAGCCGTGGTTGATCCCACTCAAAATCAAATCTGGGCGACGTGGCAGCACCACATTGATGGCCAACTTTACACAATCTGCCGGTGTACCGCTGACTTTATACTCTTTCTGAGGCCCTTCACTGGGCACCTCGTTGCATCTCAGACTCTGATCCAGGGTAATGGCATGACCCTTCCCGCTTTGTGGGCCATCCGGTGCTACAACGTAGACTTCGCCAAATTCATTGGCAATCTCCACCAATGTTTTAATACCTGGGGCTACGACACTATCGTCGTTTGTCACTAAAATTAGAGGGCGTTTTGTCATGAGTTCTCGGGCTATCTGCCAAAGTTACATTATGCTGCGCAGAGGCATAAATTTTGTTTATTTGAATCCGAACAACTTTATAACACCAAAATGTTTGTACTTATTATTCTTTTCGTGGTTTTAGGCTTTGTCGTACAACAACGCTTGAAATCGAAATTCAAGAAATATTCGCAAGAAGCTTTGAGCAATGGCTTGAGCGGCGCTGAGATTGCCCAGAAAATGCTGGACGATCACAATATTACCGATGTGCGCATTCAAAGCGTTCCTGGCAAGTTGACCGATCATTACAATCCTTTAGATAAAACAGTTAACCTCAGCCCTGAAGTATATAGCGGACGCAGCGTGAGCGCCGCAGCAGTGGCAGCACACGAGGTAGGCCATGCCGTACAGCACGCTGTAGGTTACCAATGGTTGGACATGAGATCTAAACTCGTTCCACTGGCCAGCGCTAGCGGACGCATCATGAACATCGTGATGTGGAGCATGTTCTTAGGCTTTGGTATGCTGAATCTTTTCAGCTTTGATACCATCATTTGGGTATTGATCGTTTCGCAAACGGCAATTACGGCCTTTACCTTGGTCACCCTACCCGTAGAATACGACGCCTCCAACCGCGCCTTGGCTTGGTTGACCTCAACAGGAACCATAAATACCCTAGAACATGAAAAGGCAGCAGATGCCTTGAACTGGGCAGCACGCACGTATTTGGTTGCTGCATTGGCTTCTATGGCTCAGCTCGCGTACTACATTTCTTTGCTCAGTAGCAGAGATTAAAAACAGACTTTTATGTATAAAAAAACCGCGCCCTTGGGCGCGGTTTTTTTTGTAATCTTACCTAGTGAATTATTTGTTCACCGTGTAACCTAAAGACTGTAGGTAGGCGATTTTCTCATCAACAACTGCTTGCTGGCGACGCGTTACTTCTTTTTCAATAGAAGTTGCTAGGCCTGCCAATTCCTCATCAGAAAATTTCCCCAAGAATTGAGAAGCAAAAAGCGACTTCAATGTCTTGTTATTGTTTTGGTTTTCGCGGATGTAGTTAACTACTGCCTTTGGTTTCATAAACAACTTGTGTATTAGTTAAATCTGAAAGACAAAAATACACGAATTTTTTAAAGAAAATATATGTATCTCAATCGAGACAACGAGATTTTATTTCAACGTCGTCAAATCTTCTACTCCTACGTGTCTAACAGTGATTAGAGGCTCTGCGTAAGAAGCACCGATGATGCGTCCCCAGTCCTGAGCACGCGCCACTACGCTATCTAAAAATCCCTTACTTGCAATGACCGTTTCAGGCTCATTACTATTGGGATCATAGAACTGACTGGTATGTGCTTTAATGCTGGCTAGTTTTTGTTCAAATCCAGCAGATATATCTACAATGAGGTCTGGATTTAAGTTGTAAAACTGCAGGTATTTATACATGGTTTTTGGACGCCATGGAGCCAATTTCTCCCCATTTTCTTCCAACTCAACTTTATGCAAACCACTAATAAAACAAGCTTCCTCAACCAAACGAGAAGCTCTACCATGATCAGGGTGGCGGTCTGTTGGCGCATTCATAATGACAATTTCCGGGCGGTATTTACGCACCATTTTCGCCACTAATAATTGTGAATCATGGTCATAACCTACTTGGCCATCAGGCATGCATAAATTCTCTCGAACAACACATCCTAGAATTTTAGCGGCCTCAGTGGCTTCTGCATCACGCAGTTCAGGCGTACCACGCGTACCCATCTCTCCACGGGTCAAATCCACAATACCTACGTTCTTACCTGCAGCGGCATGAGTAGCTAGAATACCTCCAGCGCCCAACTCGACATCGTCGGGGTGGGCACCGAAAGCAAGAATATCAAGTTTCATAGTCTTTACTTTCCTGCCGCAAAGGTCGTGATTTCCGTGCTCATCGGACCAGTAGATGACGGGAAATGCGCTACCCAATGGCCGTTTTCATCAATCAAAAACTTGTTGAAGTTCCAGCTGACCTTAGCATCCGAGACGCCATTCTGCTCTTTATTACACAACCATTGGTAGATATCATCTCCTCGATTAGCTCCAGTTTTCACCTTGGACATCATGGGAAAAGTAACATCGTATTTTGAAGAACAAAATGCTGCAATTTCTTCTTCAGAACCGGGCTCCTGCCATCCAAAATCATTTGATGGAAAGCCTATTACTGTGAAATTATCACCACCATAAGTGCGGTACAACTTTTCTAAATCCTCGTACTGCGGGGTATATCCACATTTCGAAGCCGTATTCACGATCAAAACTCTCTTTCCTTTCAACGAAGAAAATGAGAAAGGCTGTCCATCAATGGTCTTCGCTTGTAGCGAGTAGAAATCTGTCGTAGGTGTGCTCATCGCAAGAGTATTTGAGTTGAGATTTTGGGGCTCATTTCCACAAGAGAATAGTGCCACTAAAGAAAGGAGGGATAAAATTCGTTTCATGTCTAGGGTTTTTGTGATAAACATCAAAGGTGCTGGAATAGTTTGATGTAATTTTGTGAAATGCAAAAAATTATGCGCTTGCTGGTTCGTTTTTTCCGCCAAGAGGTGAGAAATAGCAATGTGCTTTTTTCGCTAGGGCTGTACTTACTCGGCGTATCCTACCTCATTTATTTACTAAGCGGGAGCACACCTTCAGATTCGGCATGGAACACCTTGCTTTGGGTAGTCGTCTTTTTTGGATCGGTCCAATTATCTTCTCGAAGCTTCGAATTCGAAAGCGGGTCCTACTTCTATTATTACCAAACCATTGCCAATGCCAAGCACACGATCATTGCCAAGATGTTGTTCAATGTGGCGTACATGATGTTGTTGAGTATGGCGACTTGGGCCCTGTTCAGCGTGTTCTTTGGCAACCCCGTGTACAACACTACCTTGTTTTTTATTGGACTCATACTAGGGGCGACAGGATTTAGCGTGGTCTTGACCTTGACCAGCGGCATTGCACACCGCACCAAAGGAAATGCCACGTTGGGCGCCATTTTAGCCATTCCTCTGCTCTTTCCGGTGCTCCAACTAACCAGTACTATAAACCTGCAAGCCATTGTGGGTGTGACCCTTACCGATGCCGCCAATCTATTGGGAACATTAGTTGCTTTAGATATGGGAATAGGCCTGCTAGCCTACCTACTCTTTCCGTATCTTTGGCAAGATTAAAACAACACATGAAAGGAAGCATTTACAAGGTATTGGGGTTGCTATTGGTCGCGTATAGTTTGATCTATGGTTTGTTGACCAAGGTGCCCGATCTCCCGATCATTGAAGAAAGTATTCGCAATTTGTTCTATCACGTCAGCATGTGGTTCGCTATGGTGGCCATGATGGCGGCGAGTTTTTGGAACGCCATTCGTTTTCTAGGTACTGAAGATTTGGCCAAAGACCGCCGAAGCATCAGCCTAGCCGAGATGGGCATGTTCTTCTCCTTCATGGGACTGTTCACAGGAATGGTTTGGGCGAAATACACATGGGGGGCTTGGTGGACCAATGACCCAAAACTCAACGGTACAGCCATTACCATTCTCATCTACTTAGCCTACTTCGTATTGCGCAACTCCATGGACGACGCCCGTAAAAAGGCGAGAATCTCAGCCGTTTATAACATTTTCGCGTTTGTGATGATGATTGTTTTTATCGGAATCCTCCCTCGTATGACCGACAGCTTGCACCCTGGCAACGGCGGCAACCCAGGATTCAACAGTTATGATTTAGATAACGGACTGCGCATGGTCTTCTACCCTGCTGTTATAGGTTGGATTTTAGTGGGAACCTGGATCGCTTCCTTGCGTTATAGATTAAAAGCTCTTCAAGAATGAAAAAATTCTTACCGCTTCTAGCGACGTGCTTGCCACTCATGGGATGGGCACAAAACGATAACCCGATGTACAGCAACGGCAAGATTTATGTAGTGGTAGCCGTCATCGCCATCATTTTTGTGGGTTTGGCGTTGTACTTGGTTCAATTGGACCGTAAAATCACAAAACTGGAAAATGAAAAATAGCCAGATTGCCATCATCATTGCCATTGCAGTACTCATTGGCTTCACCTTAGTGAACCTGGGCAATAGTGCGACCTACAGCAGTTTCGCCGATGCCAGCTTACAACAAGGAGAAACCACTACGGTCATAGGTTACCTCAACCTTGAGGAGCCCATGAGCTTCGACCCAAAAACTGTAACCCTCACCTTTGCCGCCAAAGACAAGAAGGGAAATGCGAGTACCGTGGTATACAACCAGCCTAAACCCCAAGATTTCGAGCGTTCCGAGGAAATTACCATGACCGGATACGCCACCGACTCCGCCTTTGTCGCCACCGACATTCTGATGAAGTGTCCCTCGAAATACAACGAACAAAACGAAGTGGATTCGGACAAAATCTACAAATAACCCCTATGAACTACATTGGAGAACATTTATGGGCCGCTGAACTCGGACGGGGTTTAACGGCCTTTTCATTTGTATTCGCATTGCTTTCCACCTTCGCCTATTACAGCAAAGGAGAAGGATGGAAAACTGTCGGCCGCTTGGCCTTTAGGATACATGCCATCACTCTTTTTGGACTTATTGGCACGCTGTTTTTCATCATGGCCAACCACTACTTCGAGTTTGACTATGTTTGGAAACACACCTCTTTAGACCTGCCGCCACGCTATTTGTTCTCGGCGTTTTGGGAAGGTCAAGAAGGTTCCTTCCTGCTGTGGATGTTCTGGAATGCCATATTGGGGTGGATCCTGACCTATACTGCAAAGAACTTTGAAGGCCCCGTAGTGGGTGTATTCGCCGCCGTACAAGCCTTCTTGGTGAGCATGATCCTAGGTGTTTGGATTGGCGATTACCAGTTGGGCTACAGTCCTTTCAATCTGGTTCGTGAACTGCCTGAAAACCTAGGATTGCCTTGGACCCAGTTCGAGGATTACCTCACCCGCTTTCCAAATTTCATGGACGGCTCCGGGTTGAATCCATTGCTTCAGAACTATTGGATGACCATCCACCCGCCTACGCTGTTCTTGGGCTTTGCCTCTACCCTCATTCCATTTAGCTACGCCATCGCCGGACTATTGCGCAAAGACTATACTTCTTGGATTTCAAGCGCTCTGAAATGGAGCGTATTCTCTGTAGGCATTCTGGGAGTCGGTATCTTGATGGGCGGCGCCTGGGCCTATGAGGCATTGAGCTTCGGAGGATTCTGGGCGTGGGATCCAGTAGAAAACACCTCATTAGTACCATGGCTCACCATGGCTGCAGGCACACACCTGTTGCTCATCCAACGCAACAAAGGGGGCGTAATGCCGTCGGTATTGTTCCTGTTGATCATCACTTTCTTGCTCGTATTGTATTCAACCTTCCTTACCCGTTCTGGGATTTTGGGAGACAGCTCGGTACACGCTTTCGTGGATCTAGGATTGAGTGGCCAATTATTAATTTACCTCCTCTTCTTCACCCTAGGCAGCCTAGGGCTTTTCCTCGCGCGCTACCGCAGCCTGCCTAAAAAGGAACAAGAAGATCGCATGGACAGCCGTGAATTCTGGATGTTTATTGGTGCCCTAGTCCTCTTGATCAGCGGTTTGCAGATTACCCTCAGCACCTCTTATCCTGTCTTCAACAAACTCTTTGGTCCAGAGGGCTTGATTCATCTCTACGATGAAAACAAGGTGTTAAACGATCCTATCACACACTACAACGCCATTCAGGTACCGTTCGCGATCATCATCACCTTATTGATCGGCGCGGGCCAATTCCTTTCGTACCGTCAAACCTCCACCAAGCTGTTCTTCCAACGTCAAATCACCACCCTAGTGGTTACCACCATTCTAACCGCCCTAAGCGCATGGGCATTGGAAATGTGGAACCCGATGTACATCACCCTAATGTGGACGAGTTACTACGCAGTGATTGCCAACCTCGAGTTTTGGATTCGCTGGGGCAAAGGGCGATGGAACTTCGCCGGGGCCTCCGTGGCACACGTAGGTTTTGGCTTATTGATTGCCGGCGCTTTGGTCAGCAATGCCAACAAAGATGTCATCTCTCAAAACAGAACCTTCATTCACGAAGACTTCCCTGCTAATGAAAACCTCTTACTATCGCTCGGCGACACTGTTGAGATGGGCAAGTATTGGGCAACATGGTCCGGACAAAATGAAGAAGGCTATTACATCAATTACGAGCTGCAATTCTTCGAAGAAATCGATGGAAAGCTTGAAGCTGCATTCAACCTCAGCCCTCGTATTCAGCTCAACGAGCGCATGGGTAACGTAGCCGAACCAAGTACTAGACACACCCTCACCAAGGACATCTATACCCACGTGACCTACGCCGACTTGCGCACTGAAGAAGAACGCGGTACGGACGAATGGAAAAACGAATTTGAGCTCGAGTTGAACATCGGCGATACCCACTTTTTATATGGGAAATACCAATTAGAATTGGACACCCTAGTTGTCGATGCACCTCAAGCCGACAGCGAACTTCAGTATGCCGTCTTAGGGGCTGGATTGACCATCACCACCCTAGAAGATAGCGTGTATAAAGTGATGCCTGTTTATGCTGTTCAGGGCAATCAAGCACAACACGTAGATGCTGAAATCAAGGAATTAGGATTGAAGTTTAGCTTCGACCGCATCAACTACGATACCAACAAACCGGTCATCATTGCCAGCGAACACACCGAGGCTGAAGTACCGTTTATCTTGGTCAAGGCCGAAGTTTTCCCTTGGATCAACCTCTTGTGGTTGGGTTCTATCCTCATGGCAGTAGGAACTGGCATCGCGATTGCGCAACGCGTAAAACGAGAACGCAAATAATGTCGGAAGGCCGTCCACATATCGCTATTGTTGGCCAAGGCAACTTGGGGCAACATCTGGCCAGTGGACTGCAAAATGCCTTTCAAATCACCACCCACGGTCGTGCACTGGATATTCCCGCTGCAGCTGAGGTAATCATCGTTTGTGTGCCAGATGATGCTACCGCGCAGGTCTGTGCTGCCCTTCCTCAGCATGCATTGATCGTGCATACCGCTGGTGCTGTGCCGATGTGTGAGACGCCACGCAGTGGTGTGCTTTATCCGCTCTACAGTTTTACGAAGGGGGCAACAGTGAATTGGGCCCAAGTCCCCTTTCTACTCGAAGCCCATACCGATGAGGACCTGGCCATTTTGACGAACATCGCAAAAGCACTTTCACCGCTGACCTATGAGGTCAATAGTGCGGGGAGAAACCAGCTACACGTGAGCGCCGTAATGGTCAACAACTTCACCAACCACCTCTACACCCTAGCCTTCGCGCACGCCAAAGAACACAACCTTCCGGTGGAAACCTTGTTTGCCATTATGCAGCAAGGACCGGACAAAGCCATCGCCATGGGACCACAAGCCGCACAAACCGGACCGGCGGCACGCGGGGACCAAAAAACAATTGATGCGCACTTAAAACGTATCAGTGATCCGGAAGTACAGCGACTCTACACCCTATTAAGCGCAAGCATAGCAAAACACAAGGCCTGATGAATTACAAAGAAAAATTCAAGAACATCACTACCGTGGTCCTCGACGTTGATGGGGTACTGACAAACGGAGAGATCTTACTCATCCCTGGCGCTGAGCCCGTGCGTAAAATGCACAGCAAGGATGGGTATGCCTTGCAATTGGCAGTGCGCAATGGCATTAGAATGGCCATCATTACCGGGGGAACTTCTCCGGACGTGAAAGAGCGCCTACAAGGGGTGGGCATCAAAGACATCTACATGCGTGCTTCGCACAAAATGGAAGCCTATGAAGACCTTAAAATGTGCTACGACCTCAGCGATGAGGAAATCCTATATATGGGAGACGACCTTCCGGATTACGATGTGATGGGAGTATGTGGATTAGCATGCTGTCCGCAAGATGCTGCGCCTGAAATTAAGGCCATATCGGATTACGTGAGCCCCGTGAATGGCGGCCATGGCTGTGTCCGCGATGTGTTGGAGCAATTGCTCAAGATTCACGGCAAATGGGGACGTAAAGAAGACCGTACTTGGTAATGGAGCTCACGAAAGAATTGGTCCTAGGATCACAAAGCCCTCGCCGTGCCCAATTCCTAAAAGATTTGGGCCTCGCCTTCACCGCCCTTCCGTTGGATTTGGATGAAACTGCCCCTTCACACCTCAGCCCTGCGGAAACCGCAACCTTTGTGAGCGAACTCAAAGGGGAAGCCCTGCTGCCACTACTTCAAAAAGGGCAATTAGGCTTGACCAGCGACACCGAGGTTTGGCAAGGCGGACGCAGGTTTGGAAAAGCGGCTGATGCTGGCGCCGCGAAAGAAATGCTAGAAGCCTTGAGCGGCACCACGCACGAAGTGCACAGCAGCATGACCTTGATCGATCCTGATAATCTCATGCCCATGAGCAGTGTGGTGAGTACCGTGGTGGTGCACTTTCACCCCATACCACAATGGGCCATGGATCATTACATTGAGACTTACAAGCCTTTTGATAAGGCAGGGGCCTATGGCATCCAAGAATGGATTGGCCAGGCCTATATCAAACGAATTGAAGGAAATTACAACAGTGTGGTTGGCCTTGATACGGCGGCACTCGTACACATGCTAGAACCTTATCTCAAATAAAAAAGGCCGCAATTGCGGCCTTTTTAAATATTTATTGGACAGTGCTTATGCGGGTTCCGCAATCTGTACATCCATCATCCAACCGTGGGTATCTTCAACCAACCCGGTACGGATATCATTTAACAATTTCTTGATCTCCATCGCTTTACCGTCTGTAGGAACTGGGATAGAGTAATTTGTGCCTTGGTGCCCGATGGTATCGATTTGACTCACTACTGCTGCCGTACCCATACCGAAGGCTTCCTTCAACGTTCCGGTTTTAGCGGCCTCAACGATTTCGTCAACGCTAATCATGCGCTCTTCAATCTTCCAACCCTGCTCTTTGATTAAAGCGATGATGGAACGTCTGGTCACTCCCGCCAAAATACGATCGGTAAGTGGTGGGGTAAGGAAGGTATCGCCTACGAGCAACATCAGGTTCATGGTTCCACTTTCCTCAATGTACTGGTGGTCGCGGTGATCTGTCCAAATGACTTGATTGTATCCTTCTTTTACGGCTTGAGCTGTCGGGTAGAAAGAGCCGCCGTAATTCCCTGCGGCTTTTGTATATCCTATACCACCGCCGGTAGCACGAGTATATTCTTGCTCAATCTTGACCTTCACTGTGCCGCTGTAGTACGGGCCAACAGGACAAGTCAGGATACAGAAGGTATAATCATCACTTTGACGTGCTGCGATAAATTCTGAGGAAGCGAATAAAAATGGACGGATGTACAAGCTGTGATCATCTGCAGACGGGACCCATTGAGCGTCGATTTCCAAAAGCTTCTTCAAACCGTCCATGAAGATATTTTCAGGAACCTCAGGCATCATCAGACGCTCGGCACTTTTGTTCAATCTTGCGAAGTTGTCCAGTGGACGGAACATGCTGATCGTACCGTCTTCTTTGCGGTATGCCTTCATCCCTTCAAAGGCTGCCTGACCGTAATGCAAGGCATGCAAACCGTAGGAAAACTCTAATTGTCCGTAGGGACGAATCTCAGGCTCTTGCCACTGGCCATTTTTAAAATGACATACTAACATGTGGTCCGACATGTGCTTTCCAAAAGGGAGGTTGGAGAAGTCAATGGCTCCAATACGGCTTTGTGTTGTCATTTCTATTTTCATGGGCTGCTTTTTGGGTGGACAAATGTACTAAATTTGTAGCTAGAAATGGACCGGTATGAATATCTAATTAGCGGTGCATCATTTAATTAACCTATTATCATTACCATGAAGCAACTCTTTTTTGCAAGCCTCGTAGCATTTACTCTTTTTTCATGCCAAAGCGCTAATAATAACGAGCATTACTCGCAAGATGCACAAGAAACAGCGGCTACTGAATATTACATTTTTGGCGATAGCACCTTCTTTGTGGAGGGCGCATTTTCTGCGGCAGAATTAGTCTCAAACTTTGCTACTTCTGGAGAAGATACGGCTTGGGCCATTGTAGCTGGACCTATTACCCAAGTTTGTACTACCAAAGGTTGTTGGATGAGTACTGCCATTGATTCAAGCAATAATCTTTTCGTGGATTACGATTACGAATTCTTGCTCCCCACCAACAGCCAGGGCCAAAATATGGTGATGTACGGGTACATCTACTGGGACACGACAACAGTAGCTCAGCTGCGCCATTATGCCGAAGACCGTGGTGCGAGCCAAGAAGAGATCGATGCCATTACTGAGCCTGTTGCAGAATATATGTTCAAGGCCAAAGGTGTAAAAATAGAACGTCCTGCCGATGCGTAAGATTCTCACCATTTCCTTCATCCTTGGGCTCATAACCCTTGTGAGTTGTGGTGGTCCTGAACAAGAAACGGCGCCAAAGCAAACTTGGACCCCGGAACTTGATCAACCTAGTGAACTTGCGCAAATCATGCGCGACATGCACGCAGAAGCAACCAATCGCAAGCATTCCTTGGAACAAGGTCAGCTCGACCCAACGCTTTCAGAGACGCTGTTCAGCATGATCACGGCCCATCCAACCAAGCCGCACATGAAAGGCGAAGGTTTCGAGCCCTATGCCAAGAGCTTTATCGGCATTTACAACCAGATTCATGGCGCTGAGGAAATTGGCGTTCAAATCCAGGCGCACAACAACATGGTGGATGCCTGTATCGCCTGCCATACGCAGTTTTGTGATGGGCCTATATCACGCATTGAGAAGTTGTACGTGAAATAGATGCCGACCGCTGGGGAAAGACATATTACCCAAAGTGCCGACGGGAGTACCACGCTGTGGGTGCCGGGCTTGGACGAGCATTACCACAGCATTCACGGCGCGCTCACAGAAAGCCAGCATGTATTCATTGAAGCCGGGCTTAATGCCATCAGTACATCCAGTGTTCGCATATTGGAGGTGGGCTTAGGCACTGCCTTAAATGCACGACTCACCTTGGACCAGGCACAACAAGATGCTTTATCCATAGAGTACCATGCCCTGGAAAAATTCCCGCTGACCAAAGAGGAGATTGCGGCTATAGGTATGCAAGGCATGAGTAAAGAAGCGCCATTTCTAACCGCAAAACCAGGAGCCGTAACCCAAATAACCGAGCAGTTCACCTTTAGACTGTTGGTAGAAGATGTGAAGACTTTTGAAGGCGAACAGGGTTCTTACGACCTCATATACTTTGATGCCTTCGCTCCGAGCGCGCAACCGGATTTATGGACTGATGCCATTTTTGAAAATATGTTCAGATTGCTCAAGCCCGGCGGCACTTTGGTTACCTATTGTGCCAAAGGTGTGGTGAAGCGCTCGATGAAAGCCGCGGGATTCGAGGTAGAGGCCTTGCCTGGCCCACCGCGCAAGAGAGAAATGACCAGAGCATGGAAAAGATAGAGCCAACCAAATTCACACCGCGCTGCTACGCCTTCATTCAAAATGAAGAAGGTGCGGTATTGGTCCTACGAGAACTTTGGAGCGGAGTGCACCTGAATAAGTTGCCCGGCGGTGGTCAAGAGGTAGGCGAAGGCATGCACGAATGTTTGAATAGAGAAATTCAGGAAGAATTCAGTGCGTACAGTGGACCGCTGAATTGGACCCACATCTATACTCCTACTCATGCGTTTGTTTCTAGATTTCGTCCGGATGAACAGCTCATTCTGAATTACTTCAAAGCGTACGACGCTGTAGTGGCCGATCAATGGGTGCTAAAGACCGACGAGAACTTGTTACAAATGCTTTGGTTGCCCGCGGTAGAAGAAAGTACTAGCTGGTTTACCCTTGAGAATGATAAAGCGGCCTTCCAGGCTTTCTTAACGACGCTACATCAATAGCCTAGTCTGCGTCCAACGACCTTATTTACTTTTTCAAATAATTTCTTCGGAGAACCCGTGCGCCATGCGAGGTCATCCAAAGTACCGCCTAGCACAAAATAGGCGTCCAAACCGTACTGGTTGAGTTCTTGAATCACGTGAGGACGAAGATTAATAAAGGCCATCCACCCGTCCGGCACCTCTTCTAGCCACTCGTCGTAATAATCTGGAATGTCCGCGTGGAAGTTCAGGATGTTCTCTCCTATCAGAATGTACTTATCAATACCCTGGGGAATCAATTCATCCACGAAATCCCGCTTTAATCGCATGATGTCGTTGTGCACCGCATCGTTCCATTCACCGAGAAACTCGATAATACAATAACCCGTGAGGTAATCCACAAACAACACCTTCAAGTACA
>Ga0255762_10002880_pt1 | contig 13788 bp, 20 predicted proteins | sample 101ome_16_FD_179962 | JGI IMG/M metagenome (GOLD analysis project Ga0255762, IMG submission 179962) | Coastal salt marsh microbial communities from the Groves Creek Marsh, Skidaway Island, Georgia - 101401AT metaG (version 2) | ecosystem: Environmental > Aquatic > Marine > Intertidal zone >...
CAGTCGGTCCGCGAGTATCCTACAATTATTAGCATTTAGGGTATATGCGCGGAAAGGAAGGGTGCTAGTTAAGTCCCCTCGTTTATAGCGTTCAGCACTTTTATAATGGTAGGGTGCGCTAGACGCTAATTCCAATAAGCTATTGATTAGCGAGTGCTGTGCTTCAGGAGTAAGTGTGGGCGACCAAGGAGCCTCGGCGAGGACCTTTGTAGTTTTTCGCTGAGAAATAACTTCTTTAATCGCCTTATCTGCGTTCGAGGGTATCTTTTCCATCATAGGAATAAAGATACGGATTCCGTCCCCTTACCGAGGTAGTGATTTCATCGTGGCGTTTGTAGATGTCCAAAGCAAGCATTTTCTTCTGGAAGCGACTGCGGTCTAGAGCCCTGCCGGTAATCGTTTGATTCAGTTTGTGTAGCTGAGGCATAGTAAAGTATTCCGGCAGCAGGTGATGACCTACAGGAGTGAATTCATTCAGTCCTACGAGGTACTCTTGGGCGTTTCGAATGATTTGTTTGTGGTCGCCGACCATAACAGGCAGATCATTCACAGGATGCCAAGCGATATCATCATCAAAGCTTCCGACTTTAGGCGTTACGGAGTCCATTTCGACCAAGGCGATGTAGCCAAGGGTCACATACCTGTCGAGCATGGGGTGATTCTGATCAATCTCAAGGCCTTTTGCTTGAAAAATTCGTTTGAAATCCTCAGAAAATGAGCGTTCGCCGTTGCCAAAGACATTGAAAAAGTGCAAGAATTTGCGCTGTAATGTAGTTCGAGCTTCGACAATACGCTCCGCAGCGTTGCCGACATCTTCATTTTTCTCGATGTGTCCTCCAGGAAGAAACCAGCGGTCTCCAAATTGCAATAAAAGACAGTGTAAGGCATCGTTTTTATAACCAAAAATGACAATATCCGCGCTGAGGTGCGGGAGATACTTATCGCTGTATTGGTTTACAATTTGGCTTAGATTCATGTTCAAATATACGTTTGTGTCGGTTAGTCACTAATTAGTTCAGGGTTAATTAGTGGGCCTGTACCAGATAGAATGTATCATGAATCGGTTCAAAATCTTAGGTTAGTATACGGAGCACTAAGTAGGGGTTAGGTGCTTGGTTTGCCTAAGATAAGAATTATTTATTAACGTGTCTTATTGACACATTAAGGAAATTTCGGGAATTTAGAGAAATCTCGAGGTCGTTTTTCCAAGAAGGCATTGCGGCCTTCAACGGCTTCATCTGTACCGTAGGCCAAACGAGTAGCTTCTCCAGCGTACACTTGTTGACCAACCAATCCGTCGTCGATGAGGTTGAATCCAAACTTTAACATTTTGATGGCCGTAGGGCTTTTAGTCATGATCTCCTGCGCCCAGTCGTAAGCGGTCTGTTCTAGTTCTTCATGCGGCACTACTTTGTTTACCATGCCCATCTCGTAGGCTTCTTGAGCAGAATACTCAGCACCAAGGAAGAAGATTTCACGCGCTCTTTTCTGACCCACTTGGCGAGCGAGGTAGGCAGAGCCAAACCCTCCGTCGAAACTTGCAACATCCGCATCGGTTTGCTTAAAGATGGCGTGCTCTTTTGAGGCTATAGTCATATCACACACTACATGAAGACTGTGGCCACCACCTACTGCCCAACCGGGCACAACAGCGATCACGACCTTATTCATGAATCGGATCTGACGTTGAACATCAAGGATGTTGAACCTATTGATGCCGTTCTCTCCTTTATATCCGGTGGTCGAACGAACGCGTTGGTCACCGCCGGAGCAGAATGCCCAGCCGCCGTCTTTCGGTGAGGGTCCCTCACCGGTAATGAGCACCACACCAATTTCTTGGCTCTCGTGGCTCAAGATGAGCGCCTCCCAAAGCTCGTCTACGGTCTTTGGGGTAAAGGCGTTACGTACCTCAGGACGATTGAACGCAATACGCGCCACGCCATTAAGCTGCTTAAATGTGATTTCCTCGTATTCCTTGACGGTTTGCCATTCTAGTTGGGCCATGGTCCAATTCTTTTAGGTGTGTATGAACATTAACAAAGGTACTATGTAATAGTTGATAGCAGAGTATTTGAAATGAAACGCACCCAGATTCAAGACTTCGAAAAAATCGACCAAGCCAAAGATCTTGACGATATCGTTAAAGACAAGCGCACGGGGAAACGGGCTAACAAGAAAAAAGCAAAGCGTCGCAACCGTCATTACGGAAGGACGCTTCTCAAGCATTTCAAAGAAAACTATACAAGTTTTGAGGAGTAGAATTAATCCACTCTAAGTATTTTTTCCATTTTCTTGCCTTTGGCCAACTCGTCCACGAGCTTGTCCATATAGCGGCATTCGCGCGTTAGCTTAGTTTCAATTTCTTGGATTTTGTACCCACAGATGCTGCCGGTGATTAAAGAGGCATTGGGATGCACAGTGGCCTCCTCAAAGAATTCTTTGAAGGTGACTTTGCGATCGATCATCTCCCTGAGTCGGTCTTCGTCAAAACCTGTAAGCCAATGCAGCACTTGGTGCAGTTCGTCTAGACTGCGTCCTTTCTTTTCGACTTTGGTAACGTAGTGAGGATATACACTTGCAAAGGTCAGTGCAGCGACGCGGGCATCGTGCTCAGGAGTAGTGGCCATGGCGTTTTAGAGTTTTACCGCAAAAAGATACGGTTTTAGCCTAACGCAAATAGTTTATCCCAAAAGATTCTGCCAAGGAAAAATAAAAGGCAGTGAGGCAATCCAGAAAAGGAACGATACAGCCATAGCTTTCGGGAACGGTTTCTTTTCTCGAAGAGCGGGTAGGGCCACAGCGAAAAGCCACGAGCCTTTGTACAGGAGCTGAAAAGCTAAAAGAACGATGAGCTGAGTTGGAAAGAACAATCCCAGGGCCGACAAGCTCAATACGGCGAACCATATTCCTCCAACGGTTTTGATTGCTTCTGTTTGCACGAGGGAATTTGAGAAAACGGAGATGGCCGCTCGTTTTGGTGTCGCGAGGCAGCTGATGCTTATCCATCCTGCGAGCAGGATATTGGTGATATAAATGAAATATAATCCTTCCATAGCGGTGCGTTTAAATGAGTATTCCAGTTTTCTTTTCGAGCAATCCTTGCGCGGCTAATCGGCCGCTTTCCATCGCAGCATTCAATGAGCCATTGTACAGCACATCTCCGGCAAGAAATACATTTTCTATGAGCACACTTTCACTCGGTTCTGCGGTCATTTTCAGATTACTCAGATCGGGAAGTGCTTGCTCAATATGGAAGTTGCCGATGTGGGTTATAGAGCCTACACCACAGTATTCGCGTATCTCGTCTTGAACCTTAGCTGTAATTTCTTTTTCACTCTTGCCGTTAAATTCTAGGACAGTCGCTGATAGTATTTGTCGGCCTGTAGCATCGCTATAGCCGTAGAGATTATTGATGAGTTTTTCCGGGTCGGCCACCAATCCAATCGTTTCTTTAGGTAGGTTGGAGCTGCCTATTTCGAAATACAGGCACATGCAAGATTTCCAATCCGTTCCTTGTCCCGACATATTGGAGATTAGTGAAGAAGCGTCCGCAGTGACAATTACGCCATCATGGTCTATTTCTTCCCCAGATTTTAATACGATTTTATAGCTAGTAACATTACTTACCTCAGCCCCAAAACGGAATTCCGTGGTCTTTAGTTTGTTTGTAAGTTGCTCGCTAATCGCGCCTATTCCCGCTGAAGGAATGGTTGCATAACCTTCACCGAACATCTTGTAAACAAATTCAAACATGCGGCTTGAAGTTCGCAGCTCCGGTTCTAGGAAGATGCCCGCAAAAAAGGGTCTAAAGAATCGGTCAATGATCACCTCTGAAAACCCAAATTTCCTGAGATACTCTAAGGTGGTCACCTCTTCATCAGAAAAGATTTCATCGATGGATTTACGCTTCATCCTTGCATTGAGACGAAGCACTTTTATTTTATCCCCGACGCTGCCAATCTTCGCAGTGACGGTTGGAATGAGCATTTTAAAATCTCTTAATGGATCCCCAATCACGTAACGACTTCCGTCTATATAAATCTGTGCCCCAGAGGCCAAGCGTCGAAGATCAAGTGCATCATAGTCCAGGTATTTTTTTGCCATCGGGTAGCCGTCGAGCAATACTTGAAAACCGATATCCAAGTGGTGGTCGCCTATAGATACTGTGCGTACACGTCCACCAACACCATTAGATTTTTCTAAAACAATAGGAGCATAGCCCGCCTTTTCTAGTTCAAAGGCAGCAATGAGACCGCTAATACCGGCGCCAACAATGTACATGGTTTCTTTCGATTCCATAGCAGTTTCTCTTAAGGGTGTAAAGAGTAAACCGCTAGAATTCGAATAAGTTTACCCGTTGTGGATATCGTAGAATTGGACCACACCTTTTAGTTCATTTGGTGAGCCTACCAGTACAGAAACAATCTTTTTTTCACGGAATAATTGATCCATCTCGTGAAGCCCTGTTTGAGGTTCAATGAATATTGGTTTTTTTGAGCCCATATGCTCGGCCACAAGATCGCCGGAATCTTGAGCATTTTCTATGGCTCGGCGAATATCTCCATCGGTAATTATTCCCAACACGTCATTTCTGCTCCCAATGCAAGCAAGCCCTAGACGACCTTCAGAAATTTTTAGGAGTACTTCCTGCAATGAATCTGTGGGTTTAACGAATGGAACTTCAGTAATCATGAGATCTTTAGCCTTCGTCAGTAAACTCTTGCCCAAGGTTCCCCCTGGGTGTAGCGAAGCAAACTCTTCTTCGGAGAAACCCGACAGCTCCATAACGGTAGCACAAATAGCATCGCCAATCACTAGGGCAGCGGTGGTGCTTGTTGTAGGTGCTAAATTCAATGGGCAGATCTCCTTATCCACCTTGCACTCAAGGTGCACTTTGGAATAACCCGCTAGGGTGCTGTTGTGGTCGTTGGATATCCCTATGACGCTCTTTGATCTGCTGTATTTTAACAGGTTGATGAGCTCTGCCGTTTCCCCTGAATTTGAAAATGCGAACAGTACATCATCCACTTCTATCATCCCAAGGTCGCCGTGATAGGCCTCGCCAGGATGGACAAAGAAAGAAGGCACACCTGTTGAGGAAAAGGTAGCCGCAAGCTTTCGTGCAATAATGCCGCTCTTGCCCATTCCGGTAAAGATGAGCTTACCATTACATGCCATGATCATTTTTACTGCAGACTCGTAGTCGTTCGTATCGTGCTGTGCTAAATCTAGGATAGATTTTGCCTGTGCTTCAATGGACGCTATGGTTCTGTTGTTGATGCTCATGGCTCTAAATCAATTCCTTAACTAATGCTTCTAGATTGCTTAACGCCAGCATGTTTGGGCCGTCTGAAAGGCCTTCATCAGGGCGGGGATGCGTTTCTAGAAAGAAAGTATTGGCGCCCCAGAGTTTGGCGGTCTTTGCAAAATAAGGCACATAGGCGCGGTTTCCCCCAGTGGTACCATTATTACTGCTGGTTTCCTGCGCACTGTGGGTACAGTCCATGACAACATGGTCAGTGAGTGTCCCTAACTTTTGGAGGTTGCGGAAGTCTACCACAAGCTCACTCGGTCCGAAAAGCGTTCCTCGTTCAGTTAACCAAACCTGCTGGTTACCGGTAGATTTCACCTTATCCACGGCGAACTTCATTTTTTCCGCATTGAGAAATTGTGCTTTTTTGATATTAACAATCTTGCCTGTCTTTCCGGCTTCAAGAAGCATATCGGTTTGACGGCAAAGGAACGCGGGGATCTGAATGATATCTACGCGGTGTCCGTGACTGGCAATCTGTTCCGGAGTGTGAAAGTCGGTGGTGATGGGCAGTCCAAATTCATTTCGAATTGTTTCAAGCATGGCAATGCCTTCTTCTATACCCGGTCCACGAAAACTGGTTAAAGACGTGCGATTGGCTTTATCAAAGCTGGCTTTAAAGTACATCTCAATATCCAGCTCTTTCTTTATACGGGCCAATTCCGCTGCGACTTCGCGCAGCAAATCCATACTTTCAATAACACAGGGTCCAGCAATGATTTTCATGTTGTGCTCTCGTGGGTTTCGCCTAGAATACAACGTCCGTATTCTTTAATGCGTATCAAAAGTAGGGAATCGGCAGGGAAGTCAGGCTAGCCTCTAGGCCACTGCACTTCCTTTTCAAAGAATCCGACGGAAATTAACAGGTAGAGGGTGTCGTTCTCCTCATGCATGGACACATCGTACCAGCTTCTTCTTTTGAAGACGAAGAGTTCACCTTCCCAATAGTCGCCCTTGTTCTCTAAGTTTCTCAGATTGATTTTCCCGACAACTCCTGGCTGATCGGAGGAGATGATTTTCCCAAACAGCTCGCCACGGTCCTCGTAGATTTTTACGATAGAGTTCTCCTTGTCTGTGTTCCATTTGCCTACGATTTCATTTTGGCCAAAAATCTTCGAAGAAACAATTAGCACTAGGAAAACTAATACCTGTTTCATCCTAGCTTCTAAAGAAGAGAAGTAGTTGTAAATAAGAAAGTAACTTTTGGCATTTCTCATTGATAGTGTCTCACACTACGGGTATATTGTTGGTGATAGACTGTTAATTTCAAGGTTTGAATGTTCTTTGTAAGAATCTTTCAGCCATTGCGTAAAATAACCGCCATACCTATCTGACAACTCTTTAATCTGTTGGTAATACCTAGCTTTTAGATAAAAATCAATTTTTTCCGGACAATCTAGTGCTTTGGATTTATTAATAACCGAGGAAAAATCTAAATTTTTAATTGAAACAGAATTGCCATCACACGTGTGTGAGATTATAGCATTCATTAAGCCTTCAGGGTCATCTGTAATAGCGTCATAGAACCCTATAAGTATCTGATTTCTTGGAAATATACTTGAATAATTCTCAATAGTACGAACATAATCGGAACGGACTGATTGGCTATCACTTTCCATGAATTCGACGATATCATTCAATTCAATATCACTAATATCAGAGCCTTTACTCAGCATACTGAATCGGAAATGTGACCAAGCTCTTTCAATGGGATTTCTTAGCATTAAAATTAAACGCACATCGGGCTGTAAATCATAGATTTTCTGGATATCCTCTTTAGTTAGTATAGAATAGCTTGGTGTTATTTCACCAGTGTATCCTTTTGATCTTTCGAACAATGATAAATACCACTCATCTGTATAGTTTCTAAAAAACCACCTCCAGTAGAAAACGAAGGTCGACCACTTCTTTTTTTCTTTAATCACCGCCTTGAAAATGTTAATCACTGCTTTGACGAGATAAGAATTTCGTAAGATTCTTTTCGAGAGTAATTCCTCTGATAATCCATTGTGAGTTGGATAATGATGACATCTATCAAAATAATGAAACTCTTTTACTGGAGGCAGGCTGAATTCGGGCAGCTGCTTTAAATTATGGTAAAGCCATGAAGTGCCAGATTTCTGTGTTCCAATACCTATAAAATCAATGTATTTCTGATTATTCATAAAATGGATTTGAATTGAAAATTGCGAACAATGATTTACCCGAACAGGTATCACTTCTCATGTGGCTGAATCCAAATAAATTTGTTGTTGGAAGTTGGTTTTAAAGATAGTAACAAGGGTTGATTCACCTAACTGAATTTTAAAATTAAAACAAAGATTTCTCGCTCCCATCTGCTTTTCTATTCTTTGAAGTTTTGAGTGGACTTTTTCTACCACACCGCTTAGGTTTTCCATACCAACACCTTCTCCACGGTGCCGTCGTCGTAAATATAAATCAATGGAATATCGGTGCGATAGTTGGTATCGCGGCCTAAGAAATCTACAATCTTGATGAGGTTACGCTCGGGTTCCACAGGCAATTCATCGCAGGGTGGCTCTAGATTTCCGATCCACTGCACCTGTCCTTGACCGCTAGTAATCCGCTTGTCAAGGTACTCGAGTAATCCAGTTTTCACATGTGCGCCATAGTTATCATCAAGGGCAGCAAGAAAATCGGCATACTGAAATCCATAATCCTTGCGGTAGTAAGTATCGGAGAGCACGGCACCTTTGATCAGGTCTTGCTTGTTTTCTAAAACAGTCCCTAGTGAAGAGGTGTCGAGGTCTGTTAACAGGGTGTCTAGATAGGCATTAAAGACATCTTTGTAATAGGGAACATCGAGCAAGCGCTCAACGAGTGGGCGGTTACTTTCGTGCCAATTGTTGAGGTTTCTATCCGTCCAATCGACCCCAAACCAATCGATACCAAAGGTGTTGTCAAGATCATATTCTATGAATACAAATTTGCCGTTGGAAGGCTGTCGGTACAGGTAGAAGTTGTTCTTGTTGAAGGCATGACCGTCCCAATGCCCAATGAGTATTTCTGTGGCTAGTGTTTTCAGGTAGTAATTGACTTCGAAGTTGCGTTCCATGTAACACGGAAAGTCGCTGTCGCTAATGTTGTTTAAAGAGTCTAGAAAGAGAATAAATGCGCTGAAATCATTAGAATCTTTGTTGGTCTTAAGCTCGTAAATACTGCGGTACGAATTCGGGTTGCTGCCCCAATAATTAAGGTCCGCACCCCAGCTTGCTTTGTAGAGGTTGCCACCGTCATCATCAATGAATCTTTTTTGGAGAAACTCATCGTCAATATGTTCAACATTGAGGTAAAGACCGCGGTAGTTTCCATTGAGGTAGAGTTTCACAAAGCTTTTTCTCGAAGCAATTAGTCCGTACCGCTGGAGAAGATGTAGGCTTGTCCAGTAGCGCAACAAGGAAGGGTCATTGTGCTGACCGATTAAGTTCATTTTTTCAACCCCTTTGAATTTTTGTCCAACGACGTATTCGTTGAACGACACCTTAAAGCCTTTCTTTTTGGCATTTCTGGATGTGTTTCCGCGGACCCTAAATCCTACGCTCTGAAGGGTATCCGAAAAATTGGTGCTTTGGTAGCGAAAAACAGCTGGAAAGTGATGGTCGGTGAAGAGGCTGTCGCCCAAAAGAGTGCCTAGATCAGCAGCCGACACGGTGATGTGAATTTCTGCGACCTCGTCTTGTAGAAATGCCTCGTTGTTTTCCGGGTGCACGAAGGCCTGGCCTAGTAAAAGGGTGGGCAATAGGGTGAGGTAGATAAGCGTTCTCATTCCCAGCAAAGATAGGCGGATACTGGAAACAGATAGCGATATGTTGAAAACAAGCACTTATTTACACCACTTGATTTAGTGGCTGTTTTGTTCGAACTTGAAAGGGTTATATATGAGGTTGGAGTTCTTTAAAATCCCTTATACAGTTGAGCAGAGCATGTGTTCCCCCTGAAGAATCTTTGGTGTCCAATTCCACCATCCAACCCACCGTATTTTTCATTCGAGTATTCCGAGCGTCATCTTTTGAGTATACCGGAAGAGGAGCGATGAAGTGGTGGCTTGAGAAATTTGCGTTATTCAATGAAAGTAGTGATAGCATCCTCGGGCAATCCGAGCACATCCAATAGCCACCATTTTATTCATCTGCAAGAAAGCGAAGGTGCCGATTTCGGGAGAGGCTTATGAACTCTAAGTTTAGTATATGACCTCGTGATAAGCTTTGTGATTTTGATTTAGCTTCTTTGAAGATAACCAAAAGCGCAACGCGTTCGATCATGAATCATATACTTTGCTAGACGCAGTTCATCACTTATTTATTTTGGTGGTATTTTCTCTTCGTTTAATATATCTCGAGATGTACGCCATGAGAAATCCACCAAGAATATATACGATTATCTTAAATGTAAATCCGTCAGCAATCTTTTCTTTGAGAGCAGCCAATGATGAATGTAAAACGAGGATTTCGTTAATGAAAAAGAAAAAAACGCTCCAGAGTAATACGCTTACCAAAAATACTTGAGTGGGTAATGTTTTCATTGAGTTCATTTTAATTGCGTCTAAATCCCGTCTAAACGCCGTGTCCCGAAGGGCATGGCTTTTAGACGATTTTGGCAACTGGCTTCTACTTCAACTTTTAGCGAATTACTCGGGTCGTTCAGGAATATAAACGACTTCAACGTCAATAGTATTACCATATGTTATTAATACAGAACACAATACCGACACATTTTCTCCATTTTGAGTTGCCGGTTTCATAACAGGTATTTTCCTCAGTATTCTTAAGATTTCCGCCTGAACCGATACTTCAGCATTTCGCACTTTCAATCCAGTTACATTACCCTCCTCATTAATTATAAAAAATGCTTCGACCTGATTTGACTCTAAAAGATTTAATTCTTTTGTTATCTCTAGGTTAAACTCGCGTTTTATAAATGATGCCACGTTAGTCTTAAAACATTCCCTATTTTCTTCTACTGAAAGACCTTCACATCCATTATAAACTGGCGTGTTTTCAACATCCTTTAAGATAATACTATTGTCACTAGTGTAGGTCGCTAAACCGTCACTTTTTGATACAATACTACATAAGCTTAATAAAGCACGTTCCTCAACATCCGTCATATATCCTTGTGCCATCACTTGTTCTTGAACAGCATTTATTTTCGTTAATAAATCACTTTCAGGATTTAGTGACGAGCTGGATTCATTCTTACAAGAAGTGAATGACACCACAACTATGAATGAAAAAATGAAATTCAAATTTTGAAATTCAAATATTTTCGTGAGTTTATGACTATGTTTCATAGAATCTATTTTTTGCTTGTTGCCAAGTATTGTATATAACCTCGTATCAGCAGAGGTCGTTTTGGTTTTCTTCAAGATAACCAAAAGGACGATGCGGCCGGATATGAGTTATATACGTTGTTAGCCCTCGTTTAGGGTTTAAACTCTTGTCTTCCTATGATGGTCATAATTTCTACCGATTCATTTTCAACTCTGAAGTAAATAGTGTCTACTCCTGAAACGCACCTTCGGTATCCACTTTCGATATATGAAACATCTTCGAAAGAATAAGGACGCTGGGCTATTTCTTCAAACCTATCGAAGAAGGCAAGAAAGTACTTTTCGGCTCTTGCTGCTCCAAAGTTCCGAGTGCCATATTCATGAATTCTAATTAAATCTTCTTTAGCAAGTTTACTGAGCTTATAATTAGCCATTCATTCGCCGTTTACTTTCGGCTAGAATTTCTGCTGCCGATTCGTTCGTAAACCCAGATTTTTCTGCTAAGGCCAATTTCATTCTTATGAATTCCAATTCTTTGGCACTTTCTCGTGCCTTTCTAATCAGATCGTTGATAATCTCGCTTTTACTTGAGTACTCTTTAGACTCAACTAAACTATTTAGCCATTCATTATTTGGCTCCGTGAATGATATGCTTTGACGACTCATATTTCTTGCTTTGGTGTAAAAGTACACCAATATCGCACCAAAAGCAAATGAGGGCTAAGTATTGTATATAACCTCGTATCAGCAGAGGTCGTTTTAGTTTCCTTCAAGATAACCAAAAGGACGATGCGCCCGGATATGAGTTATATACGTTGTTAGCGACTGTTTGCTAGGTTATTTCTTATGATCAATTTTGTCCAACGTAACGTAAAGTAGATTGATCCAACTACTACTAAAATCAATAGAAGAGGAACAATAAAAAATGGAAAGCCAGCTAGAATACCGAGTAGGAGAAGAATAAGTCCAATTATACCGTAGAATATTAAAACCGGCCTTAGAAAAACACAAACTGTAATAATAGACTCCTGAATGTGAACCTCAACTTCATCTATGTATCGGATCATAGGACGTCTAATAAGCGTCCATTTTCTAATGTGTCGTCCTTTGTATTTATCCTGTGTCCATTCAAATTCATTTTCGCCCATTTGAAACTGTTCGAAAATCATTTTGATAAACTTTTGTTCGTTGGCTTTAAATGGTCTAGGGAACTGGCTGAATTCCCATTTAAAATCATATTTAGACGAATTCCTTGTATTCATTTTAGTTCTAAGAGCAAACTCTAAAGCATTGATTCAATACTTTCAGTTCTGCAATGGGGGTTCAAATAGTCGCTAAGCTTCGGGTATGAAACGTAGGGCATTTCGGAGCACTTAACTGTCCGCCCGAAACCGAGCTTGATAAGAGTCGAAAACTTGCGGAAACCACTGTCAGCCCTATGTTTTATACCCATTGTTGGCACTAGTGTTTTTTTAATTTAATATTATTTCAATCGCTAACAAGGCAAATATTAGTATCGGCCAAGTCAAAATTGAATATCCTAATATTTTATTTCTCTTATAGAATTTGTTTCCTAAAAGCAAGTTTCCAATCAATAGTAGAGGATATGAGTTGACACCGATAAACAGTCCCCAAACCATTAATTGATTTGCATTTGGGTCGTCAAAAAATAAAATAGACATAAAAAAAGTCAATAGCCAAGCAATTATCGGCAATAGACTTAAAACACGCAGAATCTTTAATGATATGTCTGGTTCGTTATTCAATTACTAAATTTTGTTTTGTCTGTAAAGTAAAAGTCGGCTTGCTGGGTCAATAATTATTGAAACGCTTTCACTTTTATCTAAATTCTTGTAGTAGTAATAATTTCCACCGTCTTCTCTCCAACTATCTGAATTGTCAGGTAGCGATTTCATTAATTGATCAAAATTCAAAGAGTCAAATTCAAGCTCAACTGTTATTGTGAAGTCAGAACCTGCCATTCCTGATTCTTCTACAGTGTCTTGAAGAACTTTGTAGTCGTCAGGTAATTTTAAATCTGAATTTTGTTCTATTAAGTCCACTCGACCATTTATAAGTAGACAACTATTCATTGTCAAACCAAGAATTAATATTTGAAGTAGTCGTCTCATTTAACATTAGTGCCAATTTGGTATATGATCCGTTAACAGGCTTTCTGTTTCGAACCTATTCAAGATACGTCAAAGTAAGAGATAGTCAAGGCTTTGTGGATATTTAGGAGTTATAACCAAAACTTGACTATCTCCTGGAAATGGCTGTAACTTTTGAATGGATCATATACATTGTTGTGCAGCGTAATTCTCTCCCTCGTCATCCTTCCATTATTTCGAGAACATCCAATTTTAGATTCTAGTGAGCACATCTTACGAGCAGAGGCTGTTGGCACACCATCCTCAAGTATCCTTGAGTTATACGAGCAGAGCATCTGAGCAGAATACCCTCGAGTGCATTGAGCACATCCTGCTCGAGTACTTTGAGTGCTTACTATAAAGAACAGGCCAGATTATGCTGGACAAGTTCTGGCTAACAAACGTGTCCCGCAGGGCATGTTTTGTTAGCCATTGTTGGCGTGTCGTTATTTATTTTTTTCAGCATGGATCCCAAAATTGAATCCGTCTTATATGTCCATCTTTAATGTGCAACCAAATTTCACTGTCGCAATTCTCACAAGGCCAAAGTCTCAATATTCCATATTCATCTGTTAACCAAGTCTTGTAGGATACTGGGAAGTATTCTTTCAGTTCTTCTGTTGTGGTGGAAAAGTCGAGAGTTAATTTATCTGTCTTCAGTTGTAAGTCATTCTTTTCATTGAAGTAGATATCTTGGAAAACTACGTTGCCGTCAACGACTAAAAAGTCAATGGCTTCGTAGTGAATCAACTCTACACTTTGAATATCTTGTTGTTCTGTCGAGTATGCTCCGCATTCAAATTTTGGGTCATAGGTCGTGTCTGGCTGTCCAAATTGTCGAATCAAGTCCGCTTTTGTGGACTTCCATGTTATTTCGTTAACCGAAATGTCATTATAGTACATTATGTCTGGTGCTTGTCCAAATCCGAACTTTGAAAGCATCAACAGCAGAAATATGTAAAGAGATTTGAGTTTCATTTTTTTTAATGCACGCCAAGTCACGTATATGACTTCGTGATAAGCTTTGTGGTTTTGGT
>Ga0255762_10002884_pt1 | contig 13775 bp, 11 predicted proteins | sample 101ome_16_FD_179962 | JGI IMG/M metagenome (GOLD analysis project Ga0255762, IMG submission 179962) | Coastal salt marsh microbial communities from the Groves Creek Marsh, Skidaway Island, Georgia - 101401AT metaG (version 2) | ecosystem: Environmental > Aquatic > Marine > Intertidal zone >...
CATCAGCGACCCGGAAGTCCTCGCCGCCTTCGCCGAGGAGGTGAAGACGGAAGAACGTCTCCGCTACCTCTACGCCCTCACGGTAGCGGACATCAATGCAACCAATCCGTCCCTATGGAATAGCTGGCGCGCTACCCTTATGCGCCAGCTCTTTGAGGAAACCCGGCAGCTCCTCGCGTCCCATGGCGCGGCAGTCCCGGACCGGGAAGACTGGATCGCCAGCACCCGGCAGGCGGCCCTCGACGCCCTGGCGGCCCGGGGCATCGAGGCGGAGGCGGTGGCGGCCTTCTTCAGCGAAACGGACGAAGACTACTTCCTGCGCCTGGAGGTCGAAGACATCGTATGGCAGCTCGAGGCTGCGCTTAGCCATAACCTTGAAGCCGACGGCCCGCTGGTGCGCGTACGCACCTACACTCAGGCCGGCGGCGCCCACGAAGGCGCAACCCAGGTCTTCATCTTTGCCCACGACCAGGCCAACCTGTTTGCCGCAACGGCGGCCATCCTCGATCAGCAGGACCTTTCCGTGCATGAAGCCCGGGTGCACACGACGGGCAGCGCAGAATGCTTCAATAGCTTTATGGTGCTGACGGACGCGGGGACGCCCCTCACGAACGAAGGGGCCCAGCGCCACCTAGAAGCCACCCTTCGAGAAGTCCTCGCCAAACCCAATGCCTTTCCTGACGTGGTACGCCGGCGCATTCCCCGATCCCTTCGGGCTTTTCAGACCCCCACGGAGGTCTACGTGGAGAACGATCCACGCACCCCGGTAACGGATTTGCGCGTGGTCGCCAACGATCGGCCGGGGCTCCTCGCCCGCCTTGGGCTAATCTTCCTGGAAGAAGGCATCTCGCTCCAGGGCGCCAAGATCGCCACCCTCGGCGAACGTATTGACGACGTCTTTTACATCACCGGAGAAGATCGGGAGCCGATTACCGATCCCGCCACCCTGGCCCGGCTTCAGGACACCATCCGCCAACGCTTGGATGAAGCCTTCGACCAAACGCCGGGGCAGCGCCCCCCCCACCGCTAGGAGTCACCATGTTTTCCGTCGCCCTTGGCCTTGCTCAACAGGACGCCCAGGGATCCGCCCTGGCCATTTATTACCCGCAGCCGATCCTCGCGCCCAGCACCGGGATCTTAGCTGGCCTACGGGCCGCAGCGCTGGACGCCGCAGGGGTACATCGACTGTCGCCGCTAGATCTCCAGCGCCTGCGGCAAGGCTGGCTCGAGGCTGGAGAAACGGCCCAGGCGGCCCTCGCAGGCACGCTGCTAAAGGCCCAGGGCCCGGTGTTGCTCACCTGCCTAGGGGAAGACGGCCCCATCGAGAAGACCGCCGAGGCCTACCTCAAGCTTCACCTCCTGAGTCACCGCCTGTGCCTGCCCAACAGCCTGAACCTCGACGGCATCTTTGCGGCTTTGCCCACCGTGGCCTGGACCAGCGAAGGGGCCCTGGCCCTGGAAGAGCTGGAAGCGCGGCAGCTCAACGCGCGGCTTCTGGGCCGTACCCTGAAGGTCTTTGCCGTGGACAAATTCCCCACCATGACCGACTTCGTCGTGCCGTCGGGGGTGCGCATTGGCGATGGCAGCCGCATTCGCCTCGGCGCCTACCTCGGGGAAGGCACCACGGTCATGCATGAGGGCTTCATCAACTTCAACGCCGGCACCCTGGCCAGCGGGATGATTGAAGGACGGATCTCCCAGGGCGTGGTCGTCGGCAAGGGATCGGACCTCGGCGGCTCCGCCAGCACCGCGGGCACCCTGTCCGGGGGCGGAACCACCCGCATTTCCCTTGGAGAGTCGTGTCTCATTAGCGCCAACGCGGGCACGGGCATTCCCCTGGGGGATCGCTGCACCATTGAGGCCGGTCTCTACATCACGCCCGGCACCCGGGTGACCCTGCGCGACGAAGCGGGCACCGTGGTTCGGATCTGCAAAGCGCGAGAGCTTGCCGGCGGCAGCGACATGCTCTTTATCCGCCATAGCGAAACCGGCGCTGTGGAATGCCGGAGCAATCGCCAGGCCATTGCCTTGAACCCCATGCTTCACCAGGGCACCTAGGCCATGGAACCCACCCTCGCCCTCACCCAGGCCCTGATCCGTCGCCCCTCCGTAACGCCGGAGGACGCAGGGTGCCTCACCCTGATCGCGGAGCGCCTCGAGGCCCTGGGCTTCCACTGTGAACGCATGGATGAAGGGGGGGTCTCTAATCTCTGGGCGGTCTGGGGCGCGGAGGGCCCAACCCTGGCCTTCGCGGGCCACACCGATGTGGTGCCGCCGGGGCCAGAGGACGCCTGGACCCACCCCCCCTTCGAGGGCCACTTCGACGGGGAGTGGCTCTGGGGCCGGGGCGCCGCAGATATGAAGGGCAGCCTGGCCGCCATGGTCTGCGCCGCGGAGCGTCTCTGTCAGCATCCTCGGGCGGGCCGGCTGGCCTTCCTCCTCACCAGCGATGAGGAAGGCCCCGCGCAGTTCGGGACCCGGTACGTAGCCGATGTGCTCGAGGCCCGGGGCGAGCTGCCCCAGTGGGTAGTCGTGGGGGAGCCCTCCAGCGCAGAAAAGCTTGGCGACGTCATTCGCGTGGGCCGCCGCGGTTCCCTGGGTGGCCACCTTGAAGTGCGAGGCGTGCAGGGCCATGTGGCCTATCCGGAGAAGGCCCGAAACCCCATTCACGAGGCCCTGGCGCCCCTCGCCGCCGTGGTGGCACAGCGCTGGGATGATGGCTACGGCCCCTTCCCCCCCACCACCTTTCAAATCTCCAATATGAACGCGGGGACCGGCGCCACCAACGTGATCCCCGGCACTCTGACTGCCGAGGTGAACTTCCGCTTCAACCCCGGGCAAACGCCGGAAGGGCTCCAAGCTCGCGTCGAGGCATGCCTCGAGGAAGCGAATTGTGACTACACGCTCTCCTGGTCCCTGTCAGGCCCGCCCTTCTTCACCGATGGCGGCCCCTTGATCGAAGCAACGGAGCAGGCCCTAGGACAGGTTGTGGGTTACCAGCCCGAGCGGTCCACCGGCGGCGGCACGTCCGACGGCCGGTTCCTTGCCCCCCGGGGCATGGAGGTGGTGGAGCTGGGCCCGGTGAATGCGACGATCCATAAAATCGACGAGCGGGTCCTCGCCGCGGATCTCCCGCGCTTGCGGGACGTCTACGAGGCCCTAGGGGAACGCCTGCTGCCCCGGCTTTCGTCATAAAAATGTGACCTGCCGCGCGCACAGTGCGGCCTGCGTTTAAAGAGAACCGCCATGCCCGAACTACCGGACCTCGAAGTCTATCTCCAGGGAATCGATGACGACGCCCTTCGCGGATGGCTAGGCGAAGCCCTGGGCGGCGCCCTCGCCCCCGCACCTCGGGGCGCGGGGTGGGCGGCGCAACACGGAGACCTCTCCCTCCGCCTCACCGCCCGAGCCCTCGGCGCCTGGCATGCGCTCGGACTTGAGCCCGCCTCCCTCACCCCCTGGGGCACGGATCAGGCCCTCGGAGAAGCCCTGGCCACCGCCTTTCCCACGGCAAAGCTCCGCTATGCCGCCGAACCCTGGGCCGAAGGGGAGGCCCTGGAAGCCGATCGCTTTTTCGAATGGCAGGGGCAGGCCTGGCGAGAAATCCCATGGAAGGGGTAAGGCCCTGGCTTCGCGGCGCCCCCTGGGTGATCGGCGCCTTCCTCCTCACCTTGATGCTTCGTGCCCCCGCTGCATGGCTGCCCCTCCCGAGCCAAGGCCCCTTAAGCTTTAGCGGCACCGCGGGCCACCTGCTTCGCGGGGAGAGCCAGCTTGCTTATCGCGGGCACGCGCTTGGAACACTGCGCTGGGTCGTGGGCCTCCCGACCAGCCTTGACGGCGTTCCCGTGACCCTCAGCCTTCAGGGACCGGCCCTCCAGGGCGCGGCCGAAGCTGAGCTTTCTCCGAACGCCTGGCGCGCGAGGGTACAACGCCTGTCCCTCGATAGCCGCGCCCTCAAGGACACCCTCGCCCCCTACGCGATTGCGCCGGAGGGCACGCTCCAGGGCCGCGATCTCATCCTGTCCGGCCGCGGCAACGCGCTCGAAAGCGCGTCCGGCGCCCTTCGCTGGACCGGCGGCCTCGTGCGCTATCGCCTGGGCGGCAATAGCTACGCGCCCACCTTGCCGCCCCTCAGCGCGGAGCTGACCCCAGGGGCAGGAGGGCTGCTGGAAGCCGAGGTGTCCGCCCCCAGCGGCCCCGTCCTTTCCTTGACGCTCCGCCCTGGCGGCTGGGTCGACCTGGCTGTGCGGCGACGCCTGCTTCGCTTGGCCGATTTTCCGGCGCCGGAGGGCATGGGCGACGACACGGTGCTCCTTGAGCTGTCGGAGCGCGTGCTGTGATACCCCGTGGCGGGACACTGGTACACTTCCGGGCACTGATCGACGGCTGCGGAGGCCACCATGACCGCTGAGGGATCCAAGCGAGGGGCCAGGGTCCTCAGCCTTGCGCTGCTGGTGGCCCTTGGGGCCTACCTCGCGGATCGAGTCATGCTGTTTACGACGCCACCTCCGGCTATTCCCGGAGCCACGGCCACCCCGGCGCTGGCGCCGGCTTACGACCGGCAGCGGCTCCTGCAAACCCCCCTCTTTGGCACCGTTGCGGGGCCCTCCGCCGCAGGGCCCGTGGTGAATGCGCCGGAAACCCGCCTCGCCCTGACGCTCCACGGACTCTTCAGCGGCAGCAGCGAATCGAGCGCCCTCATCTCCGCCGCCGGCGGGCAGCCGCGGCGCTACCTCGAAGGCGCGTCCCTGCCCGGGGGGGCGGTGCTCGCCGAGGTACAGAAAGACCAGGTGCTACTGCGACGCCAGGGCCAGCTGGAGGCGCTCCGTTTTCCAAAGGGCGCGGCTGCTGCAGGCTTTCGCGCCCAGGGTGCGAGCAGCGCCGCCGACGGCGCTGCCCTGGCCGCCCTCCCCTCAACCCTGCCCGGGGTCCAGGATACGCGCCGGCCCCAGGTCGCTAGCGCGAGTCCATCCGCCTCCCAGCAGCGCAGCGCAAGCACCCCGGGGACCGCCTCCGCAAGGGCACCGGGCACCGGCAGCGCCAACGCCTTTTCACCGCGCTCTGCCCTACGCGCCTTCCAGGGCGCCCTCGCGGAGCAGGGGGAAGCCGCCCTTGCGAGCTACGGCCTCGCCCCCGCCAGCGGCGGCGCCGGCCTGGAGATCAATAATCAGGTGCCCGCCGCCGCTCTGGCCCAGGTAGGCCTTCGCCCCGGAGATCGCATCCTCTCGGTCAACGGCCAGGGCGTCGACGGCTTGGCGCAAAATCCCCAACAAATTGATGCGGTGCTCGCCTCAGGCAGTGCCCGCCTCGAAATTCAACGCGGCCAGCGAACCTTTTTCGTTACCGCCCCCATTCCTGAGTGAGCCGCCCATGTCGAATCCTCTCCTGATGCTGCGTCGCCTTCTCGCCCGAAGCGGACGGCGCGCGCTTGCCACGGCGATGCTCCTAACCCTAGCCCTTGGGGCCCAGGGGGAAGCGGGCAGCTGGCAGATCAATCTGAAGGACGCCGAACTCGAAGCCTTTATTTCTGAGGTCGCCCGCATCACGGGCAAGAACTTCGTCATCGATCCGCGGGTGCAGGGGCGGATCACGATCGTGTCGTCCACGGCGCTCGATGAAGACGGCGTCTACGAGCTTTTCCAATCCGTCCTGCGCGTGCACGGCTTCGCCGCTATTCCCGCCGGCGGAGTGATCAAAATCGTGCAGCAAACGCTGGCTAAGCAGTCCAGTGCGCCACTTGATTTCACGGAAGGCGCCGATGGCGAAGCCATCGTCACCCGGGTCATTAAGGCCGAGAACGTCCCCTCAAACGAATTGGTCAAGATTCTTCGACCCCTTATCCCCCAATACGGCCACGTCGCCTCCGTCGACAAGCCCAACGTCATCATTCTTTCGGACCATGCGGAAAACATCGCGCGCATGGAGAAAATCATCCGGGAAATCGACGTCGCCAATGACGAGCAGGTTGTGGTGGTGCCCCTGAAAGAGGCCTACGTCGACACCATGGTGGCTCTGCTCGCCGAGCTTGCTCCCGACGCCCTAGGGGAGTCGGGGAATAACCCCCAGGCGGTGCAGGTGGTGGCGAACGCCCGAAACAATTCCCTTGTGCTTCGGGGCCAGGCCGAACCCCTGGCGCGGCTTCAGCGCCTCATTGAACAGCTCGACCAGCCCGCCACGCGCCAAGGCTCTACGCGAGTGTTTCGCCTAAGCCATGCCGATGCGGAAGAGGTGGCGGGGCTTCTCCAGGGGATCGTCACCGGAAAGGACGGAAATAAAGGCGGCGCTACTGCCACGACCATTGCCGCAGACCCGTCCCTCAATGCGGTGGTGGTACGAAGCGATCCTTCAACCCTGGCGGAGGTCTCCGATCTTCTCGAAAGCCTCGACGTCCGCCGTACCCAGGTGCTCATCGAAGCGGCCATAGTGGAGGTCGCGGTCCAGGACCGGCGCGATCTGGGCGTGGATATGGCCGTGATCGATCGGGAGGGTAGCTCCGCTCCCCTCGCCGTGAGCCCCCTTGCCGGGGCGCTCCAAGCCCTACTGGGGAATGCCATCGGCGACGGCACCATCGAAAGCACCCAGGATTTGAACCTCCTCGGTGCTGGCGCCAGCCTCACCAGCCCCTCCGTGGCCGTGGCAAAGCTGTCCAATGGCGTCTCCTTTGGGGCGGTCCTTCAAGCCTTGAATAGCAATAGCGACTCGGACCTGCTCTCCACACCGAGCATTCTCACCCTAGATAACGAGGAAGCCTCCATTGTGGTGGGGCAAAACGTCCCCTTCCGGACGGGGTCCTTTACGACGAACCAGAGCGGTGCGAATAACCCCTTCACCACGATTCAGCGGGAAGACGTGGGCATCACGCTGCGCGTGGTTCCGCACATCCACGAAGGAGATTCGGTTCGCCTCGAGGTTGAACAGGTGGTGTCCTCCGTGGCCAACGCCGGGACCATCGGGGCCGGGGGCTTCTCCGACATCGTCACCAATAAGCGCACGATTAATACGGTGATCCTGGCTGAAGATGCGCAAACCATCGTGCTCGGCGGCTTGATCCAAGACGACACACAGGAGTCGGTGCAACGCGTCCCCCTTCTTTCTTCCATTCCCGTGGCCGGAAAGCTGTTCCAGAACACCAGTAGGGAACGGATAAAGCGGAATCTCCTGGTCTTCCTTCGCCCGACCATCCTTCGGGAAACGGGGGAAGTGGAAGCGGTGACGACGCGGAAGGCCGATGGCATCTGGCGCGTGACGCCCCAGCGCGAGGGGCAGGCGGGACCGCGGTCCATCGAGGGCTACTACGAGGGCCGGGATCCCAAGACCCCCTAACGCTTTTTCTTTGATGCCCTTGCTACACTGACGCCCAGACCATTGGGAGAGGGGCACGCCGTGGCACGGCCGTGGGGGGACAGTCTGGGATATCGCTTCCTGCGAGGGCTTCTCGGCCGCGCCTTCCGCGCCCGCGCCTTGGATGTTGAGGGGCTCCCGGAAACCCTATGCTCCGCCCCCGTTTACGTCCTTGAGGAGCGCTCCCACCTGGCGCGCCTTGCCCTGGAGAGCGTGTGCCTTCGCCAGGGCTTACCCCTCGCTCAGGTCGAGCTCACGGGGCCCAGCACGGCGCCGGGGCTGGTTTTTTTGCGCCGCCGGGAAGGCCATTGGCTATTCGGCCGGCGCAGCGCCCGGCGTTTTTCCGAAGCCCTGCCCGCGCTCTCGGAGCAACTGGGTAGCGACGCGCCGCCGCAGATCTTTGCCGTGTCTGTCTTCTGGGGCCGCGCGCCCCAGCGCCAGGGCGCCCTCCTCCCCTGGCTATTCAGTGAGCGTTGGTCCACCACGGGCCGGCTCCGGCGCTGGCTCGCCTTCGCGCTCAACCGACGTCACATCTTCCTGCGCTTTGCTCCGGCCATCGAATCGGGGGCCTTCCCTCAGGATTGCCCCCCAGCCATCGCCGAGCGGCGCCTCCTCCGGCTGCTGCGGCAGCACTTTCGGGGGCACCGAGAAGCGCTTCTAGGCCCGGACCTGTCCCACCGTCGCACCCTCCTAGGGGAGGTGCTTCGGGATCCTCGGGTGCGCGCGGCCGTCGACGCCGCCGACCAGCCTCGGGAGCGGGGCTGGCGCGACGCCCGAGCCATGGCCGAGGAGATCGTCTCCGATATCTCCTATCCCACCGTGCGCTTTTTCGACTGGCTGCTCAGCTGGCTCTGGAATCGCCTCTACGACGGGGTAACCGTCAGGCATCTCGACCGCGCCCGGGAGCTCGCTGGGGACCACACCCTGGTTTACGTGCCCTGCCATCGCAGCCACATCGACTATCTGCTGCTGAGCTACGTGCTCTTCTATGGGGGTGTCATGCTGCCCCACATCGCCGCCGGCAATAATCTCAACCTGCCCGTAGCGGGCCCGCTGCTACGACGCGGCGGGGCGTTTTTCATGCGCCGTAAGTTTGCCGGGGACGCGCTTTACACCGCGGTCTTTGAGAGCTACGTGGATCATCTCTTCACCCACGGCTTCGCCATGGAGTACTTCGTGGAAGGGGGACGCAGCCGAAGCGGCCGCATGCTGAACGCGCGCTGGGGCATGCTGCGCATGACCCTTAGGGCGCATCACCGGGGGCTCCGCCGGCCCCTAGCCTTTGTGCCCGTGCACTTCAGCTACGAGCGCATTATTGAGGGCGGCAGCTATCTAAAGGAGCTCCGCGGCGGGGAGAAGGAGCGGGAAAGCCTCCTGGGCCTGCTGCGCTCGGCGCGCCAGTTCCTGCGCCAGCGCTTTGGGGGCGTCACCGTCACCTTTGGCGAGCCCCTGCCCCTTCCGGCTTATCTAGCGCAACACCCAACCGCCGGCCCGGAGGATAGCGCCACCCTACGGACCCTCGGCGCGACGCTGCTCGGGCGCATCAACGCCGTCGCACCGGCCAGTGGCATTGGACGCCTCGCTCTCCTCTTTCTCGCCGCGCCGAAGGCACGCCTGCGCGAGCAGCAGGCCCTAGAAAGCCTGCAAAGCCTGGAAGGCCTCCTGCAGCGCCTGCCCCTTTCGCCCCTCCAGGCGCACCCAAACCTTGAGGCCCAGGCGCTCCTGGCCCGGGGAGAAGAAGACGGGCTTCTCGAACGCATCGAAGATCCCCTCGGGCCCGTGCTCAGCGCTAAGCGCGCAGCGCCCTACCTGCTTTGGTATCGAAACGGCCTTGCCCACTGCGTCATCCTGCCCGCGGTACTGCTCGCGCTTGTGAATCGCCCGCGAAGCGAGGCCTATCTGGCCGGGGCCATGGCCCGCCTCACCCCGCTGCTGACCCACGCCTGGAAGCTCCCCACCGGGCGCGATGGGCTCCCAAGCCCGGAGGTCCAGCTCACAGCACTCGAGGAGACGGGGCTTCTGCTTCGGGGCCGCTGCCGAGGCTGGCGCCCAAGCTCCCATCCCCTGGCCCCGTTGCTGGCGAAGCTTGGGACCGAATTGCTCCACCGCCTATACCTCGCCGGACAGCTCCTGAGCGCCCGTCCGGGCCTAGATCCGAAAACCTTTGAATCCCGTTGGGAATCCCTGATCCTGCGCTGGACCTCGGTGCTGGAGGGGGATGAGAAGAGCTTCGCTGCGGAGCGTCACGATCTCGCACTGGCACTGGTGGAGGGGGGCTTCGCGACCCTTAGAGACGACAGCCTCTTTCCCACGGAGCTTCTGACGGAAACCCTTCGCTTCGGCCGCAGCGCCATTGATCCGGCGCTGCAGAGCCAGTTCGCCGAGCCTCAGGCGCTGTTCGCGGAAGACAGCCAGCCGTAGAAGTTCACCGCCTTACCCCGATGGACGAAATCCGGCGCTGGAGGCGGCGGTGCGTAGCTCGCCGGCCCTTTCATGACGATGCGTCGAAAGGTCCCGCGCCGAGCCGCGGCGAGCAGCGCTTCGGGCGAACTCGCCTCCGCCCGCCCGCCCCCTTCCGAGGCCGAAAACAGGGCATCGAGGACACGCAATTCCTGAGCCCCCAGGGCAGCCTTTTTTCGAGGGGGATACATCGGGTCCAGGTAGGCCGCATCGAAGCCCTCGGGAAGGGCGTCGCACGCGTTCCCAAGGCTCAGTCGCAGCCGGTCCCCCCAGGGAGCGAGGCCTTCGGCCTCGGCGCGACGAAGGGCGTCCACCACCAGCGCCAGGACGGCGGGGTGACGCTCGATTAAAAGCACCTCAGCCCCTGCCGCCGCCATGCGCGAAGCGTCGCCTGCAAGGCCTCCGGTCATGTCCACCACCCGACGCGGGCCGTCCTTCCGGCGCAGTCCCAGGGCCCGCACCAAGGGCTCCTCGGAAGCCCGCAGTAAACGGTGCGCGAGGCGCCCAGCCCCAAAATCCAAGGTGAGCGGCGCTAACGCCAGGACGGCTGGGGGCACGAGGGTCAGGGGTCCTTCCCGACGCCAGCGCCAACCCTCGGGCAGGGCACACTCCGAAAGGCCATCGAAAAGGGAAGCGGACGGCAGCGCCCCGAGCATCATCAGGCGCTGGGGACGGCGGTGCCCGGGGCTGTAGCGGGCTGCCATCGCACGCGCCCCTCCAGGTAACGCGGCACCGCCTTTTCCGGGGGGCCTGCCTCACGCTGGGCCACCAAGGGCAGCAGCGCCCGAGCTCGAACAATGTTGCGGCTTTCCCGGAAACCGACTTCAGCGCCCCGCGCCGCGAGGGCAGGAAGGCTCTGCCCATCCCCGATCAGCCCCCACCGGGAGGAAAGGGCTGGCCCCTCCGTCAGGCTCTCGACCGTGGTGATCTGGTCCTCATCCCGGTATTCCAGAGCATCGCCTGTCAGGGCAAAGGTCGCTCGATAGAGCTCCCCCATGCGCGCATCCACCAGCACCTCCACGGCACTTAGGTCGGCTGCCGCCAATGCGGCCTGATGGGTCAGCGCAAGCGCCTCGAGGCTAGAAACGCAAAGCACCGGCGCGGACGCTGCGAAGGCCAGAGCCTGCGCCGCAGAGGTGCCAATGCGCAGTCCCGTGAAGGCGCCAGGGCCCACGGAAAGCACCACGCAATCCAAGGCTCGGGGAGACAACGCCGCTTCCCTGAAGAGTTCATCGAGCAACGCAAGAAGCCGCTCGTTATGAATGCGGGCGCCCGTTTCGTGGCGCTCCAGCACCTGCCCCTCCGTGCTCAAGGCGAGGGAGCAGGCGGGCCCCGAGGTATCGAGGGCGAGAACGTTCGACGGCGATGTAAGCGATCCCAGCATGGCGTGCCCCTTTCGTCGGGGCGCTAGAATACGGCGTTCCCTTGTAAAGGACGACCCTTGCCATGATCGAGCTCGACGACGCCTGGGCCCAGCTAGAAGCCACGCTCCCCGTCCCGCATAGGGAAGAGCGCCTGCCCCTTGCCACCGCCCTCGGACGCATCTTGAGCGAAACGCCTCGGGCCACCCACCCCGTGCCCCCTTTCCCGGCTTCGGCCATGGACGGCTACGCCTGCCGGGCCGCGGAGCTAGCGGCGTTAGGCGAAGCGGGGCTCGCCGTGATCGGAACGGCCTGGGCAGGGCAGCCCTGGAACGAAGCCCTACCCCCGGGAAGCTGCATCCGCATCTTCACCGGCGCGCCGGTGCCCCCCAGCTGCGACAGCGTCCTGCCCCAGGAAGAATGTCGCAGAGAAGGGGACCGCATCTTTGTCGAGGAGACCCTTCAAGGCGGGCGCTATGTGCGCCCCGCCGGAGGCGACGTCGCCGAGGGCCAGCCCCTCGGGCATCCTGGCCTTGCCCTCCACGCCCGACACCTAGGCCTCTTCGCGGCAGCCGGGCTAGACGCCGTGCGCTGCTGGCGCCGCCCCCGGGTCGCCTTGCTCAGCACCGGGGACGAACTCGCCAAGCCCGGCGCCCCCCTGGCCTGGGGACAGATTCATGACGCCAGCCAAGCCTTGCTGCCCGCGGCCCTCGCAGCCCTTCCCGTCGAAGTGCTGGGGTGCTGGCACAGCCGTGACGACACCGCAGCGCTCGAGCGCACCCTTGGGGAAATGCTCGAGGCCGGGGCCGACGCGCTGATATCCACCGGCGGGGTTTCCGTGGGCGATGCGGACGTGCTCCGACCTTGGCTCGAACAGCAAGGCGCCCTCACCTTCCACCGCCTCGCGCTGAAGCCCGGGCGCCCCTTCAGCTACGGCATGTTGCAGGGACAACGCGCCTTCTTTGGTCTTCCCGGGAATCCCGTTTCTGCCTTTGCGACCTTTCATTTGCTCGTCGCTCCGGCCCTGCGCGTTCTGGCCGGGGAAACCCCGACGCCTCCCCTGCGCATCCGGGGAGCGCTGGCGAAAGCCCTCAAGAAGGCGCCGGGGCGTCGTGACTTCCAGCGGGGGATCTTTACGCCCACGGCTCAGGGCTTCTCCGTGGAAGCCTTCGACGCGCAGGATTCCCATCTGCTGAGCGGCCTCGCCGAAGCCAACTGCTTGATCGATCTTCCCCTTCCCGAGGGTGATCTTCCCGCCGGCGCGGAGGTCACCTTTTTACCCCTGACATAAAAAAACCCCGAGGGCGACGCCCCCGGGGTTTTTTCATCGACGCATCGCCCCCTAGGGGCGAAGAGCGCCTTACTTCGCCTTAGCGGCAGTCTTCTTAGTCGGTGCCTTGGGGGCTGGCGCCTTCTTCACAGCGGCCTTTTTCGCCGGCGCTTTTTTTGCAGCTGCCTTGGGGGCCGCCGGCGCCTTCTTCACCGCGGGCTTCTTCGCCAGCGCTTTCTTCGCAGCAGCCTTGGGCGCCGCCGGCGCCTTCACGGCAGGCTTCTTGGCAGCCGGCTTCTTGGCGACGCCTTTTTCAAGCGCTCGCAGGCGACGCGCAGCAGCCGCGGCGCGAGCGGCGGCCCGGCGCTTTTCAGCCCGAGCAAGGGCCGCAGCCTTTTTGCTGCGGAACTGAGCCACGGCCTTTTCGAGGCGCTCAGAGAGCTTGGCCTGCGCGGCTGCATTGGCCGCGGCAAGCCCTGCTTCGATCGTGGCTTTCTGTGCAGCCACCTTGGCCTTGGCCTTCGCGGCCCGAAGCGCTGCCTGCGCAGTCGCGAGAGTCCCACGAGTCGCACGCACTTTCTCGCTCGCCCTTTGCAGCGCAGCCCGCGCCGCGACCAGCGCATTTTTGTCAGCCTTGCGGGCAGAACCGCGAGCCTTGACCTGCGCGGCTAACACGCGCTTCTTTGCCGCAGCCACCCGGGCACGATCTGCCTCCATGGCCTTTTGCGCCGCAGCCAGCGCCTTTTCTGCGCGTGCCAGCTCGGGATTGGCCGGGCTTGCCGGTGCCTTTGCTGCGGTTTTCGCTCGTGGCGCTTTCGCCATGGGATGCTCCTTAGTTTGCTTCAAAAGATGCGGATACCCGCAAAACAGCGACGCATGATACGAGGACATCGGCGAAATTTCATCTTTGCCCACCGCGCGGCCAGACAACTTCTCCCTGGCGCAAAAAAAAACGCGCGACCCCTTCGGGAAACGCGCGTCTTTCTAAGCCTTGCTTCAGGGCCTTAAGGCAACGACCTTAGCCCTTCGGCGCATCCAGCGACGCAAAGATTTTGTCGCGAATCGCTTCCACGGAACCGGACCCCAGAATACCCGCGTAGCGCAGGGTAGGCCGCTCTGCTGCTAGGCCCTGATAGAAATCCACAAGGGGCCGGGTTTGATCGCGATAAACCTCGAGGCGACGGCGCACCGTTTCCTCCCGGTCATCTTGTCGTTGGATCAGGGGCTCTCCCGTTTGATCGTCCTGCCCCGCAACCTTCGGCGGGTTGTATTCGACGTGATAGATCCGCCCGGAGGCTTCGTGCACACGGCGCCCGGAAAGGCGCTTGACGATTTCCTCGTCG
>Ga0255762_10002891_pt1 | contig 13760 bp, 12 predicted proteins | sample 101ome_16_FD_179962 | JGI IMG/M metagenome (GOLD analysis project Ga0255762, IMG submission 179962) | Coastal salt marsh microbial communities from the Groves Creek Marsh, Skidaway Island, Georgia - 101401AT metaG (version 2) | ecosystem: Environmental > Aquatic > Marine > Intertidal zone >...
CCACTGAAAATTTAGTGGGGTCATAATCACAGATAACAAAGTAGCAAAAGCGGTAAGGGTGATTGAAAGGGCCGTATTTGCCTTCGCTAAATGACTCATAAAATTGGAAACATTACCTCCGGGGCAAGCTGCCACTAAAAACAAACCTAAAGCGATACTCGGCGAAGGTTTTATCCAGAGTACAAAAATGAAAGTAAGGGCAGGTAGTAAAACAAACTGGCTTAGCAAACCTGCTAGAACCAATTTCGGAGTTTGAAGTAGCGCCTTAAATTGTTTAATCTCAATGTCTAATGCTATACCATACATTACTAGCGCTAAGGCTAGATTCAAAGTCCATAATGAATCACTATCGAAGTTGATTTGTATTTGGTCGATCATTCCTGGCTATCTATGGTCTCTAATTTTCTCGATAACCGCACGTCCGAGTAAAGAAAAACCTGTATTACAAACCACAAGAGCAAGGGTCCCTAACCAAAACCAATTTGAAGAATTATTCCACTTACTAATAATGGCTTCACCTAGTAAAGAAAGTCCTAAACCAATTACTAAAAGACTAACCACAGAATATATAAATGACTTTTTCATAGTAAAGATTAAAAAATTTAACCCGAGCACGTTCCTTCGTAAACTGCATTCACTCCAAAGCGCGAAGCTTCACAAGCATTTGAATAAGAGAATCCATCGCAACCACAAACAGGTTGATAAATGTCAGGGCAAGCGAGCTCTAAATTAAATTCATCCCAAACGATACAATCCTCAGTAATACGCCTAAAGGAATAGCTAATTTCATCATCGGCAATCTGAGGATTATCGATGTAATGAATATTTAAGCGATCGCCCATAACCTCATAGGTGTAGCTTCTATTTGATATCAGATCGGTAAGTTCATTATTTCGAACGCGAATCGGAGTTACTATCTCATTATCAGTGATACCAATTGGTTCTCCAATCTGATTTCTTGAAAGCATAACACGACTTTTGGCAGATATCCACAATTCATTTGGAGTAAAATCAAAATCTTCGAAATAACAAAAACAAGAAACCTGTTGCAATTGCCAACGACCCTCTAATTCATCTATTTGAGAATTTGATAAATCATTTTCTTTTAAACAGGAGGATAAACTTGTCGTAAATAGAAATATTACTACCCCTTTGAGTAGCTTACTTAAAACGTTCATAATGCTTATAGAGATAAAGAGGAAGGGCAAGCGAAAACCCCACAAGAAATAGAGCTCCCAGGTATTTAAAGAATTGAACACTCGTTATACTCCTTTTAATGAGTAAGTGTATCAAAAAGACTAAAAAGGTAGTCGCCGCGACGGTGAGATCAGCATTTAAGATTTTCATTCCTTCATTAGCATTGATCTGTTCGAAAAATAAAGAAGTTGACCAACTCCAATCGTTGGCTTTAATAAAGAGGATGATTTGATAGTAAGGCCAGGCTATACCGAGTAGACACAATAGTAAAAGCAGTCTTTTCATAATTCAAATTTATAAGAAGAGTAGAATGGAATAAAGTTTAAAAAATAAAAAAGAGCTCCCTTTTGGGGAACTCTTTTAAAATACAATATGATCAAAAAACTAGTAAGAAGCGTTTTGTGTCATATTAGAATTCGCATCCATTTCTACTTGAGGAATTGGATATGCAAACTTCGTATTTGGAAATGTAAAGGTAGATTCGACAATTTCATCAGGACCGACAGCATCAGCATCCATTCCAATACGCATCATATCATCCCAACGTACTCCTTCAAATACGAATTCACGACGTCTTTCAAGGAGAAAGTTATCTAAAGAGGCCTCAGTGTAAAGATCCGCACCTCTGTTCGAAGCGATTAGGTTTAATTGCTCTAACGCTCCAGAAGGATTTCCACCCCATAGAAGAGCTTCTCCATAGGTTAAAACAACCTCTTCGTAACGAATAATAGGAATATTATCAAAACCTTGTAGTAGTGGATATTTTCCTAAATTTCTTAAGGCAGGCCCTTCATAACCCAGTATTCCTAGACGAACATCGTCCTCATCATAGATATCAGCTAAATCAGAGACCGCTTGAACATCTCCATAAACACCAACACCGTTATCTGTTCTCATAATGTAAGCTAAGCCTTGAGTATCTGTAGAACTATAATCTATCTCAAAAATAGAGTTGTTATTCGCAGCCCAAGAACTAACATAATTAGAGGCAGAAATAATTGAGAACTCTCCACTATCAATTACAACCTTGGCAGCTTCAGCCGCCTTGGCATACTGTCCGAAATAAAGGTGTACACGTGCTTCTAATGCCTTAGCTGCCATTTTAGAAGGAAATGTGCGACCAGTAACATAAGTGTCATTGATCTTCCCGAAAGCATTTTGAAGATCGGTAACCACAGCATTGTAAACCTCTGTTAAAGTATTACGTGAAGGGAATAAGTTCTCTCCCTTAAACTCAGTAACAACAGGTACTCCAAGATCTCCCGATCCAGTAGTGTGTTGTCCATAAGTTTTAACTAAGTCAAAATGAGCCAGCGCACGTAAAATCAACGCCTGACCTTGATAAGTTTCACCTTCAGCTTTATCACCGGTAAGTGTAGTCAGATCAGTGTTGATAATAATGTTTGAATTAGCAATAACAGAATAGGCAGATGACCAAATAAAACCGGCATTCCTGTTTTGTTTAAAAGTTGCTTGGGTCACATATCGGCCTGAGTTACCATTTGAGAAACAATTATCAGAACGAACCTCATTAGTTGCGTAATATGCCGTTCCATAGTAACCTCCGCCTGAAAGAGAGTTCATAGCCCCTTTTAACAACCCGTATAGGTTACTAACGTCTACAATACTTCCTTCAACAGATTTCGATTGGGCTAAGGTAGGCTCCAAATCTTCTGTTGTACAAGAAGAAATGAACAGACCTAGGCTAAATATCGTAAGTATAAATTTATATCTCGTTTTCATTTTTCTTAAAATTTAATATTAGCACCGAACATGATACTCTTGGTAGCAGGAGTAGAAATTTGATTGGATGCTCCAGAAATACCTTGTTCTGGGTCATATAGATTGTCTGGATCCTTCACCCATGTATACAGGTTCGAACCACGAACAAATAGTCTTGCAGATTTTATGCCTGAAGAAGCTAAAAGATCTGAAGGAACGTTAAATCCAAAAGTTACATCTCTTAGACGGAAGTAATCACCATCATGAAGGAATCTAGATTGTCTCTCCCAAGGTTGTCCCCCTGCACTGAGTTTAGGAACATTGGTAACATCACCAGGTTGTTGCCATCTGTTCATAAGAGTATTGTATCCGTTATAATAAAGTAATGGATAAACATTCGGTTCATTAAGGTATCTGTGCCATCCCTCGTAGACCTTATGGCCACCGGCAAAATAACCAGAAGATGTTAAGAAGAATCCTTTGAACTCAAGATTCAAATTGAGTCCCCAGTTGAGTGTAGGAAGTGCAGAACCACCTTGATACGCTGGCTCGGCTTCATTGAAAACAGTAGTGGTTGCACCATCAACCCCGTTAACAAAGTATTCGTTTACACCTGTTTCAGGATTAACTCCAGCCCAAGTTGGCATAAACCAGGCAGATACAGGGTGTCCTGTTTCTGTTTTCCTTGTTGAATTTGTAATTGTGATTTCTTCACCTTCACCATCAATAGCTAAGGCAGTAACTTCATTTTCATTGGTAGATAGGTTACCACCAATATTAAATCTGAAGTCTTTAGAATCAGCAATCGCTAAATCTAATTCAACCTCAAAACCTTTATTAGTTAAAGCTCCGACATTTCTAGTTTGTGAAGAAAAACCGGTGGTTCGAGATAAAGGAACTGATAATAAAAGATCCGTTGAATTCGCGTTATAATAAGCGAAACTAGCATTAATTCTATTGTCTAAGAAGCCAAGATCTACCCCAATATCGAAGGTCTCTTTTTTCTCCCAAGAAAGATTATTATTACCAAAAGTAGCAGCATAAGATGCTCCTTCACCTCCATAATCAGCTGAGAAACCGAAAAGTGCTTGGTATTGATTCAAGCCGATACTCGAGTTTCCTGTCTTACCATAAGAGGCCTTTAATTTGAAATTAGAAATAGCAGGAAGGCTAGACATAAAAGATTCTCTGTGAACATTCCATGCTCCACCAACTGCCCAGAAATTACCCCAACGCTGGTCTGCAGCGAATCTTGAGTTACCTTCTCTTCTAAATGAAGCATCTAGTACATATTTTCCATCGAAAGCCGTGTAATGAAGTAATCCTAGGTAAGAAGCACTTGCCCAGTCACTAAAACTTGAACTAATTGAAACAGGACTTCCTGCATTATCCATATGAACTAAATCATCATCAGCAAAATTTTCTCCATAAGCACCCATAAAATAGGTTCTGTTCTTTTGGAATTCTTGAAGGACTTTCACATCAAATACGTGATCTTCACTAAGATCGAAGGTGTAATCTAAAGAATTCTGGAACACATAATATGCGGTATTTCTAATGTAAGAAGAAGAAGAACCATTAGAACCAGCACCTCCACCGTAATAACGGTTTTCATATCTACGCTCATTATATAGCTGATAATCAATGTTTACTTTCGAAGTGAACTGTAAACCATCAATGGGAAGATCAATATTAACCTGATTGTTGGATAGAACTCTTGTATAGTAATTATCTTGAATATCGTTTTCTAAAAGATATAATGGGTTCCATACCCCTGTATCTTGGTTAATTTCTCCATCTTCAGTGTAAGGAGGATCATTAGAAGGCATAAAGTACTTGGCCATTTGAGCTGAGGCAAAATAGGCACTAGTTTCTAAATTCGCTTGTTGCTCTGAGTAGGAAGCCGAATTATTCGAGGTAAATCTGATCTTATCAGATAGAAATCTTTGAAAATTTAAAGATCCCGAAACTCTTTCAAAACCAGATCCAATTACTGTACCATCTTGACTTAAGTAACCTAATGAAGTATAGAAGTTTCCTTTAGAATCTCCTCCTGAAGCAGAGAAATTATATTCTTGATAAACCGCATCTTCATTTCTAGTAACATCATCCCATCTACCCTCAGGTCTTCCTAATGCATCCCATGAAGCAAAGTTTCTATCTAAAAGATATGCTTCAGCAGAAGCTAGATCCGCAAATGACGAAGGGTAGGAATTTAGATAAGCCTCAGCTGCAAGCTCAAACCTTTGTGCAGCAGTTAAAGGCACTGGACCTAAAACTGCATCGTTATTATAACCATAGGTAGCATTGAAATCGAAAGATGTTGTTCCAGATTTACCATTCTTGGTAGTAATTACAATTACACCATTCGCTCCTCTAGCCCCGTATTGCGCGGTTGCAGAAGCATCTTTCAACACAGTCATCGATTCGATATTGTTAGAGTCTAAACCTGCTAATGCCGAAAACCATGAAGTAGCACCAGAAATTGATTGATCACCTGAATTCACAGGAACACCATCAATTACATATAGCGGTTCATTCCCAGCAGTAATCGAAGATCTACCACGAATACGAACGTTAGAAGATGAACCAGGAGTACCAGATGTTTGTACCATAAAAAGACCTGCAACTTGACCCTGAAGCGCTTGATCAACTGTAGCCGTAGATATTTGTCTAACGGCTTCAGTACCTAATTGTACAATTGCACCCGTAACCTCTGATTTCTTTAGGGTTGAGTATCCCGTAACGACAACTTCATCTAATAATTCCGTGTCGTTCTCCAAGATAACATCTAAAAAATCAAAGTTACCAATGGTTACATCTTTAGTTTTTTGACCTAGATAGGAGAAGCGAAGAACGTCCCCTAACGAAACGTCTATTCTGAACAAACCATCGAAATCTGTCTGAACACCATTAGAGGTACCCACAACAACTACCGATACGCCTGGCAAAGGCAATCCGTCAGAATCACTTACTTTCCCAGACAATTCTCGCTGCTGGGCAAAGACAAAAGTGGAGAATAATGCCATTATGGACATCATTGCGATTTTTAAAGTCTTCATCATGTAATAATGTTTGAATTAGTAAATTCGAATATAAAGAGAATTTCTATGAAAACCGTCATCTTTTCGAAATAGTTAAAATTTTATTAAAAATTTCAAAATACTTCTCATCTAAAAAATCTAAACTTTTAACTATTCATCATCATTGGGGCAAGGCACCTCATAATACCCACCTTCATCATTGGTATAGCATTTATTTTCATCTAACAAAGGGTCATCTCCATCTAACGAGCACGAAACAGAAAAAGTTAACGAGATAAGTAAAAGGATATTTTTTAACATTGATTTTTGATTAGAAATTACATTGTATCAAAAATAGAGATACAAACTTTTAAATCAAATTTGAGGATTACTGAAATGCTTAAATAACATCTAAGAAGTTCTGGGATATAAATCTACAAATTTTATAGGTGGTCATTACTAGATTCCCTGCAGTCGTTGTAGAATGCAAGATTATTCGTACAAAAAAATCCATGCCGTAAGACATGGATTTTGTAATTGATGTGGGCCCTACTGGATTCGAACCAGTGACCCCCTGCTTGTAAGGCAGGTGCTCATATCATCTCATATCAGTAAAATCAAGAGGTAAGCGGTTAAATGAATATCAACTGCCAAATATCTGCCAAAATGGAAGCTATTAATTACCCAAAAGTTGTCTCTAGTAAGGACAAAAAAGTTTATCTGGATTTAAAGATTGGAGGTAACAGGATACGACTCTCTAATGGGAGTAAGTTCAGTATTGAATTGTTCCCTAATTCTTACCCAGAGAATGAAAGAATCAATCAAGCAAACATTCTTGCTGCACAAGTCTACGCTAAGCTATTAGCAGGCGAATCACCGCAGATTAAGAACGAACAAGGTGTATTAGATTCACAGCCAGACCTGTACTATATTAAAGAGGCTCTCAACAGAAAGCTACGAGAAGGGTTCTCAAAACACTACAACAAAGCCCTTAAACTTGCCTATCTGAGAATTGAAGCCTGTACCAAGTTGGATGTTGTCAATGAAAAGACAATAGAGCGTGCTTTAGAAGGCTACAAGAATAATACCTCCTATAATACGCTTAGGCGCAATATGAACATCCTGTGTAGATACGCTGTAAGGCTCGGGATGAAGAGTAATCCAGTAAATTCAATCAGACGTAAAAGGGAGAAGGCGAAGCTGAATAAGCCTATTGACGATGTGCCCGCACTATTAAAGGAAATAAGGTCATCTAACGAGAACTTATACCTGTGCTGTTTATTCACCTACGGCTGCCTTTTAAGACCTCACAGGGAGGTCAGAGAGCTTACTTGGGGCGATTTTACGGAGGATTTAAGCTACATCCGACTCTCTGGAGATAGAAACAAGTCAGGACGTAACAGGATAGTGCCTGTCCCCCAATATATTAAAGAGGTTTTGAAAAAAAATGAGGACCACCTCAACATCTTCTCAGGTAAAGAGGAGCCGTTTGACCCAGACTATTTTAAAGGGCTTTGGAGCCGCTTTAAGAAGCGCTCCAAGCTCTTAGAGGAGAATCAAACATTATACTCCTTTCGTCACACAGGAGCAATTGATATATACAAACGTACAGGCTCCATAGAGAAGCTAAAAGCAGCTATGGGGCATTCTAATATAATGGTGTCCCTAACCTATCTAAGAGGCTTGGATGTAGCTGAATTGAAGGAAGAGGATATGCCTATTATTTAGTTTTCTGCTTTATTATTTTAATGATAGCGATAAAGGGGAAAACCACTCCTAAAACAAAGGAAGGTATCATTGTTAATTCCCAATAAACTCCTAATAGAACACTATCAATCTTGAATAAGTACATAGTGTATAAAAAACTAATGTTTATCCAAGGCATTATAGAAAGTACCGATAAGTTTTTGAGTGTCATATTTAAAGGTAGTAACTTATATAGACTTAGTGAACTTCAGAAGGCTATGGGGCATTCTAATATAATGGTGTCCCTAACCTATCTAAGAGGCTTGGATGTAGCTGAGTTGAAGGAAGAGGATATGCCTATAATTTAATCTATTCTTGAACCTGTAAAAGTTGAGCTTGACTCCCACATTTAATCAAGGCCACTAAGATTTGTCTGTTTAATCCTACCAGCTCTACTTTCCCGCAACCAGTTTTAATCGCATTAACAACGTCGCTGGGCATTAATTTTCCAGGCACTGCGTGATAAGTTAAAATGCTCGATAGTGCCTATCCTTTTCTTAAGGTTTAATATTCAACAGCCTGTCCATCTACCCCAATAGAATTATGCATTTGAACAATTTTCCATTGTTCATTCATTTTTTTGATAACACCTGAGCTTCGGATGCCAGCGATGGTCATTGTTTCTTCACCGACCTGAAATGATAGATCTAATATTTCAGAAAAAGAAACCATACGCCCATCGTCACTCATAAAAATGGTTCGACTTCTTGTTTGAACTTCTGCGTTTTGAATAGCGAGTTGACCAGCAATAGAGGGTTCTAATTCTTCCCAGCTTGTGTAATATTCTGCCTTATCTGTTCCGACTAATATGCCTTTTTCATAAAACAGGCTCTTAGCCTTTTCTAAAGAACTTTCTTCAAACCAATCCCATTGAGAATCTATGAATTTGTTGGCCTCGGTTTTTACAGATATTAAATCGATCTCCTGAGACTTGGTTTTTACATCAGTGCAGGAAAACGATATAATTACGAGGAATAATAAATAAATTTTTTTCATTTTCATTGATTTAGGTAAATTACAATTAGCAATTTAGATAAATATTTAGCTTTTTTATTGTTTTATTCTTAAAATTTAAGTTAATTCTTAATCAATTTATAGATGCAGCTGAATTAAAGGAACAGGGTTTTTAGAGAAGCTAAAAGCAGCTATGGGGCATTCTAATATAATGGTGTCCCTAACCTATCTAAGAGGCTTGGATGTAGCTGAGTTGAAGGAAGAGGATATGCCCGTATTATAAAACCGGTGTTGCTAAAACGTTTAACTGAAAGGAGGTCTCAAGAATTAGGTTTGTTCCTTTTTCGTTGAATACGATGCTGTCTTCCTATTATGGTTAAAAGAAAATAAACATAAATGACAAAAATCACAGACCCAATAATGAACATTATTTTATTCTGCATCGTCCTGTAGATTTTTTGCGTCTTTTCTTCTCTGTCTAATGGCTATTGCAAATCCCAAAATGGTAATTGGCCATAAGCCCACATAAATGCCTTCTAGTTGATTTCCTGAAAACCACAGAAAAACAGAATACAAAAAACTCAAGAAAGCAAGTATTAATGGATAGTACTTTTCTATAAAATTCATATCATTACTTTTTCATAAGGTACGATTTATAGGTTTGATAAGAAAGCCTGGTTTAATTAAATTGAATCATTCTAACGTAAATGGTATCACTCACCTATCCAAGAGGTTTAGATGTAACTGAATTGAAGGAAGAGGATATGCCCGTATTGATGTCTAAGAATATAATTATTCGATAAGGGGGCGGATTTAAGATTAAATAGTCTACATTTACACCGTAGGGCTTCACACCCTATTTTATTAAAAAGGTAGGTAGGCTATGGTTGGCTTAACCGCCTTTTTTTTTGGGATAACCTGAAACTTCTTTGGGTCATTCTAATCTTAATGTGTCACTTACTTATCTCAGAGGCTTAGATGTAACTGAATTGAAGGAAGAGGATATGCCTATGATTCCGTTTATTCCTGCTTAAACTTCATTACAAGCTTCAAGGTAGAGTATTATTCAATTCTAACTTTTAGATCTACCGTTTCCAAATATGGAACTGAATTATCTGGGGTATATGTTCCAATAAAATGAAGAATACCTTCATCTAGATACGGATTAACATTATCAACATTCAGTCCTTCAATCTTAAGTTCCTCAGTATCGTAACTTGAGAAATTTCCATTTCCATCGTTTATTTGGATTATATGATTTAGCATAATACCATTGCTAGATTTAACATCCCACCAGACAGGGTTGTTTCGATATAACGCCCCATAATGAAAAGGCCTTAAAACAATATCCAAGTACGAGTCTTGGTTAACATCTAATAACCAAAATTCTCTGAACTGTAGTTCATCTTCATTCCAAATTGGTGAAGAAAAGGCTGGGTCAAAACCTCCAGAAGAATTACCTTTCCATACCTCAAAGGCATTTCCTGCTTGATCTTCTCTCGCAACAATAATATCTGTTCTGCCATCATTATTAATATCTGCTGCTTGAATTGAAGTTGCACCCATACCAATACTGTAAAATGCGGTTGGAGTATTTGAATTAAAGTCAATTTCAAAGACAGAGGTATCCTGATTATACTTATAAACTCTAAGATTATTTAGTGATGGATCTGTACTTGGATCACCTCCACCATAATCCGCTGTTATAATTTCATCAATAGAATCACCATCTAAATCGTGAAAATCCAAAGTAAAAGGCTGAGGACCATCGACTAATCTCAATAGGTTGTCTTGCACGGTAAATTCTCTCTGATCGTTTTGAATAAAGAGCTTTAAATTTCTACCACTAGAACTAGTATTTGGAGCTCCACCTACATCTATTTTGCCATCTCCATTGAGATCACCCATAGTAATTCCGTGAAAGTAAATTCTATCTGCTTCACTATTCACTTTTTGCCATAGAATATTTCCATCGTCTTGAATATCTCCTAAATATGCATCTCCACTCCAATTTCTATTTGAAGGCTCCGTGTCTTCTGATGCTGGCCCATCTGGCCCTATTTCATTACCATCTCCAATCACTACAGTATTACCTACAATTTTATAGTTCCGTGCACCCCAGAAATAAGCGTCATAATCTGTTTTAAAAAACTCCCATTTTCCATCTATACGTTTTAAAATTTGTGATGGCATCGCTGGTATATCATCTTTTGTTTGATTATCGCTCTGTCCAGCAATCCATTCGGCGGCTCCTGGAAAGAAAGTATAGTAGTTATCACCAGCCTTATACGGAAATACCCCTGAAACAGTATAAAATGCTCTTTGAATATCGTAAGATGTTACAGACGATGATATCTCTGTAGTGTTTTTGTTCACTAATATGTTTGTATCAGGAAAGCTAACTGTAAGACTCATAGGTTGATTAATATCAATAATAATCTCATTTTCTTCGGATTCGAGGTCACCAGTCCAACCTGCGAAGTAACTCCACTCACCTGTAGCTGTTGCTTTTAATCTGACTTTGGTACCTGAATTGTAGTCACTAACACTCCCTTGGACAAGAACCTCCTCTGTAACGGTTCCCTCACCTTCTATTGAAACAGTTAGACTATATTTTTTCTTGACAAAATTCGCAGTAAGGTTAAGGTTGGATGTAACAGTAATTTCACGTGGGTTCTCGGTAGAACCATCAGACCAGCTATCAAATAGATATTCGCCATCAGGGGTAGCTGTGACAGTTACTTTTGTGCCCTTATCATACGTTCCTCCTGAGGTACTTACGGCCCCTCCCTCGGAAGCGGCTATCACTAATGCATACTTAGGCGTCGGTTCGGGTGTTGGTGTTGGTGTAACTGAATCTTTCGAACAAGATAGAATCAATACTAAAATAGAAAGAAGTGATGATATACGTCTCATATCTAATGGTCTTTGACCGTTAAATTAAATCAATATCTACCGAATCGCAATGCCGATGGTTGATTACATTGTATTACCTACAAAAATTAAGTCCCTATGGAGAAGCTAAAAGCTGATATAGGGCATTCTAATATAATGGTATCCTTAACTTATTTAAGAGGCTTAGATGTAGCTGAATTGAAGGAAGAGGATATGCCTGTATTATCGGTAATCCTGAGTATCACGGTTCTTATCAGCTTTTAAATGCCTAAGAATTACTAATTTAAAGGAGATTTAACGTGCAATGAAAAACCTACTTTACACTCTGCTAGCAATGCTAGCGCTAGTTTCTTGTTCTAAAGAGGAAGAGGTGGTTACTCCACCTACTGCTAAACAGTATACTCTTACCATCTCTGCTGAGGCTGGTGGAACGGTTAGTACAGAAGGAGGACTGTATAACGAAGGGTCTAAGATTACTGTTACAGCTACTCCTGATGATATGTATCTGTTTAAAGAGTGGTCCGATGGCTCTACTCAGAACCCTAGAGAGATTACCGTCACGTCGAACCTTACCTTAAAGGCTAGCTTTATTAAGAAAACCTATTCGCTAGCAGTTACTGTTGAAGGAGAAGGAACAGTAGCTGAAGAGGTTATTATTCAAGGGTCGACAACCGAGACGGAATATAACGCAGGAACTACGGTTAGGCTTACTGCTACCCCTAACGAAGGATGGGTGTTTGCAGGATGGAGTGGAGATGTGGAATCAGAGGAGTTAGTAATAGAGGTGCCGATCGAGAAAGGGATGGCTGTAACTGCAACGTTTAGAATTCCTCCCTGTTATATAGACTATTTTTCTCTTCAAGAAGGAATTAATACCAAGACTTCTCACTATCAACCCTATAACATTCCTTTTATTGATTATGCCTCAGTTTTAGATGTTACTTTATCCAAATATGGTTCTTACGGCATTTTTTCAGCAAGTGGAAATTTTAATGGAAATGACTTTGCCGATTATGTTATGGTAACAACAGATGGCGACAATCCTTCATCGAATGTGGTTGTAATTGTGGTTGATGGGGTTACCAAGCATTCTTTTGCTTCTCCTCAAGTTGGTAATAGAAAAATCTCTGTTGCAGATTTAAATTCAGATGGATACGACGATATCGTTCTTTTTGGAACAGGCCCAGATGTGGGAAATTCCTCTGGTGACAAAACTGCTATTATTTATATGTCCGAAGAGGATTACGAGATTGATATTGTAGGACAAACTAGTGGTTATCATCATACTGGTGCTGTAGGTGCAATAGATGGCGAAACAATTGATTTTATAGAGATAAATGCTCAAGGTACATTCTTTGGGGATGATATAGGTGGGACAGTGGACTACTACTCGAATTCCGGGAATAAAATCTGGGTAAGGAAAGAAACTAATATTCCTCAGAGGTGGGTTGGAACAACTTATCAATCAGAATTGGTTGACATAAACGGTGATAATATTTTAGACCTAATTTTAGGTGGTCACGAATGGACTGAGGAATGGATGGAATCCAATCCCAACCCCCCTCAATGGAGGACTCACATTCTTATAGGGAAGGGAGATGGACATTTTGATATTGAAAACCCTATCATTTTACCGGAGTTAACGAATTGGGGGGTTTTAACAGATATTGATGTTTATGATATTGATAATGACTCAGAATTAGAAATCCTAATAACTAGGACAACTGGAAGAAGAATGGAACAATATCAGCCTTGGCCAGAGACCTTTTATGATGGTCATATCATTCAGGCATTAAAATTTGATGGTACAGCTTGGTATCAATGGAAGTTAATTGAGCAGCCGACTGAGATTTTCTCAAACCCCGATATTCATATAGAATGGCCGTATGTTACGAAAATATATGATGTTAATAATGACTGTTTATTGGATATTGTGCCAGAAAGCGATAAGCTAAATGCTTTCTCCTTTGAGTCTCTCAATTCAGTGAGAGGTCTTTATTATGAGCAACAGGAAGACGGCTCTTTTGAGATTAAATACAATAATCAAGAATAATGAACGAATACACCTTTACTCCTAAGGCACTAGACCGATTGATTCCTCTTAGATTTAAGATAAACTATTGGCTGTTACGCAAACTCGGATTGTTTGGGTTTGCGCTAGTAGCTTTTATCTGGGGTGCTTTATGCACCCTTATAATTCAGGCGATCGTCTAGCCTAAATCT
>Ga0255762_10002897_pt1 | contig 13744 bp, 2 predicted proteins | sample 101ome_16_FD_179962 | JGI IMG/M metagenome (GOLD analysis project Ga0255762, IMG submission 179962) | Coastal salt marsh microbial communities from the Groves Creek Marsh, Skidaway Island, Georgia - 101401AT metaG (version 2) | ecosystem: Environmental > Aquatic > Marine > Intertidal zone > Salt...
GAGCTAAATCGACAAATACGCACATCAAAAAGCCTATTTTGGACAGGTGAGGTGCTTTAATATTGTAAATCTCAATTAAAACTATCCTTTTAATATGACAAGATTCTTTAAAGCTTTTTTTATATTCGTTTTCTTCTTTCAAACGTCTTGCGCGCTTTATAAACCAAAGCCAATTGCATCTACTGATACCTTAAATAGAGCAAAAACAGATTTAAAGAAAATAGAAAATATTAAAGAAATAAACAAAGAATTTAGAGAAGGTACAGAAATAGATTTATATACTGCAATTGCACTTGCAATCAATAACAACAAAGATTTAAAAGTTAAAATATTAGAAGCATCATTAACTAATAAACAAATTGAAGATGTAGAATTTGATATGCTACCTCAAATGGCAGTTGGAGGTGGATATACTTCATCTGAAAAATATAATGCAACTACCAGTGCAACAGTTGATAATAATGATAAAGCAGGAACCATTGGTTCTTCTTATTCAACTTCAAGAAATAGAGATGTTTTAGAACAAGATATTGGTTTTACTTGGAATGCATTAGATTTTGGTTTGTCTTATATAAGAGCGAACCAAAGCTCAGATCGATACTTAATTGCAAAAGAAAATGAAATAAAAGTTGCAAATAATATTGCAAGAGACGTTGTTCGTGCTTACTGGAGAGCTTTATCAGCAAAAAGACTAATGGAAAAATATGATCCATTATTAGTAAAAGTTTATAATGCATTAAACGACTCTCAAACTATTGAAGAATTATTGTTACAAAAACCAATGGATGCTTTGTTATATCAAAAAGAATTATTAGATATTCAAAGAGCGCTTCAAACTCAAAAACAAAGCTTTGTTAATGCTGAAGTAGAGTTAAAATCTTTAATGGGTTTAATGCCTTATGATAATATTAATTTAGTTGGAACGGATCAGCCTCTAAATGAATTGGATATGAATTTAGATGAGATGGAAATATACGCATTATTAAATAGATCTGAGTTAATTGAAGCTGATTACGAAGAAAGAATTTCAGTAAATGAAACAAAAGCAGGTGTTAGGGCTTTGCTTCCAGGTTTAAACTTTAATGCAACTTGGACCAGTTCAAATAATGATTACTTAATGAACAAAAGTAACTTTGAATATGGTTCATCAGTTGGTGCTAACTTATTAAATGTATTTAGAGCACCAAAAATTAAAGAAATTAATGAAATGAATACTGAAATTATAAGAGAGCAAAGGCTAGCTCTTTCGATGACTGTATTATCACAGGTTCATTTAGCAAACATTGACTATCAATTATCCTTAGAAGGTTATGATACAGCTGATAGATATTACAATGTTGCAAACAAAATAACCGATCAAGTAAGAAACGCACAAAAAATTGCAAGATTTGGTGAATTAGAATTAATTAGAGAAGAAGCAAGTTTACTTGTTGCAGAACTTAGAAAAGATTTAGCCTATTCAGATTTACAATATGCAGTAGCACAAGTTTACACATCCGTTGGTTTAGATGTTATATCTGAAGATGTCGATAACATTAATACTAAACAACTTGCATCAAAAGTTAAAAATAATTTTAAAAACAGTGGTAAAAAATATTATGCAAGAGTGTTAATTCCAATTGATAAACAAAAACCATATGTAAAAGAAGATAGTGAAAATTTTAGTAAATATAAATTTTCAGCGAAAACTTTTAAGATGGAAGGAAACGGCAGAACGCAATTAGAGGCGTATTTAAAGGATAATTCGAGCCTTCCAAGGTGGATTACTTTTTTACCATCACAAAGAACCTTTGTCATAAATAATGAAGAAAGAGATGAAACTATTGATGAAGTTGAATTAAAAGTAGTTGCAAGAAACATTAATACATCTGTTGAGGATAATTTTACTTTAATAATTGATCCAGTTTTAAGAGAAAAAAGATTAGCAAAAGAATTAAAAATTAAAAAAGCAAAAGAAGCACAACTTGCAAAAGCTAAAAAATCAAAACCAAAAACAAAAGTAAATATGGCTGATATTTATAATGATGAATGGTTATTAGCTAGAATTGAAACTAAAAACTTTTCTTATTTAAGCACAAAACACTTAAAAGATATGGTTGCAAAATATGAAAAAGAACAACTATTAGAAGAAAGAAAAGAGAAAAGAAAAGATAATCCAATTGCTAAATTTTTTGAAAAATTCAAAAATGATTTAAGAAAAGCAGCTGAAGTTCATAGAAAAAGATTTCCAAAAAAGGAGAGTTAAATGACAAAAAAAGATGAAAAAGGAATATTAAAAAATAAAAGAAACATAGAGATTAAAGTTGATCCAAAAACTGGAAAAGCTAAAGGTAATTTATTTAAGCAACCAATTGTAACAAACAATCCAAATGTTAAGGTTGGAAAAACTTTTTCTGGTAAAATTGATTTTAATCCTAAATCTAAAAAAAATTAAATCTTTTATAATCTTCTTAAAATATCAGATCCATAATCATCAAAGCTAGATCTTTCATTTGCTACTTGTTCGTTTAAAGAAACAAATCTAGTTTCTTTTTTAATTTCTAACTGTTTGGCAAATCTTTCAGCAGATGATTTACTAATTTTTGATTTTATTTCATTTGAAATTTTATTACCCTCTTTATCCATAGTAATAATTGAAAGATTTAAGTTCTTTAAGTTTTTAGGAGGATCTAATTTAATTTCTCCTTTTTCTAAATTCACTTTTACCCACTTCGGTGCTTTTTCACCGTTTCTTAATACGGCAATACCTTTTTCTAAGTTTTCTTTAATCTCATCTGGCAAGTTAATGATGAATTTATTATCTCTTATATAAGGTTTTGGTTTAAATACTTCTCCTTTAACAAATTCATTAATTTGTTTTTTAGATTTAATTTTTGCTTCATTGCCGTTTATAGATTTGTTTTCTGTTTCATTGTTAGTTTGTTCTTCATCGGATTGAACTTCAACATCCCCATCTTCGTCGACAGATATTTGTTGAGCATCTATTTCACCTGCAAATTGCTGCGCTAATGCTCTATCTGTTCTTAATTCACCTGCATCAATAATAACTGCAATTTCATATTCATTATTTTTTTCATCAATACCAATTACTTTAAATTCTAATAAATCTACATCAGATGGTATATCAGTTACAACAACTCCAGATTTTGGATTTACTTTGATCCAATCTGGTAAAGCAGATCCATCTTTCATTTCTCCTTTGTAACGAACAAGTTCAATTCCTGGATCATTAAATACAGAAAACTGTAAAACTAAAATATCATCAGGCGATCCGTCTGAAAAAGTTGTGTAATTTCCATCTTTGTCTTTAAACTGAGCTCGAAGATCTATTAGTTTTAAATTTTCACTAAAAGTGGCAATGGTAAATTCACCTTGGTAGAAATTAGAAAAAGGTGAAGGCGTTTTATTTGGTAGTTCATATGGATCTTTTTCCTTTAATGATGCCCTTTTTACCAGATTTGTGAAGCTTCTATCTAAATCTCTATGTTCAGTTTCAGTTTCTGCCTCTGGTCCATATAACCTAATTGTCAATTGAGCATATGCGGTTGCTCCTTGACTATCTGAAATAGTATAAGTGAAATAATCGTAAATAGATTGTCCTGGATCAAGAGTATCAATTAAACCTGAATTTGATGTGTAAGTATACGTTCCATCAGTAGATAAATTTAAACTACCATAGGTTCCTGATAATGCTGAGTTTAAAGTTCCTGAAGTTCCACTTCCTGAACTTTCACCTGTTCTAAATGATTGAATATAAAGATAATCATTTAGATCAATATCGCTATCATCAGATGTAACAACATAATCAGACCCAAGATCTCTAGTAACTGATGTTATGGTATTTAAATCTAATTCATCGCTGTCATCTACTGCTTCTGGTGCATCATTTTTTCCATTAATCTTTATAAAAATTGTTGCAGTTGTGGTTTGACCCGCTTCATCAGTAATAGTGTATGTAAATTCCTCAATAAAATATTCACCCTCTGGAATTTTATTAATCTCAGTATTGCTTGTATCAACAGTATAAGTGTAGCTTCCATCAGAATTTAAAACTAAACTTCCATATTCACCTGACAAAGAACTTCCTATTGTACCAGTTGTTCCTGAACTATTTTCAATTCCAGTTACGGTTATATCTCCTTCTATATCTGCATCATTAACAGTTACACCACTACCAGAATTAACTGTTACAGAGCCATCTTCAACATTTACTGTTGCATAATCATCTTCCGTTATAGGTGGTTCATCAGTACCATTAATTGTAATTGTTAAAATTGCTGTATCTGTTGAACCATTTCCATCTGCAACTGTATACGTAAAAACATCTGTCACAGATTGACCGCTTACCATTCTAGATCCAGATATCGTAATATTGTTATTTGCTTGATAGTTATATGATCCATCTGCAAAAACAGTTAATCTTCCATAATCTCCTTCTAAAGGTGTCCCAATGGCACCAGCCGTTCCATCCACAGCCGCTTCATTTTTAGTTCTAATTGCAGTTATTTCATGTGTTGAGTAGGTATCAGCTGTATCAACATCTGTATCATCATAATCCAATGAATAAGCTGAAGTGTTTCCTCTTAAAACATTTGATCCTTCATCAACTTCATCGGTATCATCTACCGCTACAATATCATCATTCACACCAGTTATAGTAAATACTAAATTTGCAGTACTAGCATTTACATCATCGTCATCTTTAATTTCATAAACGAAAGTTTCAGTTGCAGTTGCTCCATCATCTAAAGCTTGTGCTGTAGAATTGTCAGGTGTGTAAGAATATTGACCTGTACTATAAAGAGTTAGTGTTCCATATGTTCCAGATATATTTGCTGAACTACCACTGTCAACTGTTGTATAAGATCCACCATCAGGTTTTGCTTGTGTAACTCTTAATGTAGAGTCTTCACTTTCATAAGAAGCTCCTCCATTATCATCATTACCTAGTACACCTGTTCCTGAAACTGTTCCTGTTCCTGTAACAGTTGCATCTTCATTAACAGCGCCTGTATCATTTGCTGCTAAAGGACCAAGTCCTGTAACTGTTATTGTTAATGTTGAAGTGGCACCTCCATCTGCTTCATAAGTAAATACATCAGTTACTTGTTGTCCCGCGGTTAATGCATCCGTTGCTGCAACACTACTTGTGTCATAAATATAAGATCCATCTGCTTCTAAAGTTAAAGTTCCATATTGGCCAAGAACTGCAGATCCTGCTGCATCTGTATTACTTGTATTATTACTTGTAACTGTTGTAACAACTAGACCGTCAGTATCAGCTGTATCATCTGCTAGAACATCTTCATCTGCACCATCTAAAACAGTAATAGTTCCGTCTTCATCAACTGTATCTGTATCTGCAACTAATGAAATTGATGAACCAACTGTAAAGGTTATTTGACCAGCATCATATGCATAATTAGCATCTGTATTTGTTTCATCATCACGAGTTGTAAATGTAAAGGTATCTGTTCCTGTTGCACCATAGGCAATATTATTTGTTGCGCTTGCTGTATAAGTATAAGTTCCATCTGCTGCTATAACTAACGTTCCGTATGATCCAGCAACACCTGTTCCTCCAACCCCTGTTCCATCTGTTATAATTGCAGTAGAATTAGATGCTTCAGATCCAGTTTTTAGTCCTGTAACAACTAAAACAGAATCCTCATCGTCGCTATCTTCAACACTATCATGAACATCTCCTGTACTAGTTCCTCCAGCTGCTATTGAAGATGCAGAAATATTTGTTACATCTGGAGCAGCATTATTGACAATTGTCATTGTGTAAGTAGAAGCACTTGCCTCATCTGCGCTATCGATTACTTTAAATGTAAAACTATCATTGCTTTCAGAATTAACGCTTGGTGTGTAAACAAGATTTGAAATATTTGCATTTAAAATAATATCTGAAGCAGATACTGCAGATCCACTAAGTGCTAAACTTCCACTAGTTGGAAGGGTAACAATTTGAATGGATTTTAACGTTTGACCAACGTTCGAGTCTGTAAAATCAAAATCAGATGCAGCAAATGTTTTAATTAAATTTGCAGATGGTGTTCTATCACCTGAAGATAAAGTAGCTGGATCTTCACCTGGAGTTAATGTTGTATTATTTTCATTAACATAAACAGTGTTATCTGCTGATGTTGGTGCAACATTGGTGTGTGCTGCAACTGTAAATCTAATTTGACCAACATCTAAGGCGTCTGAACCTGCATTTTGATCACCTGATAAATCAGCGTTGTGATCATCACTACTTTCATTATCTTTTACTGTGTAATTAAAATAATCATAAGCAGTGCCGCCATAAGTAATATCGTTTGTAGCATTTGCTGTATAAGTGTAACTTCCATTTTCATTTAAAACTAACGTTCCATAAGTCCCAGTTATAGAAGAACCAACTCCTCCATCAGGTATTGAAGTGCTCTCTTCTCCAGTTGTAACACCCGTTATTCTTAAAGTTTCAGATGCATCCGCATCCGTTACACTATCAGTTATAATATTTGAGGAGCTATCATCTCCTGCTGCAACTGTACCAATTGCAGCATCAGCTGCTAAAGGTGCAGCATTTATATTTACATAACCTGTATAGGTGGCGCTACTATAATCAGCTCCATCACTAACTTTATAAGTAAAGCTGGTATTCGCATATGCATTGTTATCTGGAGCAAACATCATTCTAAAATCACCTGAGGTTAAATTACTAAAGATATCTTGATATTCATCTGCATTAACTCCTGTGGGGATTACATAATCATCATGACCCGATCCAAGGTTTTTATTTACAAGATCACCACTTTGAGCAGCGCCTGTTGTTTCATCAATATTTGTTAGTAATCTAATTCTATCTAAACTATCCCCATCAACATCATTAAATAATTGTGAAAAATCATTACCTGTGAATGTATAAGTTCTATTTTCTGTGGTTCTTGCACCATGACCATCATGGTTATGATTTCTCTCATTTAAATAAACCTTAAGATCAGATGTCATAGTAGGTGCATCGTTAACACCTAAAACGGTAATTGTAATAGTTGCAGTGGCTGTTTCAGATCCATCTGTCATTGTGTAGGTGAAGATATCCGTTGCTAAATCACCTGCGCTTAAAGCATTTGCAATACTATTTGGAACATATTGATAACTTCCATCAGCACCAATTGTTATTGTTCCGTATGTACCTGAAATTGTACCGGGTTCTCCTCCACTATCAGAGTAAGTTGAACTTGCATCAACAGTATCAGAATTTCCATTTGAGTGTGAAATAGCAGTTACTGATTTTGAACCCACAAAAATTGTATCATTTTCTAATACATCGCCAGTGTTATCTCCACTTTCATTATCTTCATCTGTATCAGTACCATCTTCACCAGTTGCTCCATCTGCAACGGTTAATGTTGAGTCTTCATTTATATAACCAGTATCATCCACTGGGACTGGATCTGTTGTTGAAGATGAAACGGTAAAAGTTAATTGACCAACATCTAAAGCTTTTGATCCTGAATTAGTCTCATTATCTTTTACTGTATAATTAAATACATCAGTATCTGTTTGTCCTGCTGCTATAGAGTTTGTTGCGCTTGCTGTATAACTATAAGTTCCATCTGAGTTTAGAGTTAATGTTCCATAAGAACCTGAGACACTTGATCCAACATTTCCATCAGGTATTGTTGAGCTTTCTGAACCTGATGCAACTCCTGTTATTGTTAAAACTGAATCCGCATCATCACTATCAGCTACATGTGCTGAATATAAATTAAATGTTTCTGTTGTAGCACTTGGTGCTATTGCTGTTGAATGCGTTCTATCGGTTGCAACTGGAGCAGCATTATTACTTATTGATATGGTATAACTTGCTGAACTAAATGCTGTGCCGTCAGATACTTTAAAAGTAAAGCTATCATCGCTTTCAGAATTAGCTGTTGGTGTATAAACTAAATTTGAAATACTAGCCACAGCAATCTCATCATCAGCTGAAACAGCAGATCCACTTAAAGTTAATGTTCCTGAAGATGGTAAGGTTACAATTTTAATTGCGCTTAAACTACTGTCAGATGTATCTGTATCTGTAAAAGCAAAATCACTTGATGCAAATGTTTTAGTTATATTTGTAGAAGTTCTAGTACTGTAAGATGTATCAACATTATTTTCATTTATGTAAACTGTTGCATCAGCTGAGGTTGGAAGATCATTAACACCGATAACAGTGATAGTTAAGGTTGCTGTAGTAGCTGATCCTTGGCTGTCTGTTACAGGAAATGTGAATATATCAGTAACTGTTTCTCCTACATCTAATGCTTCAGCATTATTTGCAACATAAGAATATGATCCATCTGAATTTATTGTTAAAGATCCATATAAACCAGTAACAGCTGAACCAACAGTTGCAGTTTGACTATTGGATGCAACAGCATCACCAGAACTATCGGTTCCTCCATTTTGGCTAACAGTACCCCCCACGGTCACAGTTAATGCATCGTCTGAACTCTCCGTTACATTTCCAGATGTATCAGCTGTTACATCTAGGTCAGTATCATTATCTAATAAATCTCCACTATTGCTTCCATTGCTTGTTCCAGAAACAGCGGCACCTCCATTTGCAACGGTTAATGTTGAGCCTTCAGCAATATAACCAGTATCATTTGCTGCAGATGGTGCATCATTTACCCCTGTTACTTTTATTGTAAGTTGCGCTGTATCAGTAGCTGTTCCATCAGATAAAGTATAAGTAAAGTAATCTATTGCAACATCACCAGCATCTAATGCTTCCGTTGCAGCAAGATCTGCAACATAAGTATAAGCACCAGTTGATTGAATAGTAAGTGTTCCGTAAGTTCCTGTTAAAGATGATCCAACCGTACCTGGGTTTCCAGTTCCAGCTGCTTCTGTTCCAGTTCTAATTGCAGAAATTGTTAAGCTAGATGCATCATCAACATCGTTATCATAGTGAGAAGCTGATTGAGTATCAATTACATTTCCAGTAGACTCGCCTGTAGTACCAGTTTCTTGATACTTACCGATATCATAAGCAGTATTACTTAAATCAAGGTTATAATATTTTATATTAGATGCATCAGCAGATAAAATATTTAATTCTGTTCCATCACCATTAAAAGCTAATCCATAAACAGAACCACTAGATACGAGTAATTTTCTTTCTTCTAATGTGACCGTATCATTTATGTTATAAGCAGAATTAAAAGCTAACTGAAATATAAAACAATTTGGGCCACCTTGGTTTTGTATAAGTAATTTTGTTCCATCATCATTAAAAGCAAGTCCCCTTGGTTTCCACATGTCTCTTCCAAATCCCAATGGAGTATAAACATCGCTTTGTAGTGTTAATTTGCCATCATGGTTTGCTGTACTTATATCCCAAGCTGTTGATAATGAATATTGATGTAGAAAATCATTTGAAGTACTGTTGTCTGTTTCAAGAACAAAAAACTTAGTTCCATCTGAACTAAATGTTAATCCATGCTGAGTATAACCTGTTGTAAAATCAGAAAATGTATATTCTTTATATCCATCTGTATTTGTGGATGAATTGTAAGCAACTGTATCTGCAGTAGATAAATCATTAGCAGTTGTTAATGAAAACTGTTTAATAACATTATCAGAACCAGATAACCCGGTAAAAAACACTTTTGTACCATCACCCTTAACTGTAACGCCTCTAACTGTATCCAAATTAGACACAACGCTAGTAGTATTTGCATCTACTAAAGATGAAATATCGTAGGCTGTTCCTAGTTCATATGCAAATATTTTATCTTCAGTTGGTCCACCAATATAAGCATAAGTGCCATCGCTATTGAATGATAGATCTTGTGGATATCTTTCCCTATCAGTTGCAGCAACTGTTGTTGCAGTAATTGATGAATTGTTTGTATCAAAAGTTATATGATCTGTAGTTGCATCTGCAGTAGCACCAACTGTTAAGGTTGCGTTTTCATCTATAAAACCAAAATCATCTTGAGCAACTGGTGCATCATTAATTCCTTCTATGGTAATTGTTAATGTTCCAGTATCAGTTAAGCTTCCATCTGAAACTGTATATGTAAATACATCAGTTGCAGTATCACCATCATCTAATGAGTTTGCAGTGTTAGCATTATAAGTATAACTTCCATCTGCACCAATTGTTAGAACACCATAATCTCCTATAATAGAAGATCCATTTGAATAAGTGGTGCTTGCTGTTATAGAAGTTGCATCAGCACTAGCATCTTCGCTATGTCTAATGGCTGTAACTGTTATATCAGATCCTTCAGGATCCTCATCGTTGGTCATTACATTACCTGAAAAATCACCACTTTCATTGTTGTTGTCATCATCGTTACCAAATTCTCCGGCTCCTTCACTATCAGTTGTAACGCTTAGTGTTGAATTTTCGTAAATATAACCAGTATCATTAGTTGTAGTCGGAGCATCATCTGTGCCTTCTACTGTAATTGTTATTGTAGCAGTTGCAGTTGTTCCTGTTGCTCCATCTGTTACGGTGTAAGTAAATACATCTGTTGCAGTAGTATCTCCAATTGAAGAGGCATTGTTAGCTTCATAAGTATAAGAACCATTTTCATTAATTGTTAAATCTCCATAAATACCTGATATAACAGATCCAATTGTTCCAGTTTCACTATCTGAATTCTCAATAGCTGTTACAGTGTTCGATGTTCCGCTATCATTTTCTAAAACATCTCCAGAATGGTCTCCATCTGCATTAACTCCATCACCTCCTGGATCAACTCCTGATGAACCATTAGTTATGGATAGACTTCCACCTGCTGCAACATATGCAGTATCATTTTGTGGATTAGGAGTTTTTCCAGTAACAGTTATAGTTAATGTTGCAGTTGTATGAGTTCCACCACTATCATCTGAAACAGTATAAGTAAAAACATCATCAGCTGTTGCACCGTTTGCTAAATTTCTACTAGTTGTTTCATTAGGTGTATAAGTATAACTTCCATTTGAATTTAAAACTAATGTTCCATAAGAACCTGTGACTGTTTCTGTATTACCAGTAAAAGTTGTTTGAGCGCTACCGCTAGCTGTTGTTGCGGTAATGCTTGTAACAGAAAAGTTTGAGCTATTATCATCTCCATCAATATCCGTATCGTTTGTTAAGATATCATAAATACTTCCATTTGATCTACTTAGAGTTGATCCATAAGTAACTGCATCTGTATTATCTACACCAACTGGAGTATCATTAACCCCTGTAACATAAATTCTTAAGATTGAAGTCGATGTTGCTTCAGTATCTGATATTTGAATTTCAAAAGTATCATACTCGAAGTCCGGGGTTTCTGGATCTAAAGGATCTGCTGCATCTTGATCGGCAGCGTATGTATAAGTTCCATCTGCTCCAACTCTTAACGTTCCGTATGTTCCAATTATTTCTCTATAGTTAGTATTGTAATCACTACCTGCAGAAACAGAGTTCCAAGCAGGTGCTGATGAAAAAGGATCTGGTGCAGTATAAACTCTTACATTTACAACTGATATATCATCACCATCTGCATCAGTATCGTCTACTATTAAATTGGATGTTCCTGAGGCTGTTGAGCTTCTTGTAATAGTAGCATCCTCAGCAACACTATCATAGTCATCTGTTGCAACTGGCGCGTTGTTATCACTGCCTATTCCATTGATAGTGATTGTTAATGTTCCAATACTATTTTTATCATCAGGTACATAATCACTGGTGTTACCTGTATTACCTAATTCTGATTCATTTGAATTATCTTTAATCGCATAAGTAAAAAGATCATTTACAGTTTCTCCCTCTTCAAGACCTGCGATTTCAGAATTTGCAGAATAAGTATAAGAACCATCCTGATACATGTATAAAGTTCCATAAGTACCAAAAACAGTAGTTGGATCCATGACTGGTGATGCACGATTTATAAGATGTTCGCCGTAACCCGCCTTAATTTTATTTACAGTAAATGTGCTTACTGTGTCATCACCATCTACATCAGTATCATTTGCAACAACTCCATCTCTTGTTGGATTTCCTCTTGTTGAAATGGTTGCGCCTTCATTTACTGAATTAACATCATCAACTGCTATAGGGGTATCGTTTATCCCAGTAACTGTTATAGTAATTGTACCCGTTGCTTCTCCACCGTTTCCATCAGATATTGTGTAATTTATTGTTTCAGTAACTGTTTCTCCAGGATCTAATGCATTTACGTTATTCCACTGTGCTTCTGTTGCACCCTGACTGGAATAAGTCGACACCCAAGCAGCCATATCTGCATCATAATTTGTTGCTGATCGTGGATATGCTGCTAAAAAATTCCACCTAGCTCCATCTGTGCTGTGATTATCAATTCTTAAAACGCCATATTTGGTTCCAATTCCTTTAAAAGAATTGGCAGAATGAGTATATGAAGTAGTGTTGCCATCATCATCTACATAATCAAAAGATGAAACATACAATATATCTCCATCAGCATCAGATGAGTGATCACTTAAGTATTGAAAGGCATTATATGAATTTTCATCGACAGATCCACTATCACCAGTTGTGGTTGGTGCATTATTGGCTAATGGTGGTGCTTTGGTTATTACTCTTATAAAATCACCAGGTTGTGAATTAGTTGCACCAAATGTTATTGTTCTATTACCATTTGTAACTTCCCACCAGTCCCCAAGTCTACCCTTTTTATGTTTACTGGTAACATTATCTAAAACACCTGCATAATTATTTCCATTCGAAGATGTTTCAACATCCCTTCCTCGATTAGTAACTTCGGTATCCATAAAAGCTTGATATGTAGCTCCTGATTTAGAATAAGTTGTATTAGCAACTGTTTTAAAACCCTGAGCAAATACTCCCACAATTTCATATCCACTTGCAAAAGTTATTGAACCTGCCTGCCCACTTTTTCTTTTGCTAGTTTTGTCATTTAAAAAAAATAGATATGAATTTACAGGATCAGAAGAAGAGACTTGATAACCACCACTTGTATTTGTGGTGTATAATTTATCAACAGGAGGCCTAGTACTAAAGGCTAAATTTGTTGAGCTACTTTGCGTAATTTTGTGAGAAAAAGTTATATTTTCTTTCTCAAGTGTAACTATAAATTTCCCACCTGCCTTTTGTCCACTAGCAGTAAAGTTAGTTGCATTAGGTTTTTCTACTGTATTACTATTAATACTAGATATTCCTGTTTGCAATAAATCGTCATTATAATCTACCACTTGAACATTTTCTGTTTCAACTATTCCGTATTTTTTCTCTAAATCCCAATCTCCACCTTTACCCGTTAAATCATCTGATGCTGCAATATCTGCTTTGGTAAAATTAGATATTTTTTTTAATAAAGCTTCTCCTTTATCGTTTGCAGCTATGTTACAACCATAAAAAAGAATATCCCCTTTTTTAGTTAAACTTTCACCAATATTACTTAATGTTGATTTATAATTTTCAATATTTTCATTTGTTAATAATGCATTTCCAAATAATATTTGTCCTGCACTACCATGACCAATGATGTGTATTGCTGAATATTTTTTTCCGTTTTCTAAAGTTTGCTCTATTTTTTTAAATCCATCTTCATTTGTTTCAATAAAATGAATTTCAACATTTTTTCTAAAAGATTTTGCTAGTTTTTCATAATCTGGAACTTGCTTATCAATGAATACGATTTGTTTTCTTTTTAATTGATCTCTTGGAACATTCGTGAAAGGAAGTTCTTTTGATCCATCTTCTGATTTTATTTCTTTAAAT